>ENA-ORTU01004382-ORTU01004382.1-human-gut-metagenome-genome-assembly--contig:-NODE-4382-length-10815-cov-2.859387_pt1 | contig 10815 bp, 13 predicted proteins | sample MGYA00241910_ERZ509184 | MGnify/ENA primary metagenome ERZ509184 (study PRJEB26280, sample SAMEA2338847) | human gut metagenome | biome: human gut; feature: human-associated habitat; material: faeces...
CTCCAGAAATAGCATATATGTTAGATGCGCCTGAATTTGTAGATAACATTTCAAATCTATCAAAATACTGACCAGTTCCAAGTTGAATATCTATACTATCTGTCGTATTTATCATTACTCTAGGTTGAACTGAAATAAATGCAACTCCATTTTTTTGAAATCCAAATAACTTTCCATTATGATTAATAATTCTTGTTAAATCTCCATAAATTTGATCTAAAGATAATGTTTCATTAACTGGAAATATCATCCAATTATCAATATTTTCTCCATATATCTTTACATTTGAAGCGTTTAATTTAGTTGGATAATTAAATATTAAATTTTCGAAATTTGAACTAACATATTCTTTTATATTATATTGATTATAAATAGATGATGAAATATTTAATACTTCTTTATCATCATATTTTATTGAAGATAAACAAAAATTATTATAATCTCTATTTATTGAATCATTTGCTGATTCAAATAATTTTTTAGTTGTAGCAAATAAATCTCCTCTATCATAATCTAAAATTCTCATTGGAACATCTACTAATGTAACAAATTCATTATGTCTTAAAATACCAGCATTTGTGTTTGTTATTGGTAAATCTTGACCACCATCATTATTACACCACACTCTAGGAATTGTAAATGTACCATAAGACATGTCTCCTGTGCATTTAGAGATTTCTAATAAATCTATTCTTGATGGTTTGTTAGAACATATTATATATTTATTATTAATTTTATTTAAATATGTATTACCTCCATATTGATTTTTAAGATCGTTTCTTAACTGAAATAATATTTGATATCTAGTTCTATCCTTTATTTCAGATGTTACTGATGTGTCTTTTCTGGACAACCAATTTTTACAATCATTAAAATTATAATCAAATGATGTTGCTATTGTATTTGCATAATGACAATCTAATTGCATGTATTGTATTTGACATGTATCTGGTAAATTACTTGATATTGTTCTTGTCCAAGGTACTATATAGAAATCAGCTAATTTTCCAGCATTACTAATTCTTTTGCCGTCATATATTATATATTCACCATCATTTTCATATTGTATAAAATCTGGTTTTATTAAATACGGATCTGGTTGCTTATAATTTGTTCGATACATTCTTAAATTAGATTGATTATAAACACCATAATATTGTCTTACAAAAAATGATGATTTATATCCATAATTTTGAACTATATTGTCAATATATAGAGTTTGATCAAATTTGTTTGTTGCATTTGAAGATGGGCAAAATAATGTGCTAGTTACATATGAGTTATCTAATGTTTTATAATTAAATCCCTCTACTTCATTCTTATTCTCCGGAACTGTATAATTACTTTCATAACCATTTCTAAACGGATATAAATAACCATTCGCGCTAGGCACACCAGATCCAATTGATCCAGCTGTTAAATCCGTATAATTTCCATCAATTCCATGATACGGAGCACCATTTATATGTGTTTTATTTGGATATCTTGTTGTATTCGTATCGTTTATTAATAATAATATTGGTCTTAATGAATAAAAATCAGTTATTTTACCAGTTGAAATAGATGGTGAATACAAATAAGAATATGGTTGTTTTGTTGGTTTTTTATAATTTATTATTACTCCAGGATCTCCATATTCTCTTACATTACATTGATCCCAATCAAATCCGTAATCATTGTCAACACTTAATCTTCCTCCTCGACAACAAAAATTTGTGTTATAAATAGTCATTGTATTTCCACTAACAGATCTTATTTTAGGATCTTCTAAACCAACAAATACAATATCTTTCATTATTTGATATGGAAGACAAATAGCCGTATCTGACACTGAAATTTGAGGATCTTCAAAATCTTTGTCTATTATATAATTTACCGTAGCAGAACAATTTAATTTAGAACCACCACCTTCTAATTCATAATTAGAAACACCAGGTTCTATTGTTGATTTTAAATTAACATTTTTATTTTCAAATCCAGGAACACATATTGCAAAATCTACTATTTTACTATTTTGCTGATCTCTTTTAACATAACATATATCAAAGTATTCTATTTCATTTTTATTAAGAACATTTAATTGTTCTTGAGTTCCTGTTAATTTAAAACTTACTTTATATAATAAATTATCAAAATATTTACCAATCCTACAGCTACCATTCCTGCCGCTAATACCGTGAAAGATATAAATTAGAAGGAGAATTAATCAGTAAAGAATTATATTCAGGAAACGTATAATCACAAATCCATTTTACAGGACTTCTATTCATATATTTATCATAGAATATTATTCCAAATCTATATGTTTCTCCAGATATAAACGTACATTCTTCATTAGTTGAACTACCTCCTTCAACTGTCATTATTATATTCTTACCAGCAGCTCCTAGATATTTACGTCCATCATCTCCGTTATATACTTGTAAAAACAATTCCTTACCGTCTAAATCTAATATACAATTTGAATCTTCAGGTACAGAATCATAATTATTAGATGGATCATTATATGGAACGTCTTTATTTATTTCTATTGATATATCATCTTTTGATAGATTATAATAAATTCCATTTTCACTTAAACTATCAGCGTTTAAAGATTTATCAGAAACATCATTAATTGTATAATTAAATATATATGAATATGCTCGTGTATCAAAATCTTTTAAAAATTCAAAATTAGAATAAGTGTCTATATTGCCGACAACTAATCTATTGTAAATTGAATCTATTGTTTTAGGAATTAATATGTTTTTAAATAAAGAATTAAATTCTTCTAATGAGATTTCTTGAAGAAATGATCTTCCATCATCGTTTAATATTACATTATCTAAATTAGAAAGATTTTGTTCTAATATTAATTGAACAGAAATATCTTCATTTAAATATTTTATTCTATATAAATTTATCTTTTCTATATTAGATCCTAAATTTCTAATAAATAAAGATATTTGAATAAAATATTTATTAACCATTTCTTTATTTATTATTATCTTTTTAGATAAAAAAGACGGATTTGTTGTAACTCCATTTTTTGTTAATCCAATAATAAAATATTGATATTCTCCATATCCTAAAGATGAATCACCTTGTATTGCTTCTGTTTGAATATTTAAATATCCATTTGGATCTACAAAAAAATCTCTCGGATTACTTAATGATATTTCTTCTATGTAAAAATCATTATTAACATCTTTATTTAGAACAATTAATCTAACTTGATTTTTCCCATCTACAAAATAAATTTTATCTTTGTTGTTTTCAACTATAGAAACCGAATCTATATAATCTCCAAGCGTTATTCCGGAAAGATTTAATTGTAATAAATCGTTTTGAGCAATAATTTCCTTATTTTTATCTTCATATAAAACTAATAAATAACATTCTTGAGAATTATCTTCTTTGATTTTTCTAATAAATAAAACAGCTCCATCTTTTATGTTAGATTGTCCTACTATTTTAATTTCTGATGTTTGATCATAAATATTCCATATTGGATTATCAATTATATATTTTCCTCTTGTATTTGTTATACATAAATTAGAACCATTATTAACTATATCTATATTCATGGCATCATAATATTGATTTGGACTTCTTTTATCAAATCCTAAATCTTTATTCATGCCCTCTGAATATCCTAGATTTAATTTAGCCATTTATTATTTAATGTTTTATATTATATTCAAATATATTGCCAGATGAATTGCCATTAGCTCCCCAAGATGGTGCGGAATTCAATGCTTGGCCATATGTATCAAATGTTCCATCAACAGCTCCTCTGCCACGAGCAGTTCCTCTAGCTGGTATTAATGTAAACATAGTTCTAGCTATCATATCTGCTTTTTCAGGAGATAATTGAGCTAAACTATTTTGTGCTTTACCAGCGTACCAAGCATATTCTTGTTTTGCTCTATTTAAAGCATTTTGTATTCCTCCATTATATCCATCTATATCAGCTAAGATAGTATAATATTGTACTTTAATATAATTTTCTAATGCAGATAAAAAATTCTCTTCATTAGGAATGATAGGAAATCCTTCGTCATCTAATCTTAACATGCTAACATATACTCTAACATGTCCTTTTTCTACATTAAAAATTATTCTGTTATTATCTACTTTATATTCAATGTTTCGTCTTGTAATTCCTATTTGTGGATAATCAAATAAAGCCTGATCATCTTGTTCTGCTGACATATCAACTTTAAAGTCTCTTTTATCAGGTTTATCAGGGTTGATTTCATACACTCTAGATACTGCAAAAGTTCCTTTTGGAAGTGGCGCAATATGATTTATTATAGGTAATTCAATGACTGTATCATCTAAAATAAATGGAGAACCCATAAGCCGACAAAATTGCATCGTGTAACTTGCAATCTGTTGCTCATCTAGATTCTCCATCAATTTATTTCTATATAATCTTACGATGATTTCCTTGAATGTAGTATAAACTAATTCGTTGTTCATTTATTATTATTTTTTACATATATAAGTTTCTTTAATATCACAATTAAGAAATCCATTATTTTCTTTAAGATGATTAGCTAACTTCTTTTTTATTGTTTGACTTGGAAAAAATCTTATTAAAGATCTTCCAGAATCAAACCTGTTAGGCATTCTGTATTTTATTCTATATACATAACCTCCTGTGTGGTCATTAGTATGTCTTATTAATATCTTTTTCTTTTTAGCATCTTCATCCTCTTCCCATAATTTATTCGTTTCAAACCAATCTACAGGATAAAACATTCTCTGCTCTCCTTTGTAGTTACTTATCACTTTACATTTATGTTTCATTAAATATACTTCACCAGAATTAAATGGCAATCGAATTCTATAGTTTGGTTTAAATAGTTCTTCTATAAGTCGTTCTAAAAAATCAGATACTATATTAGAATATTCAGTTTCATATAATCCTTTTGTTTTGCCAAATTTAATTCTATAATATTTAAAGAAATCTTTATGGTTTAAAGTTTCATCCTTAGACTTGTTTTTGAATAGATCCTGGAATGTCTGGTTTTCCATCGTTCAATTTATCTTCTGGAATATTGATTCCGTTAATTAATTCATTTAATATATCTTTATATATAAGATCAGCATCACCATAAGATAAAGGATAATTTTTATCTATGTTTTCATCAAATTCCTTGAGCTGTTCTGTATCTTCAAAACACGCTCTAAGAATAACTTGTTGTAGTCTTTGAAATGCCACATCTTCAGAAACAACATAAAGATAATTATCATAATCTATATAGGACATTGGTCTTATAAAGTTTTCATATTGATAATATGAAGAAAGTTTTCTTGTTGTAAATCTAAATGGTCTTCCTATTTGATCTATTGGAGATACAGAATCTACCAATAAACCATTAAATACTACATTAATTATTTTAGGAACAGGTTTTGTGCTTTTTAAAAGCAATTGACCTAAAGGCCTATCTACTCTTTCTAAATCCAATGTAATATTAGAAAACCATTCATGACTAGGAATAGAAGTAGATTGCTTCATTTTTTCTTTAATTAAAGCAACTCTTTTATCTTCTATTAATTGTTTTATATAAAGATCTGGATATTTGTAATCATCGGAATAATCTCTAAGATATTCTTTTATTGCGTATATTAATTTTGTAATATCCATTTATTTTCAATTTTGCAAATATACAATATTTTTTTTAATTATGCAAGAACTTTAACATTTATTTTCGTTTTCTCTTGCCTATTGTTATTTTTTCCATGTATAAAACTTTACTATATGGGTTGTGATTTACAATATTTACATAATAATTCCATTTACCATATCTTATAAACAAGAATTTTTTAGGCCTTTCTTTATAACCAACGATAGATAATGAATCTATTACGTTTAATTTCAAATCATAATCTTTAGGATATATATTTAAATCTAAATTAATCCAATGATTATGTATTCCTATTTTTCTTAATGAATCAGATACGTATATTAATGAATCTTTTGTAATATATTTTATTTCAGTTTTTACATGAGTTGTTGATTCTGCTGTTTTCAATCTGATTTTCAAATCTTTGATTAATTCTAGATCAGCTTTTCTAAAGTCCTTCATTTCTGATAAAGTATAATTTAATTCTTTAATTTCAGAAACATTAATACTATCCCTAATTTTATAATTACGAATAGTATCATTTAAGGCATATTCATTTTTAGTTAATCTAGTATTTTCATCTTTAGTTTTCTTTATAGTATTACCCATTATAAAGATGACTCCACATAAAATCGCTATTGTTATTATTAAATATTTTTTCATTTTTCTATAGTTATTTCTATATCTTTTTTATCCTTTAATAATTCAACTAATTTTTCTTCATATGGAGTAGAGTTTAAAACCATTCCTTTAACTTTATTTTCTCCAACTAAAATACAACCAGAAGTATCTTTAACGCTATTCCCTCTATGAATTAATATTCCATCAAACATAGGAACATTTAATAATCTTGGTAATACTCTTTTAAATTTAGGAGAAAAATTAACAATTACTTCATATGTGCCATATGGAATTGCTGTTTCATTGGGAATTTTAACACCCTCTGGTCTAACTGGATTTTCAAGAGTATCACAGAAATATACACCATCAACATATAATTTGCCAATGGTGTATGTCTCTGCGAAAAACTCCCTTTTAACTAGAAGCTTTATCATTTGGTATCGGTATTACAGGAAATAATTTTTTATATCTCTCTATTACAGGGCAATTATAACCATTTATAATATGCTCACATATCCCGCTAATATCTAATGCAGATTGTAGCTTTTCAGAATATTCTTCTAAATCAAACCTATCTTTAAAACAACTTTTAAGATCTATACTAGATTTTAAAATTTCAGATTCTAATGTTTTAATTTTATTTTGTAAATCAGATATTTCTTGTTTCTGACTACTCATTGTTTCTTTTAAAACATTGATAGATTCTTTTAAATTCTTAATTGCCACACTATCTGCTTCTTCTTCAGTTTGTTTTTATAACTCTTACTAGTTAATACAAATTTAGCAAGAGAGATTAAACCTGCTATTCCACCAACCGCACCAAAAATTGATAGAATAGTTGTTATCATTTTTTATTTTTTTACTTCACCATCTTTCTTTATTTTCTTTACAATATCATCTATATGATACCATAAAGTTCCGCCTCCTACTAATACAAATAGCACTACCATAGGAACTTCGCTCCACGCATATGCTATAGCATTCGCTGTTAAAGCAAGAAAAGCGATAGAATAAAATATCTCTAATGCAGCTTGCGTCATTAGATTAAAAGATTTGAATTTATTTATAAACCAATTCATTTTTATATTATTTTTTATGATACTCCAGTACATACATAGCCACTAGTCTGAGATGTACCGCTTAAATTAACATTAGATATTTCTCCAGTTATTAAATCGGGATTTTTTACATACGGGTCACCAGTAGATGTTAATATTTGTAATTCTGATATTTCTCCACTAATTGTACCATTAACTGAACAAATATCAAAATCACCATCTGATCTCATGACTTCAAGATTGCCAGAAATAGAAGTGCTTGGATTTGGATTTGATTGAGTTAATGGCAATTTCCATGTTGTATTATCGCCATCCATAGACAACGGCATCATTGTTCCAACCGTAACATGATATTCTACAATTCCAGCTTGTTGTACAACTAGATAAAATTCTTTATACGTATCCGTTCCTGCACCACCATTAACATCAGATTCAGCAGTATTATAATATCCTCTTACTCTAAGTTTACCACCTCTAGACGATCCTGTATTTTGTGAAAACGTACAAACTAATGATGTTGTGTATCTTTGAACAGCCCCTGGATCTCCTACGATATCGTTATTGTTTGTCCACGTTCCACTTCCAGACACTTTTCCTGTCCATGAATTTGAACTAGGAAAATTTAGCGTCAATGGAAACGAGCTTGTGTCAACTTGTGTAATTTCTATTTTCTTAAAATTAACATCAAAATTAAATGTTGCAGAAGTAACTGTGCGCCCAACATTAACAGTTATAATCTGTCCTGCAGAATTTATATTTGTATTGTTAATATAGCTATATACGCCATATCCATATTGTTTCACCGTTACATTTTTAGAAATAGTAGGCGATCCCGCTGTTGATACAATGGTAGAAGTAGTACTCCTTGCCTTACGACCATATAAAAAATCCGTTGTATAAGTCACTACACCAGAAGCAGTACCAGATGCTGGAGTATATTTTAACCAACTTTCAGCCATAATTTATTTTATTAAGAAACAGTCCAACTAGTGTTAGCTGTTACGTTTACTTTACCTTCATCACCAGAAGCAGTACCAGATGCTGGAAGCGTAATAGTTGTTGGAGATACGTCCAACTTTACATCACCAGCTACTTGATTAATAGTTGCTTCAACTGCTGTGCCAGAATTAGGAGTGGCTACAATAATACAAGATTTTGTATCTATAGTTATATTAGCTGGAATAACAATTCCAATACTAAAACTAAATTGATCGGCAGAACCAGGATCTCCAGATATAGCAGCTCCGTTGTTTGTCGTATTAGAATTGGCGGTATATGTAGGAGGAATTGTAGCTACAATAGATCCGCCAGATTTCAAACTAAATGTAATTTTAGATGAATTAGACGTTCCAGTCATAGTAACAGTGCCTCCACTTTTAGTAGCTGAATAAGACGACTGCGCCCATGATACAAATTCTGCTTTTGCTGTTTGCGTAGCATTAAATTTAGCAGTTTTAGATCCTCCAGCAGTTACTGTAAATGTAACAATTCCTGTTCTATTTGATCTACCTGTATGAGCTGCTGCTGTTATTGTTGTTTTAATGGATCCACCTGTTGATGGAGCGGCAGTAAGCCACCCAGCATTAGATGATGCATTCCATGTTGAATTTGTAGTAACAGAAACAGATTTGCCTTCGCCAGCTTGCGCATATGTAGCTGACGTTGGGTTAATAGACAACGTAGATGCTCCTGCCGCTTGTGTAATAGTTATTGTTTTAACAAGACCAGACCCACCGCTTCCAGCAGTCAATGTAATAGTTCCAGTTCTTGCAGATATTGTTGGGTTAGCAGTAAAAGTGATAACGCCAGAAAAATTAAATTGAGCTCTAGCACCAGGATCTCCTGGTATATTTGCGTTGTTTGTTGCTGAAGCTCCATTTGCTATATAAGAAGAAGGAGCTGTTGGCGATAAGGAACCTGGTGTTGATACAGTCCAATTAATTTTAGATGTATTAGATTGTCCACTTACTGTATATTGAGTCTCAGTAGCTCCAACAGAAGCGGTTCCAGATACTGTAATAAACTCTGGGGCAGCAGTTTGATTAACTGTATATGTTTTAGCGTCACCAACAGAAGGAGAGACAGTAACTATAGTTGTTCTAGCGGCTCTACCTGTGTGAGTTTGTGCTGTATTAGTAATAGTGCCATTACCACTTCCAGATAATGGTGTAGGTGTTAACCAAGAATCATATGCCATTTTATTCGTATTTAATATTAAATCCTTCGAAATTTGTTAATTGTTCTGGGATAGATTGTCTTTCTTTAAGATATATATCAATAGAAATTGCCTTAAGTTCTGGAAGATTAATATTTTCCAACACTTCTTTTGTGTAAGCAAATGTTCTTCCTTTTAGTATTCTATCTGGATCATATGCTATATATCTATTCTTATCGTCTTTATAGACATTTACATTTATTTTCATTTTACGTTCCAGTCAATATTAGTGTTTACTTTAACATATTTTTCATATATGTCATTGAATCCAAAATTTAATTCTATTGGATTTATATCAAAATGAACTATACTTCCATCATATATCTTTTCTAAAGCCTCTTCATCGATTCCATTTCTTTTAATACAATTAGAGATTTTATTATATTCAAAAAATTGTCTAACGTATTCTTTTTCTTCTTCAGTTTCAGCTTTATCAATAAAATATTTTAAGAAAAAAACATAATAGAACGCAGCTAGATATGTAGACACATCTAATTTAGAAATATATTTTCCATATACTTTTCTAATTTCTATAGATCTGTTTACTATACCATCTAAATAATACGAATAGTAATGATTACATTCTAATACATATTTAGAAAAAAGCATTAATTCTATATCTGTGAAATCTTTTATTAATGAATTTAATAGCTCATATATATTTATAGACGAATTATATTTAAGCACCATACAGTTTTGATTGTCTTTACAACATTCGTCGCATAATATAAATCTGGAATAATCAATTAAACTCTGGAGCTTATCTTTAGGTAATTCAGTCATTTTATACATTTATTAAAAAGATATTTCCTCAAAATTTGAATTTATATCATAATTTATGTCAGTAATTATACTTTTAGAAATAAAATCTTTATTATTTTTATATTAAATCACATCTTTTTTTTAACTCATCAATATATTTTTGTTTTTCAGCAATATGCCTGCCTATTTTCCCTATCCCAAAAAGGATACGCAGTTTCTTAAAAATAGAGCTATGTTCCTTAATATACTTAATTTCCTCTTCCTGCTCTAAAGTCGCCTGTTCATTACTTTCTAATTCCGTTCTTACCTCATTTAACTTTACATTTAACTGCTCCTTTTCTATGAGCAACTGTTTTAAGTCCAATTTACTCTTCGCTAAGCCCTCTCTTTCTTTATAAAAATCATCCAAGAGTTTTTGGTCTTTTTTTATGCCTTCTCTTAATAACAAAACCTTTCCTTTAGCTACATTAAACTTATCAACAGCTTCCTCCCACGAAATACTATCTTCTCTTGCAAGATCTAATGTCACTTTATCTGAAGC
>ENA-ORTU01004390-ORTU01004390.1-human-gut-metagenome-genome-assembly--contig:-NODE-4390-length-10797-cov-2.976075_pt1 | contig 10797 bp, 9 predicted proteins | sample MGYA00241910_ERZ509184 | MGnify/ENA primary metagenome ERZ509184 (study PRJEB26280, sample SAMEA2338847) | human gut metagenome | biome: human gut; feature: human-associated habitat; material: faeces...
TCGCAAGCCCGACTATCCTGAACAATGTTGAGACATATGCGAACATTCCGCAGATCATTCTGAATGGTGCTGAATGGTTTGCTTCCATGGGTACGGAAAAGTCCAAGGGCACCAAGGTATTTGCCCTGGGAGGCAAGATCAACAACACCGGTCTGGTAGAGGTTCCCATGGGAACCACCCTAAGGACCGTAATCGAGGAAATCGGCGGCGGCATCCCCGGCGGAAAGAAGTTCAAGGCCGCACAGACCGGAGGACCTTCCGGCGGCTGTATCCCGGCTGAACACTTTGATATCCCCATTGACTATGACAACCTGATTGCCATAGGTTCCATGATGGGCTCCGGCGGTCTGATCGTTATGGATGAGGATGACTGTATGGTAGACATTGCCAAATTCTTCCTTGAATTTACTGTGGAGGAATCCTGCGGCAAGTGTACTGCCTGCCGTATCGGCACCAAACGTATGCTTGAAATCCTCACAAAGATCACCAAGGGACAGGCCGATATGGCTGACCTGGATAAGCTGGAAGAACTCTGCTACTATGTAAAGAACAATTCCCTCTGCGGCCTGGGACAGACAGCCCCCAATCCGGTGCTGTCCACCCTGCGCTATTTCCGCGACGAGTACGAGGCCCATATCAAGGAGAAGCGCTGTCCTGCCGGCGTCTGCAAGGCGCTCTTATCCTACAACATTGACCGTGACAAGTGCCGCGGCTGTACTCTGTGCGCCCGCACCTGTCCTGCCGGAGCAATCATCGGCTCTGTAAAGAATCCGCACATTATTGATCAGAACAAGTGCATCAAGTGCGGTGCCTGCATGGAGAAATGTAAGTTCGGCGCAATCTACAAAAAATAAAAGGGAGGGAATAGACGATGGAAACGATCAAACTGAAAATCAACGGCATTGAAGTCACTGCTCCCAAGGGCTCAACCATCCTGGAGGCAGCAAGACTGGCGCATATCGAGATCCCTACCTTATGCTTCTTAAAAGAGATCAACGAAATCGGCGCCTGCCGCGTATGTATTGTCGAATTAAAAAATGGAAAGCTGGTTACTTCCTGCGTATATCCTGCGGAAGACGGAATGGAAGTATTTACCAATACTCCAAAGGTCATGGATTCCAGAAAAAAGACCATCCAGCTTTTATTATCCAACCATAACCGCTCCTGCCTGTCCTGCGTACGCAGCGGACACTGCGAGCTTCAGGAGCTGGCACGAGAGCTTGGCGTAGAGGATGAGGGCTATTATGACGGCGCCAACCTGAACGCAGTCATGGGAGTCGTCCGCCCCGGTGACATGGGCTTTGACTGCATCCACATGAACCTGCACAAGACCTTCGCCACCCCCCACGGCGGCGGCGGGCCCGGTGCAGGCGCCGTGGGCTGCAAGGCGTTTCTGGAGCCGTATCTGCCTCAGTCCGCCATTCTGTCGGAGGGGGAGCACCTGCAGGTGCGGGCCTTCAACGGCAACTTCCTGGTGGTGGTGAAGGCGCTGGCCTACCTGCTGACGCTGGGCCGGGAGGGCATCCCGGAGGCGGCGGAGAACGCTGTTCTCAACGCCAACTATCTCATGCGGCGCATTCAGGGCACCTTCCAGCCCGCCTTTGACCGCATCTGTATGCACGAGTTCGTGCTGGGGCTGGAGGAGTTCAAGAAGGAGACCGGCGTCTCGGCGCTGGATGTGGCCAAGAGCCTCATCGACCGGGGCATCCATCCCCCCACCATGTACTTCCCCCTCATCGTCCATGAGGCACTGATGCTGGAGCCCACGGAGACGGAGAGCCGGGAGACGCTGGATCAGGCGGCGGAGGTGTTCCGCCAGCTGTACCAGCTGGCCCACACTGACCCGGAGGCCATGCGTACCGCCCCCCACAATGCCCAGATCGGACGGCCCGACGAGGTGCAGGCGGCCCGCAATCCCATTCTGCGGTGGCAGGCATGATCCGACAGCTGCTGACCTATCGGGACGGCTGCACCGATCCCCACCGGAATCTGGCCACGGAGGCGTATCTGACGGAGACGGTGCCGGAGGATACCTGCATCCTGTATCTGTGGCAGAACCGCCACACGGTGGTCATCGGCCGGAACCAGAACGCATGGCGGGAGTGCCGCACCACGCTGCTGGAGCAGGAGGGCGGCGTGCTGGCCCGGCGGCTCTCCGGCGGCGGGGCGGTGTACCACGACATGGGCAATCTGAACTTCACCTTCTCCCTGCCTACGGCGGATTACGATCTGCGCCGTCAGCAGGAGGTGCTGGTGGCGGCCTGCCGCCGTCTGGGTATCCCGGCGGAGTGCTCCGGCCGCAACGACATTCTCACCGGCGGCCGGAAGTTCTCCGGCAACTCCTTCTATCACCACGGGGGGCGCTCCTTCCACAACGGGACGCTGCTCATCGACGTAGACATGGAGAAGCTGGGCCGGTATCTGGCCCCCTCTCAGGGGAAGCTGGAGAGCAAGGGCGTGGCGTCGGTGCGTTCCCGCGTGGTGAATCTCTCCCAGGTGCAGCCGGGGCTGACCGTCTCCCACATGGAGGAGGCGCTGTGGGCGGCCTTTTCTGAGGTATACGGCCTCCCCACCCGGCGGCTGGAGCCGTCCCGGCTGGATCAGGCCGCTCTGGAGCGGCACTATCAGCGTTTTCACAGCTATGACTGGGTCTATGGGCAGGCGATGCCCTGCACCTTCTCCTGCGGGGAGCGGTTTTCGTGGGGGGAGTTGACGCTGGAGCTGGCGGTGGAGGGCGGCGTGTGCCGCCACGCCGCCGTGTGGACCGACGCCATGGACGAGAGTTTCGCCCAGCCCCTTGCCAGAGGGTTGGAGGGCTGCCCCTTCCGGGTGGAGGACCTCTGCCGCCGAGTGGAGGAGGCCCCCGCCTGCCGGGAGGTGGCGGCGGACCTGTGCGCCCTGCTGCGGCGGCAGGATATCTGAAAGGAGAACGGCTATGTTTGATCTGCTGGTCATCGGGGCGGGCCCCGGTGGCTATACCGCCGCCGCACGGGCGGCCAAGCTGGGACTTTCCACCGCCATCGTGGAGGAGCGCAGCTGGGGCGGCACCTGCCTGAACCGGGGGTGCGTCCCCACCAAGACGCTGCTTCACGCCTCGGAGGTCTACCGCAGCGCCGCAGACGGCGCCGCCATCGGCATCCACGCAGAGGGTCTGCAGGCGGACATCCCGGAGATCTTCGCCTATAAGGAGCGCATCTCCCGACAGCTGTGCGGCGGGGTGGAGAGCCTTCTGAAGGGCGCAGGGGTGACGCTGCTGCGGGGCCGGGCCGTCATCACGGCGCCGGGAAGCATCCGTGTCACCGGCGAGGACGGCGGCGACTATGAGGCCCGGCGCATCCTCATCGCCACCGGCTCCGTGCCGGTGCGCCCCCCCATTCCGGGGCTGGAGCTGGCCATGACCTCCGATGAACTGCTGGAGGGGACGGATCACCTGTACCGCTCCATCGTCATCATCGGCGGGGGCGTCATCGGCGTGGAGTTTGCCACGTTTTACAGCGATCTGGGGTGCAGCGTCACCCTGCTGGAGGGCATGGACCGGCTGCTGCCCAATATGGATCGGGAGCTGGGCCAGAATCTGGCGCTGATCCTGAAAAAGCAAGGGGTACAGGTCTGTACCCGCTCCATGGTGGATCGTCTGGAGCAGACGCCGGAGGGCATTGCCGTCCACTACACCGCCAAGGAGACCCCCGGCTGCGCCGTGGGGGAGGCGGTGCTGTGCGCCATCGGCCGCAGGGCCTTCCGGGATGGGCTGTTTGCCGAGGGGCTGGTGCCGGAGACCAATGGTCACGGTCTGTGGGTGGATGAACACTACCAGACCAGCATCCCCGGCGTGTACGCCATCGGGGATGTGTCCTCCCCGGTGCAGCTGGCCCATGTGGCGGCAGCACAGGGGGCAGCCTGCGTGGAGCACATGGCGGGGCTGTCCGCCGGGGTGTGCATGGACGCCGTACCCAGCTGCATCTACTGCCGGCCGGAGATCGCCGCCGTGGGACTGACGGAGGCGGAGGCCAAGGAGCGGGGCATCCCCGTCAAGACCGGCAAGTGCGTCATGGGCGGCAACGCCCGGACCGTGATCGCAGACCCCGGCCGGTGCTTCATGAAGGTCACGGCCCACGCCGAGACCGGGGCCATTTTGGGGGCGCAGCTGATGTGTCCCAATGCCAGCGACATCATCGGGCAGCTGGGGCAGGCCATTGCCAACGGCATGACACCGGGGCAGCTGCTGGCCGCCATGCGGCCCCACCCCACCTATGAGGAGGCCCTCAGCGAGGCGCTGGAGAATCTGGCGGGCAAGCTGTAACGCAGAATTTACACAAAACCGCAGCGGGAGCGTAACTCCCGCTGCGGTTTTCTCCGTTTTCGTTGACGAAGAGCCGGGGCCTGCGTATAATAGAAGTCGAAATTTGTCACAACGCAGCGAAAGGAGCGGCTGAGATGGGCATTGTGGTTCTGGGCGCCGTATTTGTGGATGTGAAAGGGTATCCCCTGAGCACCTATATCCCCGGCGGGCGCAACGTGGGACGGGTGGAGCAGGTTCCCGGCGGCGTATCCCGCAACGTGGTGGAGGACATCGCCAATGTGGAGCTGCGGCCCACCTTCGTCAGTCTGGTGGACGACACCGGCATGGGGGAGGATGTGGTGCGGCAGCTACGGAACCACAAGGTGAACACCGACTACATCCTCCGGACCCCGGACGGCATGGGGGCGTGGCTGGCGGTATTCGACAACCACGGAGACGTGTGCGCCTCCATCTCCAAGCGGCCGGATCTGCGGCCGCTGGCGGCACTGCTGGACGAAAAGGGTGACGAGATCTTCCGGGACGCCGACAGCATCGCTTTGGAGATCGACATGGACAAGGAACTGGTCAAGCGGGTGTTCGCCTACGCCCGGAAGTACGGCAAGGCGGTATACGCCGTGGTGTCCAACATGAGCATCGCCGTGGAGCGCCGGGACTTTTTGCAGCAGACCAGCTGCTTCGTGTGCAATTTGCAGGAGGCGGGCATCCTGTTCTCCGACGATTACAGCGAAAAGACCCCGGCGGAGATGGAGGAGCTTCTGCGGCTGAAGGTCCGCAGCGCCCGCATCCCCCGGATGATCGTCACCATGGGCGAGCAGGGAGCCGTGTACGCCGAGATGGACGGCGAGAGCGGCATCTGCCCCGCCACCCGGGTGGAGGTACAGGACACCACCGGGGCCGGGGACGCCTTTTTCGCCGGGGCCACCATCGGCCTCACCTACGGCAAGACGCTGGGTCAGTCCTGCGCCATCGGCAGCCGGTTGGCGGCCTCCGTCATCTGCACCAGCAGCAACGTCTGCCCCCGGTTCCTGCCGGAGGAGTTCGGGCTGGACGTCGCCGTGACGGAGTGAGGTGCAGAGAATGAAAAAGCTTCGGGAATGTGAAAACGATACCCTGCTGGTGGCGCTGCTGCTGGCGGGCATCCTCATGGTGATGGGGGCCTACCGCATTTTCTCCTATCTCTGCGAAAACGCCCAGATGGACGCTGTTACCTTTCTGCTGTGCGGGGCCTGCGTCCTGCTGGCGGTGGGTGGTTTTCTGCTGGCACGGGCCAGCTTCCGGCGGCTGAAGGAGCTGCACCTGGGGCAGTAGGCCTTTCTTGCCGCAGCAGTCTTGTCTGATCCCTTGTCAAGTGAACAGAGATATGATATAGTGTGTGAAGGGCATGAAGCCCTATGAGAAAGAGAACAACGACGGAGAAAGGAAGCAACCTATGAAAAAAGTGATTTCCCTGATGCTGGCGCTGGTGCTGGCGCTGAGCCTTACCGCCTGCGGCGGCAAGGCCGGCCCGGAGGGCGTGGTGGGCCAGTTCTGCAAGGGATTGCAGGAGCTGGACGAGAAGGCCATTGCCCAGTGCTTTGAAAACGGTGACGATCTGGAGCTGTCGGATCTGGAGGACGTGGACAGCGACGACGCCGTGGCCCAGAAGATCATGGACTTCATGAAGTCCTGCGCCGGGCGGCTGAAGTATCAGGTGGGTGAGGCCACCGTGGACGGCGATACCGCCACGGTACCGGTGGAGTTCACCTATGTCAATGCCGGGAGCCTGATGAAGGATATCCTGACGGAGTACATCTCCCAGGCGTGGTCTCTGGCTCTGAGCGGTGCCGACGATGAGAAGCTGGCTGCCGCCTTCGAGGAGGTCTTTGATGAAAAGACCACGGGGGCCGACTTCCCCACCCTGACGGCGACGCTGACCATCCCCTGTGTCCAGACGTCGGACGGCTGGAAGATCTCCTCCAGTGCCGACAACAGCGAGGAGCTGTCGGATCAGCTGCTGGACATCCTCACCAGCAACATCTATGGGGCGCTGGAGGACTTCGGCGCCGGTTTGCTGGGGTAAATTCTCTTTCATACGAGCGGCAAAGGACCGGGTGCTTCAAGCACCCGGTCCTTTGCCAATGGTGGAGAAAAAGAGTAAGGAAGAAAACGAAAGCAATGTTAACAGACACCCTGCGCCAGCATGGCGTCCGCCACCTTGCGGAAGCCGGCGATATTGGCACCGTCCAACAGGTTGCCGGGGACGCCGTATTCCACGGAGGCGTCGTAGATGTTGTGGAAGATGTCCAGCATGATCTGATGCAGGCGCTGGTCTACCTCGTCGAAGGTCCATGCCAGGCGCATACTGTTCTGGCACATCTCCAGACCGCTGACGGCCACGCCGCCGGCGTTGGCGGCCTTGGCGGGGGCGAACAGGACGCCGCCCTCCCGCAGCACCTCGATGGCGGCAGGGGTGCTGGGCATATTGGCCCCCTCCGCCAGCGCCATGGCACCGCCACGGACGATGCGCCGGGCCGTCTCAGCGTCGATCTCATTCTGGGTGGCACAGGGCAGGGCCACGTCGCAGGGGACGGACCACAGATCCCGGAAGTCGCTGCGGAACTCGCTGCCGGGGACCAACTGGGCATACTCCCGGATGCGGCCACGGCGGCGGAGCTTGATGTCCTTCACCACGTCCAGCCGGATGCCCTCCGGGTCGTAGATGCAGCCGTTGGAGTCACTCATGGTGATGACCTTGGCCCCCAGCTCCTGCGCCTTCTGGCAGGCAAAGATGGCCACGTTGCCGCTGCCGGAAATGGCCACTCGCTTGCCCTGCAGGCTCTCCTGCTTCATGCAGTGCAGCATCTCCTCCGTCAGGTAGCACAGACCGTAGCCGGTGGCCTCGTTGCGGGTCAGGGAGCCGCCGAAGGACAGGCCCTTGCCGGTAAGGACGCCGCCGTCGAAGCTGTCACGGATGCGCTTATACTGGCCGAACAGGTAGCCGATCTCCCGGCCGCCCACGCCGATGTCCCCGGCGGGGACGTCCACGAACTGGCCGATGTGCCGCTGAAGCTCCGTCATGAAGCTCTGGCAGAAGCGCATGACCTCCCGGTCGCTCTTGCCCTTGGGGTCGAAGTCGGAGCCGCCCTTGCCGCCGCCCATGGGCAGGCCGGTGAGGCTGTTCTTCAAAATTTGCTCGAAGCCCAGAAATTTCAGAATGGACAGGTTCACCGACGGATGGAACCGCAGGCCGCCCTTGTAGGGGCCGATGGCGGAGTTAAACTGCACCCGGTAGCCCCGGTTCACTCGGATGCGGCCGGTATCGTCCATCCACGGGACTCGGAAGGCCACCACCCGCTCCGGCTCCACGAACCGCTCCAGCAGGGCGGCCTCCCGGTACTCCGGGTGGCTGTCGATCATCAGGTCCAGGCTCTCCAGCACCTCCCGCACGGCCTGATGGAACTCCTTCTGTTCGGGATCCCGTGCTGCCAGGTCACTGTAAACCTGCTGCAAATAAATGCTTTTCAACATGACATTCGCCCCTTTCCTCGGCGGTTTTAATATGTCCATAAGGATACGAGGAAATGCGGGAATGTGCAATGTCAAAATTCCATGAAATCCGCCACCCGGAGCAGCATGGTTTCGTATTTTTCTCCAAACTGCGTGCATTTGTCCTTGCATTGTGTACACTCCTCCATTCTTTGTGTCGTTCGCACAAAGAACGTGAGAAATTTTGTGCATCGTGTACAAGGTTTTGCGTCCATCCGACGCCATTGGCTTCCGGGCGGTAGGCTGGCAGCGCTGCACGGGCGAAATCTCGGATGCGGATGTGTCACGCTACCGGTTCTTCCCGGAAAAACGGCGGCGACCATTGACGCTGCCTTGTAGGCAGCCGTTTTCCCGGCATGGCGCAGTCTGTGGGTGAAGAAACAGCTTTACAGTCGGAGGAGACTATGATATAAAGAAGTCAGAGACAAGGCCACGAAACAGGCAGCGCTGCGGCATCGCAGGAAGCCTGCCCGTCAGGAAGGAGAATCAGCACATGAAATTCCAGATCGTAGATGCATTTACCCGGCAGACCTTCGGCGGCAACCCCGCAGGTGTCGTTCTGCTGCCGGAGGGGACGGACTTCCCCGCAGATGAGACTATGCGGAAAACGGCGGCGGAGCTGCGCTACTCCGAGACGGCCTTCATCAAGCCCCTGGGCGGGAACCGCTTCCAGATCCGCTACTTCACCCCCGCTGCGGAGGTGGAGCTGTGCGGCCACGCCACCATCGGCAGCTTCCACGCTCTGCAGGAGATGGGACTGGTGGCCGAGGGCGGCACCTACATCGATGAGACGCTCTCCGGTACGCTGGAGGTGGTGGTGGGCAAGGACGCCATCCTCATGGACATGGCCAAGCCCCAGACCTTCCAGCGGCTGGAGACGCCGGAGGAGCTGGAGGAGCTGTACCGCATCATGGGCCTCTCCGCCGACGGACAGGGCGCCGTGACCGGGAAGCCGGAGCTGATGCTTCTGCCCCAGAAGGTGTCCACCGGTTTGACGGACATCATGATGCCCGTGGCCGATGAGGCGGAACTGGAGAAGATCGCACCGGACTTCCCGGCTCTGACGGAGCACTCCCGCCGGTATAACGTGGTGGGCGTCCACGCCTTCACCGTCAACACCGCCGATGGCATGATCCATGCCCGGAACTTCGCTCCCCTGTATGACATCGATGAGGAGGCCGCCACCGGCACCTCCAACGGGGCGCTGGTCTACTATCTGTACCGGCACGGGCTGGTGGAGCTGGACAAGGTGTACACTGTGGTGCAGGGCGAGAAGATGGGGCGGCCCTCCATGATCTCCGCTCAGGTCATCCTGAAGGATGGTCTGCCCTTCGTCAAGGTGGGCGGTCCGGCCGTGACGCTGGTCCGGGGCGAGATCGAGCTGTAAAGGCGAAGCTATGCGATAAAGAAGGCGCAGGCTGGGCTGAACTGCACCCCATTTGTTGGACAGTATGGGATACGGTTAAGGTTGGCAGTACCAGATGAGGGCTTACCAGCGGGTGCTGAAAGAAAAAGGCACTACACAAGGTATGTCTCGTAAAGCGACCTGCTTGGATCATGCTGTCGCCGAACATTTCTTTGGGCTGCTTAAAACGGAATTGTTCGATTTAGAAAAGTTCGATTCCATTGACCAACTCGAAAAGGCCATTGTTGCGTATATCGGTTACTACAATAACCACAGAATCAAATGAAAACTAAACGGCCTGAGTCCTGTGCAGCACAGGACTCAGACCGTTTAGGCCGCTTAATCCTTGTTTTTGTCTGACTTTTGGGGGTCACTTCCGTGGGGGTGCGGCTCTTTTATCGATCGCTGCAGGCGGTCGCAAGGGTCGCCCCTACGGGTGGTTTGCGGCAGCTTAGTACAATAAGGTGGCCTTACAGCTCCGGGCCGAAGGGGTCCGTGGGGCGGAAGGTATCGTCGGGCTGCTCAGGACGGGCCTGCCAGCCGATGCCCTTGATGCGCTTGATCTCCTGAAAATAGCCGATGTTGGTCTGGATGATATAGGGAGCGATCCAGATGGAGAGGATGCCCAGCGTCAGGCTGCACAGGAGGTTCCAGCCGATGAAGGTCAGGTCCAGCAGGAACAGGTCGCCCTTATACCCGGCGGTCTGTGCCTTGCTCATGCTGATGGCCTCCATGACGCCTATATCGGGGTTCTCACACAGGTTATAGATGGCAAAACGGTAGCGGTAGCCGGCGATGATACCGGGGATGATAAACAGCATGGACCACAGGAAAACATAGAGGGTAATGACGATATTCAGCAGGATCAGCTTGCCGATGAAGCCGAAGCCGTCGAAGAGGGTGGCGTAAGGCATCTCCTCGCCCCGGCGCACGCCCAGATGGTACAGCACCCAGCCGCCCTGCAGCAGTACCCGCAGCAGCCAGCACACCACCGCCACCAGCGTCACCACCGTGGTGGGCAGAGCCACCGGATAGAGATAAGAGGGGATGGGGACGTTGGGGAAATACGTCTGCATATAGAGCGCCACGTCGCCGTTGACGTAGACGCTGGCCCCCTGCAGCAGCTCCGTCAGGGCCAGATAGAGCAAAGCGAACAAATAGGCAGAGACGGCGGCGGTGCGGACAACGCCCTTGGCCTCCTGCTTCAGCTCAATACGGTTCATCATGTGTTTTGTGTCCTTTCTCTCCTGCGGTCTGTGCCGCAGGATATCTATATAGGTGTTTATTTTATCATATAGCCTTCCCATTTGGCAAGAGGTGCATCCCAACTGCGCCGGTGGGAGAAAATGGATATTTCGGAAAAACGTGGACAAACACGGACAAACGTGCGTGAAAGGCGGAGTTCCCAGCCTCCAGTATTCAAAAAGTGACAAAAATGAGAGCTTAGGTCTTGCCAACGGGGCAATTTTGTTGTAGACTAATGTGCAGTATGTGGTGGCGCAGCCACCAAGGAGTAAGATGAGGTGAAAGACAATGGCACAAGCTTTCTTTGGCGGCGTTCATCCCA
>ENA-ORTU01004392-ORTU01004392.1-human-gut-metagenome-genome-assembly--contig:-NODE-4392-length-10795-cov-3.099162_pt1 | contig 10795 bp, 7 predicted proteins | sample MGYA00241910_ERZ509184 | MGnify/ENA primary metagenome ERZ509184 (study PRJEB26280, sample SAMEA2338847) | human gut metagenome | biome: human gut; feature: human-associated habitat; material: faeces...
GGATTCCTTTACTGTAATCGAGGCGGTCCACGGAGAGAATCAACTTGTGATCTCCGAACAGTTTTCTCGTGCGGTCGACCGCTTGACGGACTTCCGGTTGTGTAGAAGCATTGTGGTACAGGTCGTAATTAATCCCCATAGGAAGGGCATCTATTCGTACGACCCGATTGCCTAACTGTATTTCGTCCAATTTGAAATTCATGCGCAGCACGCGTTCTACCGCACTGATAAAGTGCCGCATGTAGTCGTGAGTGTGAAAAGCTATGAAATCGGCTCCTAACAGACCTTTGAGAATCTCGGCTCGTTCGGGCAATATGCGGAAGAGTTCATAGGACGGGAAAGGTATGTGATGAAAATAGCCTATGCACAAGTCGGGAACGGCTTCTCGAAGCATACCGGGCAATAACATCAGTTGATAATCCTGTACCCACACTTTATCTTCGGGGCCTATCAGCCGGCAGATGGTTTCACAGAATCGCTTGTTTACTTCTCGGTAGGCTTGCCAGAAAGTGTCCTTGTACAATGTATAGGCAAAGAAATAGTGGCACAGCGGCCAGATGGTACTGTTGCTGTAACCTTCGTAATAATTTTTTATCTGGGTGTCGGACAGGAATACGGGGTGAAAGTTTAGTTCTTCCAATTTTTCCCCGATCGCTTGTTTGTCGCTATCATTATCCACACAAATTCCCGGCCACCCGATCCAATGCTTTTCGTAAGCAGTTTGAAGAGAATCGAGCCCCGTTGCCAGCCCGCCTTCGCTTCGGGTGAATGAAAACGTTCCGTTTTTTTCGCTTACCTTGACCGGCAGTCTGTTTGATATGATGTAGAGTTTCATATCTCTTACACGACAAATGGCAGACCATTTTTGTGGGGATATGATTAAATTGTTGATTATTATGGCGATAGTCGGTTTTTTCGGAGCGCAAATGCCTTTCATTTTGATAAACTATTTACCAAAATGAAAGGCAGGGGTAGAATCTATTTTTGTATAAAGTATCGGAGTAAACTTATCCGGGCTGAGCCGGATTATGCTTGCTTTTGGGTATTCACAGAAATACGGTCGGTCATCGGGTGGCGGTAGAGCCGGTCGTTTCCAATAACCGGGTTATGTATTCTTGGACTTCGGTCATGAGCCAGCGGGGGGTGGAGGTAGCTCCGCAGATACCTATGCTCTCTTTTCCTTCGAGCCATGTGGGGTCTATTTCGCTGATGTCGGAAACGAGTCGGGATTGGGGATTGACTTGCAGGCATTCTCCGAAAAGCACCCGTCCGTTGGAACTCTTTTTCCCGCAAACGAACAGGATAAGGTCGTGTCGGCGTGCAAACTCCCTGATATTGGGAATGCGGTTGGCGACTTGCCGACAGATGGTGTCGAACGATTCGAATTGTCCGTCGGGTTTCAGCTGTTTTATCTCGTCGACGATGTGGCGGAAGCCTTCTACCGACTTGGTTGTTTGGGAATAGAGCAACAGTTTTTTGCGGAGGTCTATCTTGTCGAGGTCTTTGTCTCCCTCGATGACGACGGCTTTGCCGTGGGTTTGTCCCACCAGTCCGTTGACTTCGGCGTGTCCGGTTTTGCCGTAGATAACGATTTGCGCCTCTCCGGGAGGGTTGGAATCGTATGCGGTTTTGATTTTACGTTGCAGTTGCAACACGACAGGGCAGGTGGCGTCAATGATTTCGATGTTGTTCTCGGCGGCGATTCGGTAGGTTTCGGGAGGTTCGCCGTGGGCTCGCAGCAATACTTTCACGTCGTGCAACTGTTTGAGTTGCTCGTGGTCTATGGTGATGAGCCCTTTGGCTTTGAGTCGTTCCACCTCGTTGCTGTTGTGTACGATGTCGCCGAGGCAGTAGAGTCGTCCGGTGCGGTCGAGTTCTTCTTCGGCCTTGCGGATAGCCGTGACTACACCGAAGCAGAAACCCGAATGTTCGTCTATTTCTATGCGTGCCATAACCTGTCTCCTTTCTACCTTTGCGGGTGGTTTATCGAAGTTTTTTGACGGTTTCTTTGTACCGGGTCATGAGCCATGCGTCCTGCTCGGCGATTGTCATGTGGGAATTGTCGAGTTCTATGGCATCGTCGGCTTTGCGCAAAGGACTTTCTTTACGGGTCTGGTCAATGTGGTCGCGTTTGTTGATGTTGGCGACCACTTCGTCGAAATCGACATCGATACCTTTCGCCCTCAGTTCGTCGACGCGTCGTTGTGCCCGAGTCTCCGCCGAGGCCGTGACGAATATTTTCAGTTCGGCATGGGGGAATACAGTCGTGCCTATATCGCGCCCGTCCATGACGATGCCTTTCCGTTCGCCCATCTTTTGCTGTGCGGCGACCATCGCCGTGCGCACGAAAGGTATGGCACTAACGGGGCTTACCTTGTCGGATACTCGCATGGAGCGAATTTCACGCTCTACGTCGATTCCGTTTAGGAATGTGTGTGTCATACCCGTTTCGGGATCGGGGCGGAAATCGATTTGAATGTCGTCCATGAGGGACCTCAGCGTATCGGTATCGACCGTGTCGCCGTCGATGAGACCGTGGTCGAGGCAGTAGAGGGTGACGGCGCGGTACATCGCGCCACTGTCGATATAAATGTAGCCTATGTTCCGGGCAAGAGCTTTCGCCATCGTACTTTTCCCACACGAAGAGAAGCCGTCGACGGCGATGATTATCCGAGGTTCAGGTTTATTCATAAGCATTTATTTTTTGAATTCGAAAAGATTGGTCGAGAGGTTGACCATGAGCGTGGTCGCTCCCGTGTGTTGTTGTGCGAGGGCGACACCTATGCCGAACATGCGGACTTTGATTCCGCCACCTATGCTGAATCCGGAGAGAAAGTTACGGTGAGCGGTGCGCATGTCGGTGCGGGTTTTGTAGTTGTACCCCACTCCTATGTAAATGCGGTCGGTGGGCAGGAACTCCACGCCGAAAATGAGGTGGCGGAAAAGGTTGTCCACGAATCCGCTTTTTTCAACGATTTCATCGCTCCCGGTGTAAGAGCTGCTTTCGATGGCGGGGTAGGGAAGTTTCCACCTTGTGAGGTTACGAGCGGTGACCGATACCCGTATGGGCGCATGTTCGAGGCTTTGCGTATAGCCTATCTGCAAATCGAACGGCATGCGTTCGAAAGTGTCGTTGTAACGTTTGATTTGTCCACCCAGATTGCGTGCTACCAGCGAGAGCGAGAGGTCGTTGTCGGCGTTGTAGTAGTTGAGGCCGAGATCGACGGCAAGCGCCCAAGAGGTGTATTGTTCGTAAGAGGAGTAGATGACTTTGGCATTGACTCCACCCCGCAAGGTCGTGGTGATGTCGTGGGCGTAGATACCGTTGAAGACGATGTCTTTGGGTGAAAATTCACCGGTGATCACGCCGGTTTCGTCGGCACTTTTCATTTTGCCGTACCCGTAGTATTGTATGCCGGCCGCCCATGCTCCCCGTTCTCCGGCCGCCTTTCCGAAAGTGGCTCCTGCCAGATTGATTCCCCCGACGTATTTCATGTAGTTCAGCCCGAGTTGTAAATCCGATTCGGGTCCCATCAGAGCCGGGTTTTGATTGACGAGGTTTATATCTTCGTCGATGACGGATATATTGGTTCCTCCCAACGTATAGGCGTGGGTAGAGGTGGGGATATTGAGAAAGTCGAACGAGCTTTTCCCCTCTTGTCCCCTCCCGGCGAAGCATGTAGTGACAGTCGCCAGAAGAACCGTTATATATCGAAACGTATGTGTCATAATTGTTTTCGGGTTTCAAAGATAGCCAAAATTCCCGGTCGGCAGAAAGTCGCGTGATTGAATTTTGCTTTCGGCAGAATGGTTCCCGATGATTTATTAACGGGAAAAAGGACAATAAAGTATGTGGCGGAACGAGTTTGTATCGGAACTTTATTCGTATTATATTGTGAGTTATGTTTGCTCGAATCGATGGAAATCGTTAATTTTGAACTCTGTTCTATGTAAAACATAAAAATTTTCAAGTAGTTTATGGAAAAACTGCAAAGATATTTCGATGCGATAGAAGCTGAACTTTCGAAGATAGAATATGCCGCCGAACCCGATGGATTGTATGCTCCCGTGCGTTATGAGTTGTCGTTGGGCGGTAAGCGCGTGAGGCCGTTGTTGACGTTGCTTGCTTGCGAGATGTTTGCGGGCGATTATCGTCGGGCATTGAATGCGGCGGTGGGGTTGGAAGTGTTTCACAACTTTACGCTGTTGCATGACGATGTGATGGACAAAGCCGACGTGCGCCGGGGTAAACCCACGGTGCATAAGGTGTGGGACGAGAATACGGCCATACTTTCGGGCGATGCTATGGAGATCATCGCTTTCCGTTATATCGCCCGCACAGAGGCTCCGCACACGGGGGCTGTCGTCGAGTTGTTCCTGAAAACGGCTCTTGAAATTTGCGAGGGTCAGCAATACGATATGGAATTCGAGCGTCGGGACGATGTGACCGAGGCGGAATATATCGAGATGATTCGCTTGAAAACAGCCGTGCTATTGGGGGGAGCGTTGAAGATAGGGGCGATTATAGGCGGAGCGAGCGAGACGGATGCGGATTGTATCTACCGTTTCGGCGAGTCTTTGGGACTGGCGTTCCAGTTGCAGGACGATTGGTTGGACGTGTATGGCGACCCTGCCCGTTTCGGGAAAAAGATAGGAGGCGATATTCTGAATAACAAGAAAACGTATATGCTCATCAATGCCCGGCAACGGGTCGAAGGGAAAGATGCCGAGGAGTTGTCCCGCTGGTTGAGCGCAGCCGAATACGATCCTTCCGAGAAGATAGCTGCTGTGACGGCGTTGTACGACCGTGTCGGTGCAGGCGATTTGTGTCTGCGGCAGGTCGACGAATACAGCCGTCGGGCGATAGAGGCTTTGCGGCAAATCGGAGTGGACGAAGCGGCAAAGCAGCCCTTATACGATTTGGCGAATTCATTGATAAAACGAGATCACTAAAATTTTTCAGAAACAATGCCTTACCGCCGGTTACCGAATACAGACAAAGCCCGCCTCGCCGCTCTCGAAAAAGCGGTGGCGATGGAGCACGAGTGCGATGTGGACAAGCAGGCGGCTTCGTATAAAACGCTGAACGAGGCCCGCGTTCTTTTGAGACGTTTCAAAAGTGCCGTCGAGCAGTTCCAGTATTGCTATACGGCTCAGGCCGAGGCCAACCGACAATATCAGTCGCATTTGAAGACGGCCCGGTTGTACATCTCGCATTTCATACAGGTGCTTAATTTGGCGGTGTTGCGTAACGAGGTGCGTAAGGAACACAAGTTGTTTTACGGGCTCGACCCCGAAGATTTTGCCGTGCCCGAGCTGACCGGCGAGAAGCACATTCTCGTTTGGGGAGAACGTCTCATCGAGGGGGAACGCGAACGGGTGTCGCACGGAGGCGCACCTATTTATAACCCTACGATCGCGAAAGTGACCGTGCATTACGATATTTTCAAGGAAGCCTATCGGGAACAACAGAATTATAAACTGAATACGACTCGTTCCCAGTCGGGATTGGATGCCTTGCGCGAGGAGGCGGACCGGATTATCTTGGATTTGTGGAATCAGGTGGAAACGTATTACGCCGACCTCCCTGCCGAAATACGTTTGAACCGTTGCCGGGCTTACGGCGTAGTATATTATTATCGCAGTGGAGAAAAGCGACCCGAAGATGATTGATACTCACACGCATATTTATCTGGAAGAGTTTGACGAAGACCGTGTCGAGGTGGTGCGCCGCGCCCGTGAAGCGGGAGTCGAACGAGTGATATTGCCCAATGTCGATTTCGACACGGTGCAAGCCATGCATGCCACGAACGATTTGTTTCCCGGTTATTGCCGTATGGCTATGGGGCTACACCCCACGTCGGTGGAGGCCGATTATCGGGAGCGACTTGGACAGGTGAGAGAGCTGCTTTTCTCCGGGGAGTATTGCGCCGTGGGTGAGATAGGGCTCGATTTGTATTGGGACAAGACCTATGCCGAGGAGCAGAAAGAGGCTTTTGTGATGCAGACGGGGTGGGCGGCAGAGTCGGGTTTGCCGGTGATTATTCATTGCCGGGAGGCATTCGACGAAATATTGGCTCTGTTGCAGTCGGGCAGAGTGCCGGCATTCCGAGGGGTGTTCCACAGTTTCACGGGGTCGGCCGAACAGGTGCGTCTGCTGAGGGGAACCGGTGACTATTATTTCGGGATAAACGGCATCGTTACTTTCAAGAACGCTCATCTCGAAGATATGGTACGAGAAGTAGGCATCGGGCGTATATTGCTCGAAACCGATGCCCCGTATTTGGCTCCTGTGCCTTATCGAGGCAAACGGAACGAACCTTCGTATTTGCCTTATATGGCAAAGCGAATAGCCGAAATTCTGGATATTACGACTGCCGAGGTGGAGGAGGCTACCACGGCCAATGCTGTGCGATTGTTCGGAGAAGGGTGATTCCCGGATAGTGGGAAGAGTCGGTTTTCATGCTATGCATAGGGGGAATGTGTTTCATGGGGCTTTCCTCGAAAATAATTCCCGAATTTTGTTTGAAGAGAGTTAAAACAGTCGTTTGGAGCCGAGGCATGAAAAAAAGGCGTGAAATATTTGGGGAAATGTAAAAAAAAGCATAAATTTACGGAGAGACACAAAATCACGATACTATGAAAAGACCCCTCCGCTTTTCAATGAGTTTGTCTATACTCTTTTTGTCACCCATGTCGGCGATAGTGTCGGCTGCCGTCGATATTCCTTTGAGTTTGTCGTCTGAAAAGAATTATATCGTGGAGGTCGTTCTTCCCGGCGGTAGTACGTCGGCGAATATAGAGGACGGCCGGATAACTGCCGAAGGGGCTTCGCAGGCGCTTGCGACCGTGGTCTATTATGACGGGCTGGGTCGTCCCGAACAGACTTCCCGAGTGGGTTTCACGGCAACGGGCGCCGACCTGCTGTCCACGGTTAGTTACGACGAGGCCGGGAGAGAATATCGTCAAGGGCTTCCCACACCCGTATCGGGGAACAACGGCTGTTATGTGAATCCTTCTACATACGGGCAGACGGCTCAAAGTTATTATGGAGACACATATCTCTATCGGGAGACTTTGTACGAAAACTCACCGTTGAGCCGGACAGTCGGTGTGAAAAATCCCGGAGCTGTTTGGAACGCTCACCCGAAGACTGCTGCATATCGGTGCAATACGGCAGGAGAGGTCGTTCTTTTCCGAATTTCGTCCGATGGGGTACAACGAGTGGGGCGGTATACCCCGGGTGCTCTTTATGTTACTCGCGAAACCGACGAGGACGGAATTTGGCAAGAGAGTTTCACCGATAAATCGGGTCGAGTGGTTATGACCCGTCAGGGAAACGGTTATGACACTTACTACATTTATGACGACCACGGCAGGCTGTGCTACGTACTGCCCCCGATGGCTGTGGACGGAATGTATAATACCGGCAATTATCCCGACAGCCACACTCTTTTGCAACAGTATGCCTATCTCTATAAATACGACGACCGGGGGAACTGCATAGGGAAGCGTTTGCCCGGTTGTAAATCGATACAGATGATTTACGATAGGGCTAATCGGTTGGTCATGAGTCAGGACGGCAATCAACAGAGCGAAAGCCTCTGGACCATAACCAAATATGATGCCCTCTCCCGAGTGCTGTATACTTATGAGGCGAATCCGCTTCGCAGCCCCGGAGACTTGCGCCAGTATTGTAAAGAAAAATTGTTTGTCGAGGAACGTGCCGATAGTTATACTGCGTGGCCGGGTATGGGTTATACCCTCAGGATTCTGCTGCCTGCCGCCAATGATTACCGGTTGCTCACGGTCAATTATTACGACGACTATTCTTTTTTGTACATCGAGGGGACGGCAGCTTCGCAGCTTGCCTATCGGAGTAAGGAGGGATATGGTGCGGCTTATTCCTCGGCCAAAGGTTTGCTGACCGGGACGCAGGTGTTCGACTTGACGGACAGGAGCAAATATGCGATTACCGTTTATTATTACGATGAATATGGAAATCCCGTACAGACACGCACTCGGCATGTATCGGGTGATTATGAAATGACTTATGCTCAATGCGACCTTTCGGGAAATATTCTTAAATCATACACGGAACATTTGGATTCCCGGGGGCGTTTATCGGTATCGGAGTCCGTAGAAAATACTTATGACCGCTCGGGACGCCTCACCCGCACCGATTATGCGGTTAACGACTCTTTGTCTACCGATTGGAGATATGAATACGACGAGTTGGGACGGATATCCAGCAAAAGTATCGACGGAGGACTGACGCATGCTAAATATCGGTATAATTTGCAGGGTTGGATCACTCGGATAGAAGATGTCGATTTTGTACAGAATTTGTATTACGAAAACTTTATGGGAAACTATGGGAAAGTTCGTTATAACGGAAATATATCGGCGATGAATTGGACATATCGCACCGATACCGACACGATTGTGAACGGCTATCGCTTCACTTATGATGCCTACGACCGGCTGGCTTCGGCCTATTCGGTGACAGGCAGTGATTTTTCCAGCGGCCGTTATCATGTCGAATATGAATATGACAAGCATGGTAATATGGTAAATTTGTATCGCAATGGGGGAAGGGGCGGAATGATAGACGAGATGAATTGGTCTTATGAAGGGAATAGGGTAGTAGAGATTACCGATATGGTGGGAGAACAGGGGCGATACGACATGAAAGAATATCGGGACTATAATCATAACGGACTCGATTATTTTTACGACTCCAACGGAAATATGACGGCTGACCTCGACCGGGATATTGTCGCCATACGATACAATTTGCTGAATCTGCCCGACACCGTGCAGTTCCGCAACGGGTCGGCTATCGTGAATTATTACACCGCCGACGGCAAGAGAACCGGCAGTAAATACCTCACACCACTGACAACAGTCGTTATCCCCGCGGGTCAGACCTTCGGCAGTACATCGGGGACTGCGGCCATGAGCAGTCATGTTACGGCACGTCGGGGTTCTTTGGAATATGCGGGAGCCGATTTCGAGAGCGATACCCTGATACGAATTCATAACGGCGACGGCTATTTGGATTGTTCGGAACAAGATTTCCGGTACTTCGTGCGGGATTATCAAGGGAATATCCGCACCGTCTACGGCAGTGCGGTAGCAAAACTAATACCAGTGGAACCTCCTTTTTCCTTGACGAACCGGGGGGCGATAGGCGGAGATAAACCACCTATTCGCCCAAAACCCATAGAGCATACCGTCACCTACCAACGTATGCAATACTATCCTTTCGGTCTTCCTTATGAAGCCCATTACCAGCCCGAAGAACAGCCGTATAAATACGGAGGAAAGGAGTTTATAGAGCTGCACGGCTATGACAGTTACGACTTCGATGCTCGTATGTATTATCCCGCCCTCTGCCGATTTATGACGATGGATCCTCTCTGCGAGAAATATTACTCCATCTCGCCCTATGCCTATTGTAATAACAATCCGGTGAATTATGTAGACCCGGACGGGAGGGATATTTGGGAAATAGATTACGATGGCAGAATTATAAATCGTATCGAGAACAAGACCCAAGATGCCTTTTATATGGTGGCAAAAGATAGTAACGGTGATTATCAACGGACTTTCTCGGTCGATGAAGACGGGAACAAGAAGTATAATTCCATCAATTTCGAATATGGAGTCATAACCGATTCAAAAAAAGCATGGTTTTTCAATCAGGAAACAAGTTTTTCTATTAATAATGAATCAGACGGAGCAAATTTATTCAAATTCTTTGCTAATAATACAAAAATTGAATTTGGGTTAATAAATACACAAAACAATGGTTCCCTTGTTATGACTAACCATCAAGAACACTCCATTAAAGTAAGTAAACAAGCAAAAAGATTAAGTATGAATGGAGCGACTGTAACATCGATCGTTCACAATCATCCAAACAATTCATATCCATCGGGGTTTAGAAAAAAAGACAATCATGGTGATAAATATGCGGCAGCACTTATCTCTAATTCCAAAGGATATAGAGTTGAACACTATGTATATCAGCCACAAAAGGGGCGTTTAATAATGTATGATAAAAACAAAATTATAGGACCTATCCCATGGGAATATATTTTCTCTTCTAATAAATGATATATAAGACACTTAATCCCCTCAAAAAAATAAGAATTACCTTTTTATTTAATCTATTTTTGAAAGTATGAGAAAGATAATTAGTTTCATATTCATTACTTGGTTTATTTCCTGTTCAGGAAATAGAGATATCGTACTGACAGATTTTACAAAAGAATTAATCTCCATATATCTTAATGACTCCGAACATATCCAAGCCCAAAAAAGGAAGGACGAGATAATACTAATTTCTACAACAGATTCACTATATTACACCTTATTGATATTTAGCAACAATAGTAAGTCTTATAAATATGAGACTTTCGATTTCGTAGGACGAACAATATATATGGGACACTCTATCAAAGCTTTTGGAGACAAGATTCCTATCTTTTATTCAGGGAATAATTTTGTTAAACAAAAAAGGCAAGATATCCCAAATATGAAGGAATATGATCCATCTGTCTGGCAAGTTAGTTTTTATAAAGACAGCTCTTTTTGTAAAATGAGAACATACAAAACTACTCCAAGCGAAAACATTGCAGATATAGAAAACTTAGCAAAAAAGTATTTTAAAATATCACGACCGTCAACAAACGAAATATATCAATTATACGAAGTTGAGACCGAGCCCCAATTTATTTTAGGTAACGATTCTTTAAGGCAAATTATAACATCGAATTTTAAACGAGTA
>ENA-ORTU01004397-ORTU01004397.1-human-gut-metagenome-genome-assembly--contig:-NODE-4397-length-10776-cov-2.583621_pt1 | contig 10776 bp, 6 predicted proteins | sample MGYA00241910_ERZ509184 | MGnify/ENA primary metagenome ERZ509184 (study PRJEB26280, sample SAMEA2338847) | human gut metagenome | biome: human gut; feature: human-associated habitat; material: faeces...
GCCCGACTGCTTCGCAAGCGACATTGAAAGTTCGTCACGCACACCTGCAAATTCTCGGTCGTTTGCACCGTTACGCAAAACTATGCGGTCTATCTTTGTGAGAATCGCACCGCTTTCATCTGTAGCATCGCTGAAGAACGGGTAGCTGAATTTACCCTTGTCCGGGGTATACATAGTTCTTGCTATAAGCTTCCACGATTTCTGGTCAACTGCGGCAGAATATGCACCTGCAACTCTTGCGCCTGCCTGCTGTGAAACAAGAAGCTCTCCGCTGCTTGAAAAAGCCTCGACATACATAGGTCTTTCGCCCGCCATACCTTCCTGATTCCAGTTTGCAGGTTCGTTGGGCGTGATTTCGCTTTTTCCGTCATACTCGTTTGCTATCCACTCGTCACGGATCTTTCCTGCTACGGCGATGCCTTTTTCATAATCGTAAAGGTTTTCACTGTCGGTCGAAAGCACGAATACATAAGTGCCTTTTTCAAAACGTTCCGACACGTCCTTGCCTGTGATATAGCTTTTTGTGAATACTTCGGAAGTGCCGTTTTCGCTTACCGCAATGGCTTTTATCGTCTTTGCGTTGACCTCTCCCGAGCTGTGCACCTTTATGGGATTTGTATATCTGTTTGATTTTTTTGTGGGGGTCTCGCCGTTTGTGGTATAGTAGATCGTTGCCGTTTTATCTTTTGCTTTAAGCTCAACCGATATGTCTTTATCAAAAAAGCTGCCGTCGGGAGAGAAGGCAATATCTGTTTTCTGCTTTACCCCGCCGTCTTCGTCCTTTATTATCGGCTGAAGCGGGCTTAATACTTCGGGAAGTCCGCCCTCCGACGATAAAAAAGTGTTATAGGTTATTGCGGCGGCTGTACCTACAGCAACCACTGCGGCAAGAATGCCTGCACGTTTTAATGTTCCGCTGTGAATAAACATGATTCCTCCGTTTAGAATCCAAGGGTTAATGGCACTAAGCCTGTATAGATTCTATTGTAACAGAAAACGTTGTCAAAATCAACGATAATTACAAGAATTCCGCTAAATATTCCGTGAAAAATTAAATGTAAAGATATGGTAACATATTCAAGGAAAATCTGACATACACTTGTAAAAAAGAAAACACAACGAGGAAGGAACGGTATTTCAAATGACGGAATTTTTACCGGAGGGAAGAAGACTTGCATACAAAGAGAACACGGCGGCATTGCAATCAGCCAAAACGCTTATGCAGGCGGCGGTGTCGGGGGCAATACTTGAGGCTTCGTGTACGGTGTGCGATGCGGAGCATAATATGCACGTCGATCTTGGCTGTATGAAGGGGATAATACCTCGCAGTGAGGGCGCAATAGGCATAGAAAGCGGTGCGACACGGGATATAGCGCTTATATCAAGAGTGGGAAAGCCTGTCTGCTTCAAGATAACGAAGATAGACGAAACCGGAAGCGAGCCGTTGGCGATCCTGTCAAGGAAGGCGGCGCAGGAGGAGGCAGACAATGAATATGTATCAAAGCTGACTCCAGGTGATATTATAGGGGCGAGGGTAACGCATCTTGAACAGTTCGGCTGTTTTGTGGACATAGGCTGCGGCATTGCGTCAATGATACCGATTGACGCTATCTCGGTATCAAGAATAGTTCATCCTGCAAACAGATTTTCGGTAGGCGACGATATTTTTGCAGTGGTGAAAGGTCGGGATCAGGGACATATCTGTCTTACGCACAAGGAACTGCTCGGAACGTGGCAACAGAATGCAGAACGTTTTGCGGTAGGTGAAACCGTTCCCGGCATTGTAAGGTCTATAGAGGACTACGGAATTTTTATAGAGCTTGCACCGAATCTCGCAGGGCTGGCGGAGCTTAAAAGCGGAATAAAGGTGGGAGATTGCGCCTGCGTGTATATCAAGGCGATTATACCCGAAAAGATGAAAATCAAGCTGATAATAGTAAACTGCTGTGATGACGGCTGTGTTCCGCTTGAAGCGCCGTATTTCATTACAGAGGGGCATATTGACCGGTGGGTGTATTCAACTCCCGGTGCGCCGAAGTACATAGTTACGGATTTCAGCGAATAGCGTGGCGGCAATGCGCCACCTCAAATTCCGCCTGCGGCAATGTGCCGCCTCAAACTCCGCCTTTGGAATTGTCTGAGCTATCCGCAGGATAGCAAAACGGCGGGCGGCAATGTTGCGCTTCAAATTTGCTTATCTGAATGGCGGAGAATTGCGTAACCTCCGATGACGGCGGTAAAATATGTTGGAATTTTGCAAAAAATAAAGCCGTTGCGGTGTTCCGTAACGGCTTTTGGCTCATTCTCTTTTCATCTTTAAAAGCGGCACAAATTCGTATTCTGTGATTTTTTCGCCGGTAAGGCTGAATCCGTTGCGGCGATAAAAATCAATTCCACGCTTGTTGTATTCAAGCACCCACAGCTCATTGACGGCAAAATTGTTGATAGCGTAACCGAGAAGCACTGCGCCTATGCCCTGATTCTGAAAAAGCGGCTCTACATACAGCTTTTCGACCTCATTGCCCGAAATGCGTATAATGCCTTTTATTACACCGTCGTCATAGACAAATGTGTTTTTAAGTGCGGCTGAGCCTGCGGAATATTCTTTGGCAGTGTCAAGGACGTTCAGTTCACCGAAGTAAAAGGTGTCATTTCTGAAAAACGGGTAGAAATTTACCCTGTAATTTGTGACGATTATTTCTGCGATGCGTGAAGCATCGGACTCGGCTGCGGGGCGTATATGTGTCATTTCTGTTCTCCGTTGGATTCAAATAATTGTTTTATTGATTTTGAATTTTCGTTTGGCTTGTTTAATTGTTTTATTACTTGTTTATAAAAGAACTTAACATCCAGATCGTTTAAAATGTATCGTACTTGATTGTTTTCTAAAGCAATTTGCAACAGTGTGTTTATTTCATCCTGTTCCCAAAGATCAACTTTGATTTCCGATAGTTCTTTGATAATTGTATGTGTAGTGGAAAAAGAACAGCTTCCATTTAACGAAACGATTAAATCAAGTTTTTTACGTTTGTTTTCTTGATCAATCTTATCATTATCGCATGAGTTTTGTTCTTCTTTACATTTATAGTGGATTTCTTCCAGCAATTCATTGGCAACAGTTTTATTGATGATTGCTTTTATCAAATGATCCAGTTGCGAATTTTCTGTGTAATCAGCAGGAGCATAATATTTGATACGTTTATCATGCAGCATTTTATGCACTTTAGTTTTGTCAAAAGTATCATTATTGAATACGCCGATTGAATGACCGCCATAAGAATTCACTAATTTCATGCAAGGTATATCGGTATCGCTGTCGCCTATATATACAATATTTCTAAAAGGAACTCTGATATCTTCAGGCGCAAAGAAGTCATTTACACCTGAATCGTTGACATCTAATATACCTTTTTCAATTCGAAAAAGAAACTGCGTTTTGTTAGTATAATTAATAACTTGGGCAGGCCATATCGGAACATTTCTGTCATCAAACATAAACGAGCTGGCGTATATTTTTTCAAAAGAGCCTTCTTTTGCTACTTCTGTTCCTTCAATCATTTCTTTTAAGCCGGACGAAATGATGTAATGTTCAACTATCACTCCGTTTTTTTCGCCGTAATCTTTTATACGTTTAAACCATGTATCAACACCGGGAAATAATTTTACTTCTGAGCCGTATTTTTGCAGGCTTTCCTTTGTTAGCACAATTTTTCCTCTGGCTTCACGAACCATCATGAACATATATGCTAAATTCGTGTCCATTTCATTATCTTCGGCAAGTTTATTAGATTCTTGCCAAAACGATGCAACATCTTCTTTGTAAACTGATTGAATATAGCCTTGTGCTTGCATATCATCAGGTGAAAGTGTTTTATCAAAATCGTAACAAATTGCTAAAACAGGCTTGTTTTCTTTTGCTTTTCTTTTTCTTGATTGTTCCATATTTTTATCCTCCTGTGAAAATATAATAAGTATATGTGCGCTTATAATAGCTAAAATATAATGCAATTATATATTATATATTATATACTCCTGTTGTGAAATTGTCAATAGGTATAACTAAAGCCGTTGCGGTGTTCCGTAACGGCTTTAGTGTTATATGCTGATTACTTTATATCAAGTGCTGATTTAAGCTCGTCAACCTTGTCTGTCTTTTCCCATGCAACGTCAAGGTCTGTACGTCCCATGTGACCGTAAGCGGCAAGAGGTCTGTACTTTGTATTTCTTAAATTCAGTGAGCTGATTATTGCACTGGGGCGAAGGTCGAACACCTTGCTTACAGCGGCTGAAATTTCGCTGTCGGGCTTTACGCCTGTGCCGAATGTATCAACAAAGACAGATACAGGCTGTGCAACGCCGATAGCATACGCAAGCTCAACCTCGCAACGCTTTGCTATGCCTGCGGCTACAATGTTCTTTGCAACGTGTCTTGCGGCGTAAGCGGCTGAACGGTCAACCTTTGTGGGATCTTTTCCTGAGAATGCGCCGCCGCCGTGTCTGCCGACACCGCCGTATGTATCTACTATTATCTTTCTGCCCGTAAGACCGCTGTCGCCCTGAGGGCCGCCTACTACAAAGCGTCCTGTGGGATTTATCAGCATCTTTGTGTTCTCGTCAAGCAGTGAAGCGGGAACAGTAGTCTTTATAACCTTTTCGATAATATCGGCTCTGAGCTGTTCCTGCGTAACATCAGCCTTGTGCTGTGAGGAAACAACGACAGTGTCAATTCTTGAGGGAGTGCCGTCCTCGTTATATTCTACCGTTACCTGCGTCTTTCCGTCGGGGAGAAGATAGGGTATCTCGCCTGACTTTCTTACCGCTGTGAGCTTCTTTGAAAGTGCGTGAGCAAGGGAAATCGTAAGGGGCATAAGCTCCTCGGTTTCATCACACGCATAGCCGAACATCATACCCTGATCGCCTGCGCCTGTGTCAAATTCATTGTTATCTCTGCCCTCAAGAGCGTTGTCAACGCCCATAGCTATATCGGGGCTCTGCTTGTCAAGCGTTGTGAGGATAGCGCAGGTCTTGTAGTCAAAGCCGTAGTCGCTGTTATCATAGCCTGTTTCCTTTATGACATCTCTTGCTATTGCAGGAATGTCAACGTTTGCCGTTGTCGTGATCTCGCCCATTATCAGAACCATACCTGTTGTGGCGCAGGTTTCGCAGGCTACACGAGCGTTCTTGTCCTGCGCTAATATCGCATCAAGCACACCGTCTGAGATCCTGTCGCAGATCTTGTCGGGGTGACCCTCTGTTACGCTTTCGGAAGTGAATAAGTATTTTGCCATTGATTTTTCCTTTCATATAGCGGTTTTAAACCGTATCCCATACGCATATACCTGCGTAAAACTGCATTAAAAAAAGCCCCTTTCGGAGCTTGCTGACTGCCTGCTCCTCATCTTTCGGTCACAGCCCTTGCCGTGCCGTAGGAATTAGCACCATTTTTCGCAAAGAAAGCTCAAGCGAAACGGTTGCTGGGTTTACGGAGCCTGACTCCCAATCTGCATTTTAATGCAGAAAATGTAAACCGCTCTTGATAAGGGATTTTTCCGATTGATATTGTAGCATAAGCAAATGCGTTTGTCAAGTAAAATGAGAATAATTTTTATTTTAACGGCATTGAAATTTATAGGGAGTTAAAAATGTCGGGATACACTATAAATAAATATAGAACGGCTGTTGAATTGTACCGTGAAAAATGGTATAATTTAATAGAGTAACGATTTCAGGAAACAACGGACGAAAGGGTGCAAGGAATTACAATGAGTTTTGTTACGCTGAGCGATATTACAAAGCAGTACCGTATGGGCGATATAATAATCAACGCAAACGATAAGGTCAGCTTTGACATTGAAAAGGGCGAATTTGCAATAATCGTAGGACCGAGCGGTTCGGGCAAGACTACGGTGCTTAATATACTGGGCGGTATGGATACCGCTACATCGGGCAGTTTTTATGTAGACGGAAGTAAGATAAGCGGTTACAGCAGAAAAGAGCTTATCGACTACAGAAGATACGATATAGGTTTTATATTCCAGTTCTATAATCTCATCCCGAACCTTACGGCAAAGGAGAATATTGAGCTGTCTACTCAGACGGTGGAGGACTATATCCCTGCTGTAGAGATACTGGAAAAGGTCGGACTTACCGACAGAATAAACAACTTCCCGGCTCAGCTTTCGGGCGGTGAACAGCAGAGAGTGGCTATAGCCAGAGCGCTTGCGAAAAAGCCCAAGCTGTTGCTGTGCGACGAACCTACGGGTGCGCTCGATTACAACACCGGCAAGATGATACTGAAATTACTTCAGGACACCTGCCGCAGTGAAAATATGACTGTAATACTCGTAACGCATAATACGGCGATATGCCCTATGGCTGACAGGGTTATACACATGAAAAGCAGTAAGGTGAGCGAAATAGTAGTAAACGAGCATCCGACACCCGTTGAAGAAATAGAGTGGTAAGCGGGGAAAGGGAACGGATATGAAAAATGCAATGCTGAAAAATGCGTTTGCCGAGATGAAGAAAACAAAAAGCCGTTTTCTTTCGATATTCGGTATAATCGCTATCGGCACAGGATTTTTTGCGGGACTTCTGCAGAGCGCTCCTGCGATGAAGGTATCATCGGATCATTATTACGACAGGACTTCCCTGTCGGATATCAGGCTGGTATCTACATACGGATTTGACGATAACGATATAGACGCTTTGAAAAAAGGGCTTCCGGATGTTGATATTTATCCCGGATATTTCACGGACGCATACGTCAACACGGATGCGGGCGAAAAGAAGGTCGCAAGGGTATATTCTCTTGACAAAACGGGTGAAAACAATCCGTACAGCTCTTTACAGATAGTTGACGGCAGACTTCCAGAAGAAGAAAATGAGTGCGTTATCGACAGCGGTAAACTGCTTGCTCATTATAAAGTCGGGGACAAGCTGACACTGTGCGGCGACGAAGACACGGATATAGATGGGACTTTGTCGGTCAAGGAATTTACTATAGTCGGAAAATTCGCATCGCCTATGTATATATCCGACGTGGAGCGTGGAAACACGACCATAGGAAGCGGTTCAGTCTATATGATCTGTTATATACCGGAAAGCTGTTTCAAGACAGAGGTATATACTCAAGTTATGATAAACTCGGACGAGCTAAAGCAGTACAGCTGTTACAGCGATGAATATGAGGACGCCCGTGACGCTCTTGAAAAGAAGATACAGAAAATAGCGGATGTAAGAGAAGAAGAGCGTTTTGACGAAATAGCAGGCGATGCAAAGAAGAAGCTTGACGACGGGCAGAAGGAGCTTGATAAAAAGAAGAGCGAAGCATACGCAGAAATAGAGAAAAACGAAAAGAAGCTGTCAGACGCAAAAAAACAGCTTGACGAAGCAAAGCCTCAGCTTGAAAGCGGCAAGAAAACGCTTGAGGAATCGAAAAAGCAGCTTGATGAGGCTAAAAAGGAGCTTGACACAAACGGGGCTACCCTGACGGCGACAAAAGATGTGCTTGACAGCACAAAGAAGAAGCTGGACGAAACGAAGCTGCAGCTTGAAGACGGAAAGAAAACGCTTGACGAAAGCTATATACAGCTTGTTACGGCTAAAATACAGCTTGAAAACGCAGACTCACAGTTGAAGTCGAGCAAGGCTCAGCTTGACGATGCAAACACAAAGATAACAAGTCAGCAGGCGATTATAAATACGAGCCGTGAAACGCTGGAGGATTCATACAAGAAGGGTAATATCACCAAAGAGGCTTATGATTCCGGAGTTAAGCTGCTCGACAGCTCGCAGGCGGAGCTTGACAAGCAGAAGAAACAGTATGAAAGCGGACTTGAGCAGTATAATGACGGGCTTAAGCAATATAATGACGGAAAGCTGCAGTACGAAATCGGTTATGCCAAATATGAGGACGGAAAAAAGCAGTACGAGGACGGATATTCTCAGTACACAAGCGGACTTGCACAGTACGAAAGCGCAAAGGCACAGTATGACGCAGGAAAGGCACAGTATGACGCAGGTTATGCTCAGTACGCTTCAGGCAAGGCAAAGTATGACAGCGGTAAAGCGGAGTATGACAAGAATTATGCCGATTATGAAAAGGGCCTGAAGGAGTATAACGAGGGCAAGACAGCACTTGAAACGGCAAAAACCGATGCGGACAAGCAGTTTGCCGATGCTCAGAAGAAGATAGACGACGGCAGGGAAAAGCTCGAAAAGACGAGTAAACCGGAGTGGTATCTGTTTACCCGTGATGATAATCCGGGTTACAGTGAATACGGTCAGAATGCCGAAAGAATAGGCAATATAGCTATGGTGTTCCCCCTGTTCTTTGTAATGGTGGCGGCGCTTGTATGTCTTACCACGATGACACGAATGGTAGAGGAACAGCGTACTCAGATAGGAACTCTCAAGGCGCTTGGCTATAAAAACGGCGCTATTATATTCAAATATCTGCTTTATGCGCTGACAGCGGCAACGGCGGGCGCTTTATCGGGTATGCTTGTGGGAATGAAGATATTCCCGGCAATCATTATTACCGCATACGGAATGATGTACGTTATCCCCGATATTCTTTTGCCGTATGATTATATACTTATGATATGTACCGCAGGGGTATCTGTACTGCTTACTGCTGTTACAGTTTATTTCTCGTGCGGCGGCATACTTCACGACTGTCCTGCGGCGCTTATGCGGCCGAAAACGCCAAAGAGCGGTAAGAAGATACTGCTTGAACGCATAGGCTTTATATGGAACAGGCTTTCGTTCAGCTATAAGGTAACGATGCGTAATATATTCCGTTACAAGAGAAGAATGCTTATGACGATAGTGGGCATTGCAGGCTGTACGGCGCTTGTGCTGACGGGATTCGGCGTGTATGACAGCGTAAACGATATTCTGCAAAAGCAGTTCGGCGAGATAAGCAATTATACCGGTATTACCGCTTATGACAATACCGTGACCGACGAACAGACAGCAAAGATAGGAAAGATGCTTGAGCGTTATGACTGCGAGGGCAACAGGATATATCAAAAGCAGATAACGGTATATAACGGTAAGAAAAGCACAGAAGCGTATATATTCGGCGGAGCGGACAACGAAACCATCGCACAGTTTGTGACGGTAAAGGACAGACGGACAGGCGAGCAGTACACGGTAACCGACGACGGCGTTATAATAAACGAGAAGCTGGCATCTTTGCTCGGCGGTATAAAGAAGGGCGATACGGTAACGATAGCTTTGTCGGAAACGAAGCGAGTTACTGCTACGGTAACCGAGATATGCGAAAACTACGCTCATCACTATGTGTATATCACGGAAAAGCTGTACAAGGAGCTTAGCGGCGAGGAAGGACTGCCGTATAACTGCTTCTTCTTCAACTCTGAGGACGGCGACGATATGACCGAAAGTGACAGGGACGAGCTTGCACAGGAGCTTATGAAGATAGACGGAGTTATGGGAGTGAGCTTCAAGACAAGCGTTGCGGGCACATTCAGTTCTATGCTCAAATCACTGCTTTTTGTAATAGTGGTTCTTATAGTGAGTGCAGGTGCGCTTGCGTTCATTGTGCTTTATAATCTTACGAACATCAATATAAACGAGCGTATAAGGGAGATCGCATCGCTCAAGGTGCTTGGCTTCTATGATAAGGAAGTATCAATGTATGTGTTCAGGGAAACGGTGATACTTACCCTTATAGGAACAGTGACGGGCATGGTAGTCGGAAGATTCCTTGTTGACTTTGTTGTAAAGACGGCTGAAATTGATATGGTTATGTTCGGCAGAACGGTGCATCCGATGAGCTTTGTATTTTCGGGTCTTATAACGATATGCTTTGCCGTGATAGTAATGCTGTTTATGCACAGACGGCTTATGAAGGTCAATATGGTCGAGGCACTCAAGAGTGTTGAATAATATTTCGGCATTAGCCGGGAGGTTGATAATATATGAAGATAAGTAAGGCGATTGTTGCCGCTGTAGGTGCGGCGGCTGCCGGAGGGGCGGCTGTATACGCCAAGAAAAAGCTGGAGGAAACGCAGACTCCGCTCAGAAAGAAAAGCCTGACCGTATGGAAAAACGGCGGGGTAACTCATAAGGAGATAATCAGAAAGCCTATAAGTGAGGAAGAACAGACCGATGCGATAAACAGCCGTATTGATGAGGCTGTACGCCGGTATAAGCCTATGTCCGAAAGAGGTAACGGCGAAACCGAAACCGAACCTGAGGTAGCGCCTGTCAATTTTACATTTACTCAGAGTGAAGATGACGGCGATCCCGGGGTCAGCTTTGAGCGTGTATTCGACCATTTCAACAGGCTTGAATCGTCCGTCGGTAATGAAGGCGAGGACGCAGGCGAAAGCGACAAAAAAGCTGAGGATAAAGCCGAAGAAGCCTTACCCGCAGTAACGGCAACAGTAACGGCAGTTGAGGAGAATTTTGACGAGCAAGCCGAAATGCCGAAACAGATGCTGCTCGAAAAGGGGATAATGACATCCGCTCCGATAGCAAATGCAGTTCAGGAGCTTGCAGAAATGCCGTCTGTTATACAGGATAATGAAGAAATTGAAGACGTAAATATGCCTGTTGATGAGAGCATTTTCGATCTTTACGCAAGCGAGCCTGTCGAGGACGCAGTAAAGGCTTTTGAAGAAATAGCCGAGCAGGACGAAACCGACGACAGCGAAACTGAAATTGACAGCGAACAAAATGACACCGCCACCGAAGAAGCTGTAAGCGAGCCTGTCGAGGACGCAGTAAAGGCTTTTGAAGAAA
>ENA-ORTU01004407-ORTU01004407.1-human-gut-metagenome-genome-assembly--contig:-NODE-4407-length-10757-cov-2.202953_pt1 | contig 10757 bp, 9 predicted proteins | sample MGYA00241910_ERZ509184 | MGnify/ENA primary metagenome ERZ509184 (study PRJEB26280, sample SAMEA2338847) | human gut metagenome | biome: human gut; feature: human-associated habitat; material: faeces...
GTACAGGCACCTTTATAGGAAATATTTCCCGTGTTATAGCAGCGGCTGGCTGCTTTCGCTGACGAACTGAACACACCGGCTATCGTTGCCCTTGTCGTTGATTTTTTACCGCCTTTATTTGTCACTGAGATATTTCCGGTATTGCTGCATCCTGTAATCTTTTTTCTACACTCCCCTATAACACCACAAGCGGTTAAAGCCGGTCCATATTCCGGATCATTTTTTTCTGTGTTTACAATCGTAATATTGCCGGAATTGGAACAGTTTTCCATGCTTTTTGCATAACTTGTAATACCATATAACTTATAGCTTAGATCATCAACAGACTCACTGGTCACTTTCAAATTTCCTTTGTTCTTACAATTCTTGAAAGTACTGCCAGCACTTCCCTGGCTGATTCCTGCAAAACTGATCCAAATTTCCTTATCTTCTGCTTCAATATTGGCATCGACCTTGCTGGTACAATCGGTAAAATTACAGCTCTCATCATTAAGTACAATTCCTGCGCCGGCTGTCTTTGTACTGCCGGATACTGTAATATTGGTAAATGTACATTTTGTCGCACTATATACCAAAGCTGCGGCACTCTCAGTTCCTTCTATCGTAACATTTGTCATGATAATGTTTTTAAAGGTTGCATTTTTTGCATTATCAAACAACCCGATTCCCGCATAATTTTTGATCTTATGCCCCTTACCGTCCAGCGTTCCCATAAAACTGTCCACACGGTAATCACCATTATCGTCTTTGTAATCCGGGAACATATTCAGTTTTTTCGTAATTGTAATATCCTTTGCCAGATAATATTTTCCCTTCGGGTTATTCTGCATGGCGATCAGATCCTGCTCTGAATTGATCGCGGTCTCCTGTGCCGCGTATACGGTCTCTGTTCCTGTCTGTACATGCAGATTAGCCGGAACATTGGTACATACCAATGCCAGTGCCATCACAAAAGCTGTCATTTTTTTCATAAGCATTTCCTCCGTTGTGTCCATTTTTCAGACTTCTGGCACATCTGGTCTGATGTGCATTCACTTTTGGAATATAGTACCACATTTCAAAAAAGTTCTGCTGTTAATTGCGCGAATTACAGTTATTTCGACATGAACGATTTTAAAATGCCGTCATTTAGGGTTTATTGTTATGAAAAAAACAGGGAACACCTCTGCTTTGTGCAAGGTGTTCCCCGTTTTTCTCTATAACAGCCACTTCATCTCTGCAAAAAATTCCCGCAGCATATTGTTCGGCAGATATTTTGGTGTGGAATCCGCCGCAATTCCACATACATCGGAAAGTCCGTACTTTTTGGCAATCTGTAAGGCACGGAATACATGAAAATTGTTGGTCACAATGCCAACGGATGCGCCTTCTTTCATCAGCTTTTTACTGTTCGTGATATTCTGCTCGGTTGTCTGCGATTGATCCTCTGTCAAAATCCGCGCAGTATCAATGCCTTTTTCCTGCAGATACCGTGCCATTCCCTCTGCTTCAGACCACGGCTCGTTGCTTCCCTGTCCTCCGGAAACAATGCAGACCGTGTCCGGGTTTTCATTCAGATATTCCACAGCCTTATCCAGACGATATTTAAGAACCGGACTCGGACCATCCTTTCTCACCTGTGCGCCAAGTACGATAATATAATCGAGCCCCTCGCGTCCATCCTCGTGCATCTGGCTGATCACACAGCCCTCTACGATACAAAACACAAGCAGTCCGATACAGACAATCATTCCTGCAAAGATTTTTATCGGATGCGGCACCTTTTTCCACACTTCCATGTACACGGAAATTCCAAACAGAAACACCACGATCCCGATACCAATCCATATAAGGAAAAAAGCTGTGCCGGAACCGGTCGCATGAACCATTACCGCATAAATCATGCTCAGGATTCCAAGCAGTAAACATATCCAAAATACCATCATATTCTTTTTCATTTCTCCATCCCTTTTCACTCCGCTAATACCGGATATGAAAACCATTTTCCTGTTCATCCGGTGGTATGTTTTGCCGATCCATCCCGGTAATATCAATATATCTGTCCTGTTTCAGCTGCTGGATTATCTGATCAATCTCTCCGGCAAGCCCCTGTAATTCGGCACTGACCGATCCATCATATTCATTTCTTACCCATCCGGTCACACCATAGTACTGGGCCAGATGCGACAGACGGTAGCGAAACCCTACCCCCTGCACATATCCGGTGAAACAGATGTGTTCTCTTCGTTTACTGTCTGACATAATTTCCCCTAACGATAACTCTGATACAATTTTTCAAATGCAGAAAACGACCGCTCAATCATATCGTAATCGACACAGTAGGACACACGCGCATACCCCGGACAGCCGAATCCTGTCGCGGATACGATCAGAAGATCCTGATCCCTGGCACGCTCGCAGAATGCATCTGCATCCGGCTCCAATGCTTTCACAAACATGTAAAAAGCGCCCTGTGGCTTAAAACATTCATAGCCGATCCTTGTCAGGCCATCGTAAAGCAGATCGCGGTTTTTCTTATACAATTCGATATCCCCGGTGTTGCCGACACAGGATGCAATCACTTTCTGGAACATGCTCGGTGCACAGACATAACCCAGCGCACGCCCGGCTCCTGCAATTGCCGCATAGACCGTCTTACTCTCGGTCACTTCATCCGGAACGATCACGTAGCCGATACGCTCGCCCGGCAGTGACAGAGATTTGCTGTAGGAATAGCATACCAGAGTGTTTGCATAATATTTTGTCACATACGGTACTTCCACGCCATCGTATGCGATCTCGCGATACGGTTCGTCCGCAAGAATAAAGATCGGTGTGCCGTTTTCTTCGGATTTCTTTGTCAGAAGTGCGGCAAGTTTCTGGATTGTCTCTTTCGAATAAACAGCTCCGGACGGGTTATTCGGGGAGTTGATGATCACTCCTTTGGTGTGTGCGCTGATGGCTTTTTCTAAGGCTTCAAAATCAATCTGGAAATCGCTGGTGTGAGGCGGTACCACAACAAGTTTCGCTCCGTTGGCTTCCACAAACACACGGTACTCCGGGAAAAACGGTGCAATCGTGATAAACTCATCTTCCGGTGAAGTGGTAAGTGCGCGGAAACATACGGACAAAGATGCGGCAGCTCCCATGGTCAGGTAAAAATTGTCTGCCGAAAACGCAGTCTCATATGTCTTGTTCAGGTAATCTGCGATTGCCTGTCTCGTCTCGATATCTCCCTGTGCAGAAGTATATCCGTGCAAAGAAATGGAATCCAGTTTCTGTGTCAGGTCACGGATGGTCTCATTGACGCAGTCCGGTGCCGGTACGGTTGGGTTTCCGAGGGAAAAATCATAGACATTTTCCGCTCCCACAACTGCTGCGCGCTGCTTGCCATACTCAAATAATTCACGGATTGCCGAACGCTGGCTTCCTAATTGATACATATCTTCTGCTACGAACATTTTATTTTCCTCCTCATATAATCAGGTGTCTTTATTAAAATTCAAGGCTTTTCAACCTTTTATATCTCCTGTTTTTCAAGTTATCGCTTCTGACTTGCCAGATAATTTTCATACTCCAGCCGGCTCAGCCGCTCGATCTCCTCCCGGAGATTGTCCGCCGACATGCGAAGCGCCCCCTGACTCATGACCGTAAGCTGCTCCAGCCCGTCATTTGTCGCAACCGTGACACGGTACTTGTGCCCGATCTCATGCACGGTGCGCTCGATAAATGCATCCGCGGTCTCATCGGTTTTCGTGTAGACCACATCCAGATTGTGATATTTGCTTTTGGCACCCGGATGTTCCTTGCGCTTATAGGCATCAAACACCACCAGCACCGGACAGCTCTTGTATCCCTGATAATTGCTTAAAATATCCAAAAGCTTGTCCCTTGCGGAATCAATATTGACACGGGAAAGTTCGTTTAAGTCTTTCCATGCAAAAATAATATTGTAACCGTCCACAATCAGATATTCTTCCTGCGGTCCCTTCGCCGGATAGATCGGATTGCCTTTTTTATCATATTTTACCACATTCGGCTTCGGCGCATCGGATTTCTTTTTCAGCCACTTGCGCCGCTCCTGATCTTCCATATCTTCGCGGCTCATGCCAAACTCGCGGGCATAAATCTGCTGCAGCTCCTGATCTAACTCCCAACCGGTCTTGCCGGAAGACTGCTGCCGGTGCACCGGGCCAAAACTCTGCCCGTCGGTCTCATAACTGCGCCCGTCCGCAGGTGTCTGGGTTTCCTCCTCCAGCACAAACTGCCGCGGCAGATGCATATAATCATCCACCTGATCCCACGGCACGATAAATCCGGCACCGTGCGCACAGAATACCGATCCGGTCGGATTTGCCGTATCCGCTTCACTGTCATACCCAATTCCCGCGATCACTTCCTCACTGTTGTGACAGACATCATAACCGGAAAGTTCCAGTGTCAGATGCCCGAGTCCACGGGTATATGCATGTACCTCACTGCTGTAGTCCTGCATCGTTGCGACCGGAACTGTGCCCTGCAGCACGGCGTAGTCCATGCCGTTTCCAGTGCCAAATTCCGGCGAATCAAACTTGCCTGCACGCTGCTTTAAGTCGGTCATGGCACGGCCAACCATCTCCTGCGGTACTTCAAGTGTAAACGCATACACTGGTTCTAACAGCACGCTTTCCGTACTCTTTACCCCCTGCCGGATTGCGCGGTAAGTTGCCTGCCGGAAATCACCTCCCTCGGTGTGTTTGATATGGGCACGTCCGCTTAAAATCGTGATTTTCACATCGGTGAGTGCCGATCCGGTCAGTACCCCCGGATGTTCCCGCTCCATAATATGTGTTGCGATCAGCCGCTGCCAGTTGAGGTCGAGCACATCCTCACTGCACGCGCTCGCCACCTCGATTCCGCTGCCCGGTTCGCCCGGCTCCAGCAGCAGATGCACTTCCGCATAGTGGCGCAGCGGCTCAAAATGTCCCACACCCTCCACCGGCTTTGCGATCGTCTCCTTATATACAATGTTGCCCTGTCCAAAGACAACCACAACACCAAAGCGCTCTTTGATCAACTGCGTCAGAACTTCGATCTGCACCTGTCCCATCATCTGCGCATGGATTTCCTGCAGTTGCTCATTCCAGAGGATATGAAGCTGTGGATCTTCCTCCTCAAGCTGCTTTAATTTTTCCATCATCTCCACGGCATTCACTTCGTCCGGCAGATAAATCCGGTAGTTAAGCACCGGCTCGAGTACCGGCACACTGCTCTCCTGCTGCGCACCGAGTCCCTGTCCCGGTACGGTTGTGGTAAGTCCGGTCACAGCACAGACTTCCCCGGCCTCCACCGCCTCCGCGGTCTCAAATTTTTCTCCGGAATACAGACGGATCTGGTCAACTTTTTCCTCCAGACCATCATAGGAAATCCGGTCTTTGACATGCAGCGTGCCTCCGGTCACTTTCAGATAGGTCAACCGCGCTCCTTTTGCATCTCTGCCGATCTTGTATACACGGGCAGAAAATTCGTCTTCATACTCCGGTACCCTGTGGTATTTTGCAAAGCCTGCAAGCAGTTCTTTCACACCCTCCACTTTGAGTGCCGAGCCATAGTAGCACGGAAACAGTTCGCGCTTTGCCACCGCATGCGCCAGATGCTCCTCTGCAATGCTACCCTGATCCATATACTCATCCAGAAGTGCTTCGCTTCCCATCGCAGCTTCCTCGAAAAATGCTTCTCCGCTGTCTTTCGTAAAATCCACACATCCATCGGACAGTTCAGTTTTCAACTGCTGCTGCACGGCTTCCTTGTCCGCCCCCGGCAGATCCATCTTGTTGACAAACAAAAAGGTCGGAATGTTATAGTGCCGCAGGAGCCGCCAGAGTGTCCGCGTGTGTCCCTGCACGCCATCGGTTCCGCTGATAACAAGGATTGCATAGTCGAGCACCTGTAACGTGCGCTCCATCTCCGCGGAAAAATCCACATGCCCCGGCGTATCCAGAATTGTCAGACCTATTGTCTGTTCGCTATGCGAACTTTCATTCGTCATTTGCAGCCGAAGCCGCGCCTGCTTGGAAAAAATTGTTATTCCACGCGCCCGCTCCTGCGCATCCGTATCCAGAAATGCATCCTGATGATCCACACGCCCCAGCGCACGGATCTGCCCGGTGGCATATAACAGTGCCTCCGACAGTGTGGTCTTTCCGGCATCGACATGCGCCAGCAGACCGATCTTTATATTTTTTGCGGGATTTTTTCTACCCATAAAAAAAGCCCCTTTCCATGTATCATAATCCAATAGATTTATGATAGCACAGAAAGGGGGAGATTTCATTCCAAATGCCTACTTTATTTAAACTTTTTCCAGCAGATAATATTCACAGTCAACATAAAGGATAATCATACGGCTTATGTATTTACCTATTGGTTTGCTTCATATTAAATTGTGTATACACTTGTTCTATAATTTTCAAATTACAGCAACGTTCTTTTATCCGCTTATCAAACGTTGTCAAGTTCTCATCTCCGGTCATAACAAGTTTTCTTAATCTTGCTGCCGTCTTTATAATCTCCTCACTGTCAGCCCTTATAGCGCGATATTGATTTTGTAACAAACGTCTATACTTCTGATCTGACTCATTATCAATATCAATCAGCTTTAATGCGCAGTCAGGAACCGGAATCATGTTATTGAAATTAATCGCCCCATACTCCCCTCCCTGAATCTTTCTAAAATCTTTCCCATTCTTCATTTTGCGGTGTTTCGCTTTGGGGGACGTGAATGGAGCATAATATTTCATTTCCTCAATTTCAATAACTACTCCAATATAAGGACGACTCTCCTGTTTATTTTCGGACCCTTTCGAATCAAATGTCCGCAAAAAATTTATGTATTCATCAGCTATATTATAAAATTTCATATTTCTCCTTTGGTAAAAAAAGGAGGACGATTTCTCGCCCTCCCGTTTTCGGTTCCCTCTTTTTGGTGGGGACTCACCAGCTTTTTTCAGTTCTCTCTTTTTGGTGGAGACTCACCGCTTTTTTTGGTTCCCTCTTTTTGGTGGGGACTCACCAGCTTTTAAGAATTAACTTCTTTCTTTACTTTATTATAAGCAACTCCAGAAATTTTAACAACCCTTTTTTGCAAATTTTTCTTTTCAACTATACCGTCGTATTCACTCCATTGATCGTGGCGTGCTCATCCTCGCCCATCGGGATCACCAGACATTTCTGCCCGTTGATCACCTGTGACTTGATCTGCGATGCCTTCTCCGGCTTCACGCGCAGTACCACATCATACGTCTTTGTCTCAGCGATATAATTGTCGATTTCTTCCTGCTTTTCAATGAGCTGGGAGGTACGCTCCGCAAGTGCCTCATCCTTTTCATTAAGCTGCACGGTCAGTGTGCCGACCTGATCCTCGAGTGCCATTTTTTCCACACGCAGTTCATTCTGCACAAGCGCCTTGGAGTCGATCACATTCTCTGCTGCAGGCGGTTTCTCGCCAAATGCCTCATCCACAGACTTTTCGATCTTTGCGGCTTTTTCCTCACTGATCTCACTGTCTGCGAGAAGCTTTGTGACCACTTCCTTATCGAGCAGGAAAACATCTTCATCATCATCGTGTGTCTCGGCATATTCATCGATCATATCACTTAAATTCTGCTGCAGATCCAAAAGCACATCATCCGTGTGCTCATCCTCTGCGCCAAGCACGTTTCGGACGATGGAATGGAATGCCATCTTCTGCTCGGTTGCGGTGCGTTCAATGCCGCAGCCCAGTCCGTTTGCCATAAATTCAGAATGTGGCTCCTTGGTATTTTTCGTGTAAAACAATGTCGAATGGATATCCGTACTGCGGTCATTGAATGCCGGGAATAAAAATGCAGTGTCCACGGCTCCTACCACCCAGTCGCGCACACGCGGCCCGATCCGGTGCTCATCCTCGAGAAAGCCAAGCCCCGGCTTTGACAGATCGACCGGACAGATCGCACAGATCAGATATTCGTACACTTCCTCGGACTCATCGAGATTGTTATTGTCACTCGTCCGGCTCATCACATCGTATGCATCGTGAAACAGCACGATCAGATAATTTCCGGCATGGTCATAGGTATCGATTACCAGATCATAAAAGGTATCCAGCAGATTTTCATCTTCCAGCTTCGATGCGCGCAGTGCCATCAGAATATGCTGACGACCGCCCACTTCCTCTTCCTCAATCGGAAACTTCAATTCCAGAAGGTTATTTCCAATGGTTCCGGACAATGCCTTATTTGCAATTTCCAGATATTTGTAAAATTCATCTTCTTCCAGATTCAGAAATGTATTTCCAAACTTACAGACTTTATTGTGATTTCCGTCAACGTAACAGCCACACACGCGCGTAAACGTTGCCGCCTCTTTCTTGAATCTTCTCTTTAACTCCAGGACTTCCTTTTTATTCATTTCTTGGATTCCTCTTCCCTGATTTTCTCTTTCAGTTCCTCAAACAATGAAAGAAACTCTTTCTCCACATCAGCCATCGGCTGAAATTCATAGCTCGGTGTGCTCACCATAACCGGCTCCACCGAATACATTTTTTCATCCATAAAATGAAGGAACTCATAATACAGGCAGCTGTCATCAATGTTTGTAATCAGTTCTGCCTCTTCCCCCTCCGGCACATATCCCAGAAATTTAGTGTAGATCATATGCTGCAGCTGTTCTTCGATCTGCAGATACATCGTCATGTTTTTCTTGACCGGGCGGGTAATGTCCGCCAGATAAGCTTCACTTCCATCGTGAAGCAGACAGGCAAGCCGTCTGTGGCAGATAGTTTCTCGCAGTTGCCTCATGGCAGCACTGGATGCAGTGCTGACCTACAGAAAAAAACTGCGGGAAATGCCCGTTTGCCCGCGTCATCATCGACAGGGCATGTGCAATATCCTCAATTCGTATTTTATCCTCTTCCGGCTCAAAGGTATTAAAGTCAACCTTTGAAAATGTTGTCAGACAATCCTTTTTCATCTGTACTCCCCCATATTACACGCATACATCAAAGATGTATGGCATACGTGAACCTTTACCAGCTAAGTACTTCATGGCCATTCTCAGTGACAAGAACCATGATCTCCCACTGTGCAGATGGCATTCCATCCTCGGTGTATACTTCCCAGTCGTTCTCTTCGTCAATGAAAATCTCCACACCGCCCATGTTAACCATCGGCTCGATGGTAAAGATCATACCTGGAGCAAGCACCATCTGGGTTCCTCGTTTGGAATTATAACCAACCCACGGCTCCTCATGAAATTCCAGGCCAACACCGTGGCCGCCAATTTCACGTACAACGGTATACCCGTTAGCATAAGCATGATCGTGAACTGCCTGACCCATATCACCCAAAAAACCCCAGGGCTTTACTTCCTTAAGTCCAAGTTCTACACATTCTTTCGTTACCTGAACCAGTTTCTTTTTCTCCGGGCTTACTTCCCCAATGCAGAACATCCGGGAAGAATCGGAAAAATATCCGTTCAGAATGGTAGAACAGTCTACATTGATAATATCCCCCTCTTTTAAGATCACCTTCTCGGAAGGAAATCCGTGACATACCTGCTCATTCACTGAAGTACATACACTGTATGGATATCCTTCGTAGTTGAGCGGTGCCGGAATACCTCCCATGGAAGTGGTCATATCATAGACAATCTTATCAATTTCCGCTGTATTCATTCCTGCGTGAATGTTCTTTTCTATGTAATCAAGTACTGCTACATTGATTTTGGCACTCTCCTTTATCCCTGCAATCTGATCCGGCGTCTTGATCAGGTCATGTGTCGGAACAACATGACCCTCCTGTGCCAAACGTGCAAGTTTATCATCGAAAGCCGCATGACACGCCTTATATTTCTTGCCGCTTCCGCACCAACATGGATCATTTCTTCCTAATTTTACTGACATTTTTTAATCTTCTTTCTTTTTATTATTGTATGTGACATTTCCAAAACTCACACGATTCCATACTTTAGCATTCACTTTGTATTTTTGCTTTTTCAAAAGCTTCTGATAGGAATCCTCCATATACGCATAATCGTCATAGGTACGGTTATGCAGCTGTGCATACACCTCCTGATATTTCTGGGCGTATGCAATCCTTTGGATCGTCTTTTTTGCATCTTTTCTGGAAATCCCCAGTGCCGTTTCCCCCTGACGTTCCGTCAGATCCTCCCAGAAATCCTCCAGTTTATTGTCCATATGTTTTTGGTCATTGTCATCCAGTGTAAGGCCTTCCTCCATGGCCATCTGATAAAAAAGTTCATCATGAAGTGCCATCTGCATCGCATTTTTGCGTGCAACGGCATTCATAAATCCCCCTTCTACGCGCATACTCCAGTAACGGTTCGGATCATCCGGATCGTATACCAATGCCTCCTGCTGAATCTGATATTCCTCATATCCGACATAAAATGCCATGTCCCTGAGGGTCAGTGTTTCACCATTGATCTGCGCTGCCACTTCATCCAGAGACTCCCGGTACACAAGCGGCCTTGCATTCGTCATGCTATTATTATTTCTCATGAGCATCACAAGCACAACTGCAATCAGAACAATGGATACCAGATGTTTTGGTCTCATCAAAAACTCCTATACCAGTCTGCGTATTGCGGTGATCGTGTGACAGTTCACCGGACGGCTGTTTGTAATTCCGGCTCTTGTTGACTGCGCCTCCACGATATTTCCGTTTCCAATGTAAATTGCCACATGTCCCGGATATACCACGACATCTCCCGCCTGGATATTCTGATAAGACACCGGCTGT
>ENA-ORTU01004412-ORTU01004412.1-human-gut-metagenome-genome-assembly--contig:-NODE-4412-length-10743-cov-5.866954_pt1 | contig 10743 bp, 4 predicted proteins | sample MGYA00241910_ERZ509184 | MGnify/ENA primary metagenome ERZ509184 (study PRJEB26280, sample SAMEA2338847) | human gut metagenome | biome: human gut; feature: human-associated habitat; material: faeces...
CGGTCGCGGTCATTATGGCGTACGTCTGTCAATCAGCCGATGGCGACCTCGACTCGCTCGGCATTCGGTGGCGCAGTGTCAACCGCCCCGACTTTACAACGGCCTCGCGCGAGTGTGCTCGTCGCCTCTGCCCGTTTTTCCCTGATAAATGTTTGGTCCACGGCGCTCGCCGTCGTGCGGCGCATGCCGACGTGGTGGTCACCAACCATTCACTGCTGTTCCGCAATGTTGCGGCCGAGGGCAGGATTTTACCTCCGATTCGTCATTGGGTAATCGACGAGGCCCATTCCATCGAGCGCGAGGCGCGCCGTCAGTGGGCGCGCGTGGTGTCGGCGGACGAATCACGCGTTCTGTTTGAGCGCCTGGGCGGCTCGACCACCGGCGCGCTAAGCCAGGTCTCCCGTGATTTGGCAACCTCCGAGGGCTCTACGCTCTATTTGGGCCTTACTGCCAAGGCGACGTCGACGGTTGCGCGCGCGAGCATGGCAATCGCCGACGTGTTCGATGGCGTTCGCGAGCTCGGCCGCCGTGCCCGTGGGGGTTATGACAATGCCAATCTATGGATTGGCCCCGAGCTGCGCGAATCTGACGACTGGCATGATTTCTTACAGTCGGCCTACACTGCCATCGACGCATTGGAACAAGCTGACAAGAGCGTCGACGCGCTGGTGCAAGCCGTCGCCGCCGACAAGCCCGAGGTTGTTGTCGACCTGGGTGATATCTCGCGCCGCCTGCACGAGCTGGCTGAGAACCTCAAACTCATCATTGATGGCACCGATGAACACTACGTGTATTCACTGCAGGTCAATCGCAGGTTGCGTGCCGGCGGAGAGTCAATGACCGCAGAGCGCATCGACATTGGCGAGGCCTTGGCAACCGAGTGGCTGCCCGAGGTTCACACGGCTATCTTTGCCTCGGCGACCATGACGGTGTCCAAAAGCTTTGAACACTTTAACCACGCAGTCGGCCTCGATCGCATCGGTGCTTCAACATCCTCATCGTTGCACTTGGACTCGAGCTACGACTTCGATTCGAACATGGCTGTAGTCGTTGCGGGCGATATCCCCGATCCGCGCGATCGTGAGAGCTATCTTACGGCGCTCGAGCGCGTGCTGGTCGACGCCCATCTTGCCATGGGCGGATCGGTGCTCACACTGTTTACCAATCGGCGCGACATGGAAGACCTGTACGCCCGCGTTGAGCCCAAGATGGCCCGTGCGGGTCTGGAGCTCAACTGCCAGCAGCGCAACTCATCTCCTCGTCGCCTGCGCGACCGGTTTATCAACGAGCCGACCTCGTCGCTTTTTGCTCTTAAGGCCTTCTGGGAGGGGTTCGACGCCAGCGGCGAGACGCTGCGCTGCGTCATCATTCCCAAGCTGCCGTTCTCGAGTCCCACGGACCCGCTCTCGTGCGAGCGCAACCTGCGCGAAGACCGCGCTTGGGCGCGCTATTCGCTGCCCGAGGCGGTGCTCGAGGTCAAGCAGGCGGCCGGCCGCCTTATCCGCTCGTCGACCGATTGCGGCGTGCTGATTCTGGCCGACCCGCGCCTGGTGACGAAGGGCTACGGAAAGAAGTTCTTAACGTCGCTGCCCACGAGCTCCTACCAGCGCATCGAATCGGCGCAGATCGGGCACTATCTGCAACTGTGGCGCGCACGCCACGAGCGGCGGCGCTAAAGCGGACAGACGAGGGTTTTTGCCATATCGCACAGGCGCTTTGACAGGGCGGGGTCATCCAAGATGCGGATGGCTCCGCCCGCTGCGATTACCTGGCTCAGTAGCCAACGCTCGGAGCCGTAATGCACGGTTACCGTTGCCATGTCTGCCCCGCCGCGCTCGATTAGGGTGATGCCGGCCCAGTCCAGATGCTCCGCCATATCGAATGGCATCAAGAGCTTTGCGCTGCGCTGCGTCCGGGCAAGGGAATCGTGGAGGGATGCGACGTCCGGTGTGTGAGGCACGACGGAGTCTTCCGTCAAGGCGAGTCCCTCGATTTTATCCATGCGATAGGTGCGCTGCTCATCGACCGCGATGTCCCAGGCAATCAGGTATGTTTGGTCGCCGTTTGCCGTAATGCGCAAGGGGTCGACCAGACGCTCACGTGGCCGCGCGTCGTCCATCGAGCGATACGAGATGCGGCAGCGAACACCGTCCTGAATGGCGCAGCTCAGCTGCTGCCAGTGCGACCCGTGGTTGACGGTGTCAAAGACGCGCTGGTTATAGCCGAGCTCTTCGGGTAGAAGGGCATGTCGAATCCGAGCTGCCGTATGCGGCTCGATCCCCAACGATTCAAGTTCATGGTTGAGCACAGCGCCCTCGGCGGCACTCAAGCGCAGCGGTAGCACACGCCCGGCGTCACCGGTGAGGACCACACGCTCGCCGCGGCATTCGCAGATGATGCGCGCGCCCGATTCTCGGTCCGCGAGCGTCGAGACGATCTCGAGAATCTCGTCGAGCGATACCCCCGTGATGTCAAAGCGACTGCAAATCTCGGTCCGTGTCATGCCGCTCTCGCCGGCGGCGTAGAGGGCCTCCATGATGTCGATGGCGCGCGAGAGTCTCTGCTCGCTGGTGAGTTTACGCACGGGCATACTCGTGCACCGTCCTTTCAATGAGGTGGTTCCACGCCTGTTTGAGCGATTTGGGGGCCACGGGCCTCATGCCGTCCATGGCGTGGGCCATGCAAAATGAGGCGCCGGCTTCAAGATCGCGCACGTCAACGGTCCAGGTCCATCCCACATCGGTGTGTACGAGCTCACCTCGCCCACGCGTGAGACCGTTGATCATATCGATCTGCGTCTGAGGGGCGAATGAGAACGTGGCTGCAACGGGCGGTCGGTCGGCAAAATCGAATTCAAAGAACAGGTAGTCGCTGAGGTTGAAGTCCGCGGGGATGACGTAGGCCTTCGAAGGACGCCAAGCGCGAACGATACGGTCGCAGCGGAATGTCCTGATGTCGTCGGTGACGTTGTCGAGGCCGCAGAAGTAAGCCACGCCCTCGCGCTCGAACATGCCGTAGACGCAGACGGTACGTTCTTTCTGCTCGCCGCGTCCGTTCTGATATAAAAATCGCAGCGCGCATCGCTCGGCAAAGGCGCTCCAAACCGCATCGACGGTGGGAGAGCGGCTGATCGGCGCCTCGTCTACCGTCGTCCTGCCGGTGAGATAGGCAATCTTGGAGCGAATATCGGCAAGCGGTGCGGCAAAAGTGGATGAGCCGGCCGCTAGTGTCTGGTCGATGGCGTTGAGCAGGATATCGGCGTCGTCTGCGGTAATGAGGCCGCCTGCCGCAAACGTGTGCTCGCGGTCGATTGTCCACGAGCTTTCCTCGGTCTCCTGCGCGCCGGTGGGGCGAACCTCCTTGACTAAGATGCCGCGTTCGAGCAGCTTGTCACGATCGCGTCGAAACTTGCGCTTATCCGAGTCGATATTGCCCGAGCCATATCCCAGGTCAGAATCCAAGACGATCTGCTCGGTCGTCAGCGGTTCGGGGGAGCTATTGAGCACAAAGAAAAGATTGAGGATGCGCTGAGCCGTTTTATCGAAACTGGGCTCCGAATTTCCCTTTTTAATTGTCTCGGTCGTGTCGCTTGCCGTCATAGAGTCCTCGCATGAGAAGGTGGTTTGCTGCCATGATTTTAGTCCGATATGGAGATTAGGCTATATCCTTGTCCGCTCGGGGCGTTAAGATGGCCCGAATTCGGTCGTTTGCGCTCGCTCGGGGTATACTTTCGACTATATACGGTTCTAATGTGCATGCATTGGGCCTATTTGTCGGATTATGGATGTGGAGCGCACATGGCGAACACCCAGAACTATATTAACCACCTGCTGCAGAACACCGGCATTACGCCGGCATGCAGCGAAGAAGAGCGCTTGGCTGCCGAAGATATCGCTCAGATCTTCCGCAACCACGGCTTTGACCCCGAGGTTCAGGAGTTCAATGCCCCGGCGCCCAGTAGGTTGGCATTTGCCGTTACCGGTATTCTTGCGTTTGCCGGCGCCCTGCTGATGGGCATCGGCGGCGGTATCGGCTTGGTCGGCACCTTGCTGGCCATTGTCGGCGCCGTTCTTTACGTGCTCGAGCGCACGGGCCACCCCGTGGTTTCGCGCCTGGGCAAGACGGGCGTGAGCCAAAATGTCATCGCCTACCACAAGGCCTCGGGCCCGCTCGCGTCCCCGCGTAACCGCCCGGTGGTCGTTGTCGCACACTACGACTCTCCCCGTGCTGAGCTGCTCGCCCGCGAGCCCTATGCTTCGTATCGTGCGCTCATCGCCAAGCTGTTGCCCGTTGCCACGGTTGCCCCCGCTGCCGTTGCCATCCTGCGTATTCTGCCGCTCCCCGGCGCGCTCAAGGTTCTGCTGTGGATTGTCGCGATCCTCGCTTCCCTCGTTGCACTCGCCAACGCGGTAAACATCATCTCTAACCGCCACATTCTTCCCTATACGTCTGGCGCGGTGTGCAACAAGTCTTCTGTCGCCGCTATGCTCGGCGTTATGGACAACGTTGCTCCCTTCCAGGGCGAAAACGAGTTTCCCGACGATGTTCCGTTCGATACCTATTTTGGGGAGCAGAAGCGTCGTGCCGAGGAAATGGCGCGCGCAGCGGCGGAATATGCCGCGGCCCAGCAGCAAAACGACTACGGCAACACCATCGAGTATGAAGAGCCTACCTACGCCGAGGACGAATTCGGTCAGCCGATTGCTCCCGACGCTCAGACCGAGCCCGAACAGGGTGAGGCTTTCGACGAGCAAATCGAGGGCTTTGAGGGTGCGTCTGCCGACGAGACGCTGATCGGCGCTATCGTGCCCGAGGATCAGAATCAGGCTGCCCAAGCCGAAGAGCTCAATGACGAGGTTCCCGCTGCCGAGCCGGCGGAGGAGTCTGCCGAGCCCGAGCCCAAGCTCTATCGCAACGCCGCCGGCAACATCCGCTTTGGTTCGGATGCCATCCGTGCGCTCGGAATGCTTCCCGAGTCCTGCACGCTCGATTACGAGGAGGGCGAGGAGCCAACGTTTGAGCCCGAGCCTGCCCCCGTCGTGGCTGCGCCTGCGCCCGTTGTCGCTGCGGATGATGAGTCTGCCGCGGTTACCGCTGCCGTTGCCGATCCCGAGGCGGTGTCCGCGTTCGATCCCGCGGCAGGACTGGACATTTTGGCTCCCGCCGCACCGGCGCAAGACGGTGCGGACGAGTCTGACGACGATTACGTTGAACAACCGAGGCGCGTGTCTTACGAGAGCGATACTGATTTCTCGGCCGAGATTCCCGCGGCAACGCCGCATGCCGACATTGCATCCGCGTTCTCGTCGATTGGCGCCAGCGCTTCCAACTTCTTTAAGGGTGCGTTTGCAAAGGGCAAGAAATTTGTCGACGATTTCGAGGAGAAGCGCGCTGCCGCACGCGAGGCTGCCGAGCAGGAGGCTATCGCTCAGCAGCAGGCAGCCGAGGCGGCACGTGAGCTCGCGGCGCAAGAGTTCGAGCAGAACGAGGCTATGCAGTCCGCGCCCGTCGAAGCCGCCGAAGCTACAACGTCCTTTGAGTCCCAGCAACCGGCGTCCGCGGATGTTGTTGAAGCGACGACGTCTTTCGAGGCTCAGCAGCACGTCGATAGCACCATGTCGTTTGATGCCGCGCAGTTCGATTCCACGATAACGTTTGAAAAACAGGGCACCGCGATTGCCGAGCCCCTTCCTGTTTCCGATGAGCAGGGCGACGCGGCAGACGATGACGAGCCTGTTGATGCTGCCGAAATCCAAGATGCCGCCGAGGACGAGCCCGTTGAGGCCAACTCTGACGAAGAGCAATACGCGGCAGCCGAGCAAGATGATTCGACCGAGGTCGAGCAGGAGGAAGTGCCTGCGGTTTCCGAGACTCCCGAGACGGATGAGTCGAGGCCTTATTCCACGCAGATTTTCACCATGCCGACCCCGAGTGGTTCCGGTGCCACGGTTGCCAATGTCGCTCCCACCCAGGACGAAACGGTCGATTCCCTTATGGCCCAGATTTCCTCCCAGGCATCGCCGCGCCCGCAGATGAATGTTCCCGATCCGGCGTCGGCACCGTCGCCTGCACCTTCCTCGTCTCCGCTGGCTTCGGTCCCCGATCCGTCGCTGCCGTCTATGAAGCAGGCAAACGTTGCGTCTCGCACGTCGCTGTTCGACCTTCCCGACCCCTCCGCACAGGTCAACGATCCCTTTGCTACTGCCCAGGGCCCCGAACCCACATCGGCACCCGTTGCGCCTCCTATGCCCGTTGCGTCGGGCGCACAGCCGATCGAGACCATTTCGGCTCCCGCCCCGGCGGCACCCAAGTCTCGTAAGCGCGGCCTGGGTGGTCTGTTCGGCCGTAAAAAGAAAAACGAGCAGGACAGCATGAGTGACTGGCTGGGCGTCGAAGACGATTACGATGCCAAGAAGTCCGGTCGCGGTATCGGTTCGTGGGATAACTTCGAGGACGATAACGATGGCTGGAAGGGTGGCGCTACGTCTTCCAATGGCGCTTCTTCCGAAGATATGCTCTCGGCTGTCGCCTCTATGGGCGATGATGAGCTGCTCGGTCACGATATCTGGTTTGTGGCAACGGGCGCCTCGGATTGTGATGGCGCTGGCATGAAGGCCTTCTTGGCTTCGCATCGCGATAAGCTCCGCGGCGTATTCTTTATCAATCTTGAATCCGTCGGCGCCGGTAGGCTTTCGGTGGTGACGGTCGAGGGCGAACAACAACTGCTCAAGGGCGATCGCCGCATCATGAACCTGGTCAGCAAGGTCTGCAAGTCGTTCCATGTCGATTGTGGCGCGCTCGAGATGCCCTATGCCAAGACCGATGCCTATGCTGCGCTCGAGGCGAGCCGCCGAGCCCTTACCATCGCCGGCGTGGACGGCACGCGTCTGGCTTGCGCTCGTACCGAGGACGACCTGCCCCACAATGTCAACCCGACGAACATTGCTACGGTATCCGAGGTCGTGACCGAGGTTATCCGCCGTTCGTAGACGGAGCTCTAAGGAGTCAACGTGTTTTCGTATATTAAGCGCCATTGGCCTGTCTACGTGATTTTGACCTTGATTGCCATTGCGTTAGGATTTGGGGCTGCCTACATCGTGGGTGCAAAGGGCTCGACCCCCGCCTCCGCAATCAGCGAAGAGGTGGAGCAAGAACAGAGTACGGGTGCCGATGGGATTCCTGAGTCCGAGCAGGCAATCGTTGATGGTGGATCTTCGTCTGCAGAGTAGATGCGGCGATTTAAATGATTGAAAGCGGGCGAGCCAGGGGACGGGCTCGCCCGCTTTTTCATCGCGCTAGCGCTTCTTTGGGATCGACCTAAGGCGAGCGAACCATAGGGCTGCGGCACCCGAGGTCAGGAGCGCGGTGATGCAAGCGGCGATGGGAACTGATCCTGTTGCCGGTAGGTCCTGCGGTAGGGTACAGCGTTGAATGACGCTGTCCTCGTCATGTGACTCAAGTTTATCGCCGCCACCGTTGCGGCAAAGATCGACGCGCGCGCTGTTGGTGAGTGCGGTTTGGGGCGTATAAGCCGACGTTGCCTGCATGTGTACGACTGCGCCCCGAGCGTCTGTGCCAAGGATTGCTTTGGCATCGTCAAGGTCGTCGTGCTCATCTTTGAGATCATCGCGGGTCCAAGAATCCGCATCGCTTCGAGTCGTAAAGTCGGCGGCTACCGCACCGTATTCAATTCGAATGCCCGTTACGACGGTATTGGATGCAAGGTCGAGCTCTTCCACCTCGAGTGTGGTGGATTCCGTGGTCGAGACATCCGCCTTCCAGAGGCGCCAGCCGTCGTAATCGACGAGGCGGCAGTCCTCACCAAGGCTCTCTTTTACTTCGTCGGACTCAAGCCAAGGATTTTCGTGTCCATCGTCAAGTGTCGCGTTCGCCGGCTCATCGACGTCTGTCGAGTCCAACGGCGTCGTGCGATACCACACGTTGCACAGACCGTTGAGGTCGCCGATGGCGACGGGGGTTTCGATTGAGATGAATCTCGCCGTGCCGTCTTTGGCGCACTCAAGATCATCGGTAATCGTAAACTCATCAACCCAAGTAGCGGAATCGTTTCGAGCGTCGATGGTATAGGAGAAAAGTCCATCCGTATTAGTTTGCGTCGCGGCGCGATTTTTACCATCGCCGTTAGCCAACAGGCCCTTTTCGATAGGTTGGACAAGTTCCTGACGCTTGTCGACCTGTCCCTTGATCTCGATGGGCGCATCCTTCATCGCGACGGATTGGACTTCTCCCGTATCCTTTATTTCAAACGTTATTTCCTCGGCAAGGTCATAGGTCCGCGGAGACATCATTTCGCGCAACGAGTAGGTGCCGGGTGCAAGATGTTCGACGCGGTGTGGCTTGTCGGATGAGGTCCAGGAGTCTATTTCGGTTTTATCGGGACCATATAAGGTGAGTTGTGCGCCTTCCACTTCCTGCTCACCGCTTGCATCGACCTTGGAGATATCAACCTTGGTGTAATCGTCGGATACGTTAAGCCGTGCTTCTACAACGGGTGTTTTCTGGTCGGCATAAGTAAGGTCGACAATATGGGTTGTCCGATCGAGCAAGAAGCCTGCCGGCGCTTGAGTCTCGACAACCTCGTAGCGTGCGGTGCCAAGTCCCAGCGGGAGGTTGTCCGCGCGTGCTTCTCCAGTTTCATCCGTCGTGACGGTAGCGACAGTCTCACCGTCGAGCGCGGCAATGCTACCGTCGGGGCGCACGATATCACTCGAGGCACGGATCTCAAAGACGGCGCCCGCGAGGCTGCTGCCGTCTATGGCATCGGTTTTAACGATCCTGATGTTTCCGGTCGCGGCGTGGTCATAATACGAGGCGATTGCAACGGGCGTTAGGTTCATGTCGGCGGGTATGTTTACCTCGATCTCCTCGCCGACAAGATAGGGCTCTTTGGCCGAGGTTTCGCGTACATAATAGGTGCCCGGCACGAGCGATTCGGGCAGTGTGACGGTCCCGGTCGCGTCAGTCGTAAAGGTGTCCATTACGTTATGTGTTGGATACCAGCAAGTTTGTGAGACAGATTCGTGATTGCTGTCGAGTAGTTGGAAGGTGAATCCGGCTAGTGGAACAGAAGCGCCTGTTTGGGCATCGCGTTTTACAATCTGGAGATGCGTCGACAGAGCGTGGTTGTCCACGATATATTGAAGCTCGGCGCCGTTGGAAATCTGATTGGCCCCGACGGTCCATTCCCCTGCACGTTTAAAACCCTCGGGGACGGTTTCCGGAACCTCGCGAACCGTGTAGCCGGCACGGTCGTATGGGACGGCTCCGTGGACACCGACGGGTCGCTTGCCTGCGCCGAACCATGCTTCGGGCTGATCTTTGGTGGAGGCAAAGCCATAGACGTTTGTGGTCAGTGTGCCAACAACCTGCTGAGAGCTGTTGCTGACAACCTCAAAGACAACACCTTCCGCCGGCTGCTCCAGGCCGGATTGGTCGCTATTGCCGTAATCCTTGAATTTGGAAATCTCAAGGTTAAACGCAATGGGGATATCGGAAACGCGAGATTCGATCTCGACCACGCCTGAATCGCCGAGCTGGTCGGCTCCAACGGTATAGGTCCAGCTGTCGTTGGATGGCAGGTAGCCCTCGGGGGCTTTTGATTCGTAGATGGTAAAGGTCCCTAAGGGGACATCGGCGAGGGTGGTCCGACCGCTTTCGTCGGTCGTGAGGATTTGTGCCCATCCAGGGGTTGATTGCGACACACACGTGAACTCTGCTCCTGCGAGTGAAGATCCCACCTGGGGGCCGGCATTCGTCGCGGCATCGAGTTTTACGATACGCAGATTGATGGTGCCGGGCTGTTCATCAATGGCGACCCGCCCGCCGTCATTCCCCGTGGTAAAGGCAATACGATCGTGGCGGGGGACATAGCCGGCCGGCGCCTTCGTTTCAACTAGGTAGTATGCCGTGTTGGGCAGAAGTGTTGCTTGCGCTCGACCGTTGCTGTCCATCTTGATGGTGCCGACACGCGCGCCGCTGGCGCTCTCAAAAATATCGAATGTTGCCCCGGTAAACTGATAGGTATTGTTTCCGCTGGTAATAACGGTGTTAGCAGACTGCTTTTGGAAGGAAACAGAGACCGCCGGCAGTACATAGAGCATGTCTTGACGTTTGCTGCCGCCCGATACGGCCCCTAGATAGCGTCGCGCGCGGTGCGGAGCGGCTTCGATGCTTCCTGATTTTGCGCTGTCGTGGAGCCACCGCGCAGCCGCCACGACTTCATTGTCGGCGGTAAAGTGTCCGCTCTTGGTTTTACCCTGAGCGGTCGTGTAGGAGTAGGTGCCGTCGACATGGGTAGTGCCGTTGAGCATCCATACGGCAAGCTGGGTGGCGGCGCGGGCGCGATCGGGTGAAAGATGGTAACCGCCAAACGACGTGGTGGTGGGATATCCGTGACAAACGATTGCCGCGAACTCGTCGTCGAGCCACACCCAGCCTTGATCAAAGTTGAGCCATGGGCCGCCCGGTTTGGTGGGGCCGGGGCGCTCCTGGTTCATGCAGTAGGCAATCGAGGTGTCTTGAGCTTCATACTTGCCGATGAAGAAGGGCCCACAATCATCGCTAATAGTGCGGAAGCCGAGCTGGTCGTAGCCATCGACGGCAAATGCGGCTCCCGGTGCCAGGCAGCCGAAAAGCAGGAAGAGGAGCAGGAGCAGCGGACCTGTTGCGATTGCGCTGTGGACAGAGTGCGTGGGTGCGTTGGACATGGCTGCTCCTTATCCC
>ENA-ORTU01004414-ORTU01004414.1-human-gut-metagenome-genome-assembly--contig:-NODE-4414-length-10742-cov-2.177786_pt1 | contig 10742 bp, 10 predicted proteins | sample MGYA00241910_ERZ509184 | MGnify/ENA primary metagenome ERZ509184 (study PRJEB26280, sample SAMEA2338847) | human gut metagenome | biome: human gut; feature: human-associated habitat; material: faeces...
CTCCCTCCGGCGCGGAGAAAATGCCCGGGGAGGGGCAGGAGCCCGGGCGCCGGCAAGCCCGGGAAATACCCGGGCCGAATCCCGGCCGAAACCGTAAAAAATTATGGAAAACATGAAAAAATATGCATTCCCGCTCGCGGCGCTTCTTTTCGCCGCCTGCAATTCCGGCGAAGAGACCACGACCACACAGATTCAGGAGCCCGTCGCCACGATCCTCGAATACACCCCGGCACCGGGCCAGTTCATCAACGGCACGATGGCCGGATTCGACCATGTGGCATCGGCGGCAGACGCATGCAGCTATGCTGCGAACCGCATCGCTTCGAATAACTGGGTTTCGCTCGGCGGCTGGGGAGGCCGCATCGTGGCGGCCTTCGCGGAACCCGTGCCCAACACGGGCGGATACGACCTCTACGTCAAAGGCAACCAGTTCGACACGTCGTCCGAACCGGGCATCGTGTGGGTGTCGCAGGACGCCAACGGGGACGGAGCGCCCAACGATACATGGTACGAACTGCGGGGCAGCGAATACGACAACGCCGAAACGATCCGCAATTACGAAATCACCTATATCCGCCCAGCCGAGGCGGGTGATGAGGTGACATGGAAGGACAACCAGAACGGCAACGGCACGATCGACCGTGTGAAAGAACATACGCAGGCCTACTACCCCGAATGGATCGTGGAGAATGAAATCACATTCGCAGGAACACGGCTGCCGAACAATATCGGGGAATCCGGGGGAAAATGGACGATGGAAGCTTTTGCATGGGGGTACGCCGACAATTATTCGGCCTCCGACCGCACCGGCATGACCAACCGCTTGCGGATCAGCGACGCCGTAACGGCCGATGGCGCCCCGGCCAACCTCTCACAGGTCGACTTCATCATGGTGCAGACAGGGGTGAATGCCAAAGCACCCCTGATCGGCGAGGTATCGACCGAGGTGAGCGGCATCGGCTGCTACCGCACCATCACGAAAAAACAATAACCGCACACGGCGACCCGCCCTGCCCGTGGCGGCATAGCCCCGAATCCCGGAAACGATGACCCTCCGCGACCAACTGCTCGAACTCCAGGAGCCAAAATACATGAAATTCACCGCGGCACTGATGCCGGGCGTGGAAAACGTATTGGGCATACGCCTGCCGGTACTGCGCAAAATAGCCCGCCAGATCGCCGCAGGCGACTGGCGCACATACCTGGCCGAAGCCGAGGATTTCTATTTCGAGGAGCGGATGTTGCAGGGGCTGGTGATCGGCTGCGCCCGCTGCACGCCGGCCGAAAAGCTGGAGCATGTGGCGCGCTTCGTGCCCAAAATCGACAACTGGGCGGTCTGCGACTGTTTCTGCTGGCGCCTGAAGGCAGCCGAACGGCAGCCGATGTGGGAATTCATACAGCCCTATTTCCGATCCGAAGCCGAATACGACGTGCGTTTCGCCGTGGTGACGGGGCTGGGGAATTTCGTCGACAGGGAGCACCTCGAGGCACTGCTGCAACTGCTCGACGGCGTCCGCCACGAAGCCTACTACGCCCGGATGGCCGTGGCATGGGCGGTGTCGGTCTGCTACATAAAATTCCCGCAGCGGACACACGAGTGGCTCGGCAGCTGCTCGCTCGACGACTGGACATTCAACAAATCACTGCAAAAGATCATCGAATCGTTGCGCGTAAGCGACACGGACAAACAGGCGATCCGCGCCATGAAACGGCGCAAATAACCGGAAGGCAGCTCCCGACCGGCAAAACGGCCGCACCTGCCGGGTAAAACCGCTGCGCCTGCTGCGGGCAGAAAAACGGGGCGTGCGGCGCAGATTTGCAAAATAATGTTACCTTTGTGTAAGAAATTCCAAAACGAGCCCCTATGCGCAAACTGGTAATTATCCCGACATACAACGAGAAAGAGAATATTTCGGCGATGATCGACAAGGTCTTCTCGCTGCCCGAGGCTTTCGAAATGCTCGTCATCGACGACGGTTCGCCCGACGGCACCGCAGCGATCGTCAAAGAGCGCCAGCAGGAATTCCCTGCGACGCTGCACCTGCTGGAACGCAGCGGCAAGCAGGGGCTGGGCACGGCCTATCTGACGGGGTTCCGCTGTGGACTGGACAACGGGTTCGACTATATCTGCGAAATGGACTGCGACTTCTCGCACAATCCCGACGATCTGGTACGGCTGTACCAGGCTGCGGCCGAAGGGAACGACGTGGTGGTCGGTTCGCGTTACGTGCAGGGCGTGAACGTCGTGAACTGGCCGATGTCGCGTCTGCTGATGTCCTACTTCGCTTCGATGTACGTACGCATCGTGACCCGCATGCCCCTGCGCGATGCGACGGCGGGGTTCGTCTGCTACTCGCGCCATGCGCTGGAGACGCTCGACCTCGACGCCGTAAGGATGAAGGGATACGGCTTTCAGATCGAGATGAAATACTCGGCGTGGCGGCTGGGACTGAAACTCAAGGAGGTGTCGATCATCTTCGTCGAACGCCGCGAGGGCACCTCGAAGATGAGCGGCGGCATTTTCCGCGAAGCGTTCTTCGGCGTGCTGGGACTTCCGTTTCGTTCGATCAGGAGCGCGAAAAACAAGTGACGGCCATCCGGCAAAAATACGGAAGCCGGCCTCCCCGCGAGGCCGGCTTTCATGCGAACTGGCGTTACCGCGGAGCCACAACGCCCCGGGAGTCAGAACGTGAAGAAATAGTTCATGAAGAAGTTCCAGAAGGTGACGACCCCGATGGCAAACAATTTAGCCAGGTAGAAATTCAGCTTCCAGCGTTCATGCAACAGATAGATCGTGAGGTTGTTGATCACGAGCCCGACGGCTGCGATACCGAGGAAACGGAGGTATTGCCCGGCAATGTCGGGGTTTTCGTTATGGAACGTCCAGATGCGGTTCAGGACATAGTTCGAGGTCGACGCACAGAGGAACCCCAGCGAATTGGCCAGGTACTTGTTCAGGCGCAGCCACTCCTTGCAGAGGTAGGTGACCCCGAAATCGACGAAGACCCCCGAACCGCCGACGACACAGAATTTGATGAACTGCTGGATCATGGTGCGACGACCTCCGTGCGGAGGGGTTTTCCGTTAAACCAATTCGTGTACCCTTCGCGGCGCAGGGCGAAACCGGCATCGAAATCGGCGCCGGAGAGTTGCCCCGGGACGACGAACCGCATCTCGCGCGTGATTGTATCCCCGGCCGGGATCTCGAAGTGCTCCCCCGTATCGAATTCCTCGACACGGAAGCGGCCGTGCTTCCAAAGCATCACGAGCGCCCTGTCCCCGCAGACCCCGATCTCATAGGGGTAAGGATTCGATATCCGCAGCGTCAAACGCAGCGTATCGCCCGCGGCGACCTGTTCGGGCAGCCCCGTAAAGGTAATATCCACAAGGCGCGTCGGATGGAAATGCGGGTCGACAAACCACGTGAAGCGTTTGCCGTTGGGCAACACGACGCTCCGGACGCGGCCCGTGGTATCCGCCCCGTCGTAAGGCGTCTCTACCAGCACCTCGTGTCCCGCGAAGCGCGTATCGTCATCGCGGAACTGCCACTGGTGCGTACGGTAACGGATATTGGGCTGGCAGTAGGCCTCGCCGCCCGTATAGAACGCATATTTGGCCGCAACGGCGTAACCGTAGCGGAAAACCACCGGACGGCCGTCGGCCTCGGCGGCGATGGCGGCGTAGCTCTCCGGATTGTTGAACACCTCGAAACGGATGCCCAGCGGATTGAAGATCATCACCAGTCGCACCAGGACGATCAGTCCGACGGTCACGCCCCCGGCCCGCATCACGTAACGGCGCGTGCGGGGATGCCGCCGCGCATAGGCGAACAACACGCAGACCAGTCCGAAGCAGGAGACGATCACCCACTGGGGCTGGACGTAACCGCGCAGCGACGAGAGCATGAAAAAGACAATAAAGGCCACGGGCAGGAGCTTCAGCGCCCGCCCGACGGGGGTCTGCGGCTTCACCTTCCGCCATGCCTGCACGTAAAGCGGCACGAAGAAAGGATTGAAGACCACCAGCACGTTGGCCAGGAATTCGACGACGTAGCCGGGTCTGAAGACCGAGTTGCGGCCCGAAAGGTGGTAGGCGAACGACGCCCAGTCGTGCTCGTACTGCCACACGAGGTGCGGCACGAGCAGCAGCAGCGCCACCGCGCCGCTTGAATACAGGGCAGGACGCAGCAGCTGCCGCGGGTTGGCGGCCAGCGCGAAAAGAACCACCAGCGCGCCGTGGTATTTGCTGTAAGCCATCAGCGCCATGGCAATACCCATCCACAACCACGCCCGGCGGCGGTTTTCGGAAAACCATTTGAAAGTCAGCAGAAACAACGCCGTGGTGAACATCAGCGGCCCGTCGGGCACGGCGATGAAGCCGTAGAGCTGGAGCATCAGCGTCGCGGCCGACACCACGACGAACAGCGCGGCGTCGCGGCGGCCGGCATCCGCCGGGCGGATCAGACGCCACAGAATCCAGAGGTAGAGGGGTTGCAGCACGGTGAAGAAAAACCGCACGCCCAGCTCCCCGCCGAAGAGACGCTCTCCGGCCCAGACCAGCAGCGCCGTCACGGGCGGATGGTCGAAATACCCCCATGCGAGCCGTTCGGCGAACATATGGTAGTAGGCCTCGTCGTTGGCAAGCTCCGTAAAGCCGGCCTGCACGAGGTTTGCGATCCACCACCCCCCGAGCCACAGAAGGACCAGCCTGTCGGCCCCCAGCGAGGCGTATGACTTTTTGAAAGATGCTTCCATACCGGGAAGCAAAGGTAGAAAAATTTATCCGTTCCGCCTAAAAAAGCCCCGCTTTGTCCCCGAAACCATCCGGCAGCCCCGCAGCGAGGGGGGGGGCGGACAGCGGCGCAGGCCGGCCGCAAAATCACGCGCCGGGCAAATTTTTCAGACCCGGAGACGGGCCGTTTGGAGGAAATGAACTATTTTTGCAGCCGTTATGAAAACCAGACAAGAACTGACCGAAATCCTCGATTTCATTGCGGACTACGCGACCTACCTGCTCGCATCCGGCGTCCACACCTCGCGTGTGATCCGCAATTCGCAGCGTATCGGACAGTCGCAGGGAGTCGACATTCAGCTGTCGAGTTTCCAGAAAAGCACGATCCTCACGGTCCGCGACGACGCGACGGGAGAAGCCGTCACCCGCGTGGTGAAGATTCCCGCCCTGCCGATCAGTTTCGAACGCAACTCCGACCTGAGCGCCCTGAGCTGGGACGCCCTCGACGACCGGCTCCCCCTGGACGAAATCCGCCGGCGCTACGGGGAGCTGATCGACAAACCGCGCATCGACCCGATCTTCGTGCTGGTGACCGTCGGACTGGCCAACGCCTCGTTCTGCCGTCTTTTCGGCGGCGACTGGACGGCCGCGGGCATCGTCTTCACCGCCACGCTCGTGGGCTTCGCCGCCCGGCAGCGGATGCAGGCGCACGGCGTCAACCACTTCCTGATCTTCATCATCTCGGCCTTCATGGCCTCGCTGTGCGCCTCGGCGGCCCTGCGCTTCGACTGCACGGCGGAGACGGCCCTCGCCACGAGCGTACTGTACCTCGTGCCGGGCGTGCCGCTGATCAACGGCGTGATCGACATCGTCGAAGGCCACATCCTGATCGGATTCAGCCGGCTGATCAACGCCCTGCTGCTGATCATCTGCATCGCCATCGGGCTTTCGGCGACTTTGCTAATGGTTAAAAACAGCCTGCTATGATCGCTGCGGACATTCTTCTCGACGGGTTTTTCGCGGCCGTGGCGGCCGTCGGCTTCGGCGCCGTCTCCGATCCCCCGATGCGCGCCTTCCCGCGCATCGCCCTGCTGGCCGCCGTGGGACACGCCCTGCGGTTCTGCCTGATGAACTGCGCCGGCATGGACATCGCCACGGCGTCGCTCTGCGCCGCAACGGCCATCGGCTTCGGAAGCCTCTGGCTGGGCAAGGCCATCCGCTGCCCGATGACGGCGCTTTACATCCCGGCGCTGCTGCCGATGGTTCCGGGCATCTACGCCTACAAGACGGTCTTCTCGCTCATCATGTTCCTCCAGTCGCTCAACGACCCGGGCCAGGGCATGCAGTACATGCAGCTGTTCTTCCTCAACGCCACCGTGTCGTTGAGCGTCATCGCCCTGCTGGCCGCCGGAGCCACGCTGCCGATCTTCGTCTTCAACCGCCGGGCGTTCTCGCTCACGCGGCGCAGAAAAAACGTGAAATAAACCTTCCGCATGGAGACTTTCTGGAATACCATCGCTTCCTACAACGCCGCGACATGGCCCGCACAGCTCGCGCTGACGCTGGCGGCCGTCGTCCTGACCCTGCTGCTCTACTTCCGCCCCTCGCCCGCCGTGCGGATCGCGATGAAGGTGTTCATGGCGCTCCTGAACTTCTGGATCGCCGGGGTCTATTACCTCGTCTGCTGCGAGCCGCGCGAACACCACGACCTGCTGGCGCTGTTCTGGGCCATCATGGGGTGCATCTGGGTCTACGACCTGGCGGTCGGGCACGCCTCGCTGCAACGCACGGGCAACCACAAGGCGTTCGCCGCGCTGCTGTTCGCCATGCCGCTCGTCTACCCGCTGTTCTCGCTCCTGCTGGGCCGCACCTTCCCGATGATCACCTCGCCGGTGATGCCCTGCTCGGTGGCGGTCTTCACGATCGGGCTGATGCTGGCCTTTTCGGAGAGAGTCAACATCGTGCTGGCGATGTTCCTCTGCCACTGGGCGCTGATCGGACTTTCGAAGGTCTACTTCTTCGGCATTCCGGAGGATTACCTGCTGGCATGCAGCATCGTCCCGGCGCTGTACCTCTTCTTCCGCGAATACATCCGCGACAACGCCGGGCGGCCCACGAAACCCTCGCCGCGGGTGCTCAACGCGCTGCTCGCGGTGATGTGCCTGATCATCGGGTGCTTCTTCGCCTTCACGCTGCTGCACCAGCTCAACCTCTTCACCGACTGCTGACACGCCGCACACACGCAAAAAAAGCGCCCGGCCAACCGGACGCTTCTTTTTTTTGCGGCAGACACCGCCTATTCGTTGCGGCGCAGGTCCCACTTGTTGTTGGCGCCGATGACGGCCTCCACCAGGTCGTCGCCGTAAACCGCCATGTTCGAATAGGTCTGGCCGTAGGTCATCGTGGCGTTCGAAGCCCCCGCGAAATCCATCAGCACGATGCCGGCGTTTCCGCGGAAATCGGGCCGGTTCAGCTTGTCCGCCGTATAGCGGTTGTAGCGGTTGGCGCAATAGTCATAGTCGCCCAAAGCCCCGAGGATGCCAAGCCCCGTCACGCTGCAATGGTCTCTGTCATAGCAGCTCACGTAGTTCATGCACCAGCGCGCGACGTCCGTCGCATTGTAGGTGTAGGCGATGCACTCGTCGATGGCCGCATACTTGCTCACGCCGTCCGAAGCCCCGTTCTTGATGTTGTAGAGGTCGTTGACCTTGATCGGAGCCGCCTCGCCGGTGTTGCCGTGGAGCGTGGTCTCGAAGACCACCTTATCGTTCGTCCAGTTCAGATAGGCCCCGAGATACTCCCCGCCATTGTCCGATTTACAATCCTCGCGGATGACGAACAGGATCTTGCCCCGGGCGTCGGCGAGCGTCATCCGCGGCGTGAAGTCGGCGATACGGCCGTTGCAACGGGACTTGATGTAGCTCACGACACTCTTGTTCCACCCTCTTTTATTGGCGTTGGTGGAGGTGTTCTCATATTTCATATGCACGAGCAGCGTCTCGCCCGGATGCTCCTCCAGGAAACGCACGAAGCGGTCGAGCACCTGCGAAAGCAGGAAGGGCGACAGCTCCTGCCGACCGGACGCGCCCGGCGTATAACCGCCGCGGGCCGGATCGCCCAGCACGGAGATGCCGTGATGAATCGGAAGGTCCTTTACGGAAGCCGAAGACGCGCAGGGACGCAGGTCGAACATGCGGACGCCCGCCGCCAGCTGCTCCTCGATGGAAAGTTCCTGCGCCTTGGTGACTTTCGTTGTGTTGGTGTTGCCTAACCAGGAAAGCAGCCATTTGAAATGGTATCTCTCTTGCGGCATACCGCTCTTATATTCGTAGTGCGAGCCGTAGATCGCGCAGGCGTCGTGCGATCCGGGAATGGAGATCTGCGAGAGGAAAGCGTTATCGGGCAGGTATTTCATCCAGTCGGACCGGTCCGAGGCAATGTGCTGGGCCTGGGCCGGCATGTCGCCGACCGAGAACGAATAGCGGTGTCCGGCCCGGAGCGTCGCCGGCGTGGTGTAGCTGTAAGTCCGCCCTTGGGTCGTAACGGCCGTCAGCGTCAGGCCGCGGATGTCCTGCGGCAGCATAAAGGCCGTCACCACGATTTTCGAGCCGGCATTGATCCGGATATAGGGCGCATCGCCCGTCGTCAGATGGAGCGCCAGCACATTGGAACGCCTGTCGGGATCGACCGTGCTGACGTTGGCGGCGATGTCGTGGGTAAACTGTCCGGCCACGGCGTCGTTCGCGCTCGAAAGGACGAGTTTCTGCACCTCGACCGTCTCGGAAAATCCCACCGACACGGCCACCGTGGTCATCAGCGGACGGAATGCAAACGAAACCACCTCGCCTTGGGCCACATCCTCGGCGCAGGCCGACATGCAGGCATACTGCATGTTGCACTCCCCGTTGTTGCAGGTCTGGACGGCAGGGACCGCCGCCACGACGATCGAACCGGCATTGGCCCGGATCGCCCCGGAGGGATAGAAGGCGTAAAAGTCGTGCAGCCCTTCGCCCCAGACCATCCCGGTATCGCTCAAATCGGCCTCGCTTTCGGTCGCCCCGGAGACGCGAACCTCGACCGTCGCCCGCTGCGGAGCCGTCTGCGGAGAGATGACCTCCACCCGATCGCCGCTGCGCCAGTAGATCGGCCAGGAGCCGTTCGTCAGCGGGCCGTATGCCGTACGGGTTTCAGCCTCCGGCGACTCGTCGCCGTCGTCGATCGAAAGGCGGCAAACGACGGGATTTCCCGCCGCTGCCGGTTCTTCGGGGCGGGTCCATGCCGTCGTTCCGGCATCGTCCTCCCCGCATCCCGCCAGCAGAAGCGCCAGCAGCGACAAGCGGAAAACAGAACTGTATTTCATATTTTTTGATTTTCAATAGGTTAAATCCCCGTTATCCGAATAGTCCTCCGAAGTCGGACCCAACTCACCCCCGTCGGGCTGCGAGATTGCAAACCCGGCTTCCACCGCAACTGCGAAGACCTCCAGTTCCGGTTTTGTATAAACTGCTTTCATACTGGATATGGTTATATATAAATCGGGACGGCTGTTGCATCCGTCCCGATCGTATGTATTTTGCCGTGCCGAGATCTATTCGACCGTATAGGTAAAGTCGGCGAGTTCCAAATGACAAGGGGTACCGCCGCCGCTGGAGTAAACCTTCATCATAATCCGCTGACCGTTGGTGACCGTAAAGGTATGGGTCCGGGATACGGAACCGCTGTGTTTCCACGGGCACTCTCCCTCCAGGCTCGACTGAATATTGTCAAAACTCCGGAGGAAGTCCTCCGAAATATCAGCGCCATTGTTTGTCACGCCGATTCGGTATTGAACCGAGCCAACAGTTAACTTATTGGTGGCCGCCGTAAAAGACACCGTCACGGTCTTGGTTCCGTCGCACTGAATCGGAGGCGTTACAAACGCACCGTTCTGCGCCCTGTTGGTGCCGAGGCTGACAGCCTGCAACTGGATACGATTTCTGTTCTTGAGTACGTCACCGTCGGCAGCGTCCTTGTCGCTCTTGATCTCGGAGCGGAGGAAATGCCAGCCATCAAAAATACTTTCCGGATCATACTGCGGTTCTACCTGGAAGAATCCGTTATCCCCATAGGTGCCCGTACCGTACTTCGAGTTTACGCCATCGGGAACCGTAAGCATAAAGCGTTTCGTTCGGCAGGGAACATTCATCGTATAGTGGGTATTGCGCTTCAGACCGGCCAGCTGGAACGATTTGTCCGAATAGGTCATGCCGTCGGTGGTCGTAACATGTACGCTCATTTTCGAAGCGACGCCGACGGGCAGCAGGCCCACGGTGAACTCCTTCCGGTCGGTCTCCACGGTGAGCGAGTTGGTCAGGGCCGAAGCGGAGAAAGTTCCGTCGGCATTGACCGTACCGGCCGTCGGCAGCACGTTGTCGTCGGTGGTGAAGGTGACGTATTTCGGGGTCTCGTTGGCGCCCAGAGCGAGCTTCATCCCGATACGGGCCATCAGCGGTCTGAAAGTCAGCGCAATGGGCAGGACAGTCGTTGTCTCGTCGACCACGAACGGGGTCTCGTACACGGTCGAGAACATAAAGTCGTAGGCGGCCAGATCCGTCGAGCAGTAAGCATCGCCCCACGTATGCGTGAAGGTCTTGTTTACAGCGTCGAACGTGGCGGCGCAGAAGGGATAGTGGGCTGCGGCGCACGTGTAGCTGCCGACGGGCACGCTGCCCGAGAAGGTCGTGGTCGCGCCCGTCCTGTCGACCGTGAATTCGCAGACCTCCGTCGTGGAACCGTTGTAGAGAGATACGGCGACCTTGTAGCCTGCGACCCAGGAGGTCGTCGTGCCGTCAACCGATGTGCGGGTTTCGCCGGAAGCCGCGTTCTCGGGGATGGTCACCTGAACATATTTCCGCAAGTCCTCCGGAGCGGAAACGCCGTCATCCTTGCTGCATGCACCCATGCCGACTGCGGCAAGAGTCGCTATAATCAATAATTTTTTCATCGTGCATTCTCTGTTTTGAATGTTGGTT
>ENA-ORTU01004419-ORTU01004419.1-human-gut-metagenome-genome-assembly--contig:-NODE-4419-length-10738-cov-3.472901_pt1 | contig 10738 bp, 6 predicted proteins | sample MGYA00241910_ERZ509184 | MGnify/ENA primary metagenome ERZ509184 (study PRJEB26280, sample SAMEA2338847) | human gut metagenome | biome: human gut; feature: human-associated habitat; material: faeces...
AAAGGCGGCACGGGACAGGGATTTCAACCTCGACGAACTGAAACCGTTAAACTCATGGTGGACAGGTCAGCTTTTTCGGACGATATACTCCAGCTCATTTCTCAAAATATGGATCTCGCTTTTTGAGTGGGCTGAAATATAACTCTGCTGGTATACCGGTTATTATAACAAATGGAATAGGTACTTCCCGCAAGGATATCCGTTTGTTTACACCGAGTGAAGTCGTTTTGGTTGTTCTGCATAAATATTGACGAACTGTTAAAAACCAATTTTTACCACCAAAAAAACATTTTCTCTCCATGGCTGTTCATTAAAAAATTCTAATTTTGGAGTGTTATGATTAAATGAGAACACTTAACTTTATTTATTATCTAAACTAAAAAAACACGTATGAATCGACTACTGCTTTTAAGAAGAGTATACTCTACGTTCTTACTGAGTATGTTCTGTGTGCTAGCATTTGCGCAGGGTAAACAGATTACTGGTGTCATTAAAGATGGTACAGGTGAACCTATGATCGGTGTAAATGTATTAGTCAAAGGTACAACAAATGGTACTATTACTGATTTTGATGGAAAGTTTGCAATCTCAGATGTGAAAAATTCCGACGTGCTTACTATTACTTATGTAGGTTATGTTCAGCAGTCTATTCCTGTAGGAAATCAAACTTCGTTTAACATTATCTTAAAAGAAGATACTGAAACATTGGACGAAGTTGTGGTTATCGGTTATGGAACTGTTAAGAAACGTGACTTGACAGGTTCTGTTGCATCAGTAAGTAATGAAACTTTAACTGCTAATCCTGTATCAGATGTATCTCAGGCTTTACAAGGGAAATTGGCCGGTGTATCAGTTGTTTCACAAGACGGTCGTCCAGGTGCAGAAGTTTCTATCCGCGTTCGTGGTGGAGGTTCTATTACACAGAGTAATGACCCGTTGTTTATTGTAGATGGATTTCCGGTAAGTTCTATTTCTGATATTCCGGCAGATCAGATTGAAACAATCGATGTATTGAAAGATGCTTCATCTACAGCTATTTATGGTGCTCGTGGTGCAAATGGTGTAATTTTGGTTACTACAAAGGGAGCGAAGACTGATAAGCTGTCTGTTACTTATAATGGATACGTACAGACAAAGGCTGCAGCTAAAACCTTGGATCCGCTTAGTGCACAAGATTACGTGAAGTATCAGTGGGCATATGCTGATGCATTGGAAAGAACTGGTGGTGCTGTTAGTGCTGATGGTGTAGCAAAATACTTTGGATTAGGCGCTGCCTATGGTAATCATTTTGCTGACTATGCGAATGTGGACGTACACGACTGGACTGATGATATGTTGCGTAATGCTATTGCACATACTCATAACCTTTCAATTTCAGGAGGTAGTGAAAAAACAAAATTTGTATTAAATGTCAACTATCTGAATGATGAGGGTATCAAGATTAATTCAGGTTATAACCGTTTCAATACATCATTGAAGTTGAATCAGGAACTGTTGAAAAACCTGAAATTAGATGTTGATATACGTTATTCTGAAGACCAGACAACTGGAAAGGAATCTTCAACAAACTGTAAAGGTTCTTTATTATCTGGTGCATATCGTTGGCGTCCTATTGATAATCCTTTGGGTGATCCTAATGCATTCGGTGGATTTGGTTTGGGAGCTGATAACGTTGATACTTCTTATGGTAGCCCGGTTGACTGGACTAACGATGTTCAGAACATTGCAAGAAAACAGCGAGTAAGAAGTATAGCTGCTTTATCATGGGATATTATTGAAGGTCTGACTTTACGTGCTGAAGTTGGTGCAGGCCGTAACTGGGGTGAAACTAAATATTATGAAAACGGTTTGACTCAAGGTCATAAGGTAGCAAAACTTACTCGTAGTGAAGGTTATAATTTGCGTAATGTAAATACGTTGAATTATCAGGTTCAAGGCTTGAGTGATAAACATAGCTTGTCATTCTTGTTAGGTCAGGAAACTATTGTTTCTAAATCAAATTCAACTGAAATTGAAGGTCACGGATATCCAGCAGGTTTCGATTTTGATCAAGCTTTTGGTATGATTGATCAGACAGACAAGAGTCTGGCAAAAGATAAGTTTAGCAATTCAATTGGTACTCCTGATAAGACTGTTTCTTTCTTTGCACGTGCTAACTATTCATTGTTGGATCGCTACTTGTTGACCGTTACATTCCGTGCCGATGGTTCTTCTAAGTTTGCTCCGAATCACCGTTGGGGATACTTCCCTGCAGGTGCATTAGCTTGGCGTCTTTCTGATGAATCATTTATGGAAGGTACTCGTAGCTGGTTGGATAATTTGAAACTTCGTTTGTCTTATGGTATGGCAGGAGCTGATAATATTGATGCCAGCCTTTGGAGAGAAACATGGGAATCTACAACTGTAACTTTCAATGGTCAGACTTATTCAGGATATAAACCTAGCGGTATGCTTTCTAATCCTGATTTGAAATGGGAAACTACTATTTCAAGAAATATCGGTCTTGACTTCGGTTTCTTTAATAATCGCCTTTCTGGTACCATTGATGCTTATTGGAATACGACAAAAGACTTGTTGATGTGTATCCCTATTGATGAAACTACAGGTTATTCATATCAGTATCAAAATATTGGTCAGACCTCAAATAAAGGTATTGAAATTGCTTTAAACTATGATATTCTTCGTACTAAAGACTTTACATTAGGAGTTTCTGCAACTTATAACTACAACCACAATAATATTGACGAACTGGCTGATAATATCATTGCACAGTATGGTTCTCAATGGGCTTCTAGTGCTACAACTCCGACTTATGATTATGAATTCCGTGAAGGAAAGCCTGTTGGTTTGATTCGTGGATATATTTGTGATGGTTATTATACAACTGCTGACTTCAACTATGATCCGGCAACTAAGACCTATACCTTGAAACCTGGAGTGGCTGATTTGGGTAATCAGGTTGGTAATTATCCTAGCCATTATAATTTGCCAGAAGGTCAAAAAGCATTCCCTGGTGCTGTTAAATTGCGTGACTTGGATGGTAATGGAGTCGCAGATACAGAAGACGTTGCTGATTTAGGTGAAATCACTCATCCTCATACCGGTGGTTTCAATTTAAACATGACATGGAAGGATATTGATTTCAGTGCCGGATTTGCATGGGCAGCAGGAGGTCATGTATACAATGTAAACTCTTTGATTAATATGTATGGTAATAAAGATACAGGTGCAGGTGCCAATAAATTGGAGTTCATCAGCGATTGTTATCAAATCTATGATATTCAGAATGGTGAATTGGTTCCTGTTGTTGAACCGGATGCATTGGATGCATTAAATACTGGTGCTAAATATGGTGTTCCTTATATGGAAAACGGTACAGTTTTATCTACATTTGTTGAAGATGCTTCATTCTTACGTTTGAATACATTGACTGTTGGTTATACATTCCCGAAGGCATGGACCAAAAAGATTGGTATGCAGCGTGCACGTGTTTATGCAACTGCTGGTAATTTGTTCACAATTACAGGTTATTCAGGTATTGATCCGGAAGTTAATGCCGATCCGAATAAGAGTACAACAGCTGCCAATACTGGAAACTATCCGTTGTTAGGTATGGACTATGGTACATATCCTCGTGCAAGAACATTTACATTTGGTGTAAACATTACATTCTAATTAAATAATCTGTTAACTAATCAATAAAACGCAATGAAAAAATTATTATATACATATCTTGGTATTGGGCTATTAATGCTCAATATGACTTCGTGTGAAGATTTCTTGGATTCATCTTCACCATCTGAAGCAACTCCAGACTTTGTTTTTGGAGATATTTCGACTGCACGAGGTGCTTTGATGGAAGCTTACGAAAAATGGCGTGCAAAAGCTTATGTGCATGCTAATGGCTTGTTTTATGACTTGGTGGTTTGTGGTTCTGACTCAGAGCGCCATCCTGAAGGTTATGATGCACAAGCACGTCATATCCCTGAAAACTTGTATTATGGTGGCACATCTAGTTTTGATATAAATTCAGCTGGTAATAATGGTGTAAATGCATGGCCGGCTTTGTATAGCATTATCGCTACATGTAATACACTTTGTAATGCTATTGAAGGAACAGATACTTATAAGGATATAGAAGCAGGAACAGGATCGGTAACTGAAATGACTGACCTTTACGGACAGGCTGTTGCTTTGCGTGCTACAGCTTATCACGAGTTGCTTCGTTTTTGGGGAGATGTACCTCATAATTTGGAACCAGGTGTAGCCGCTGAAGGCTTGACTCCGCGTGATCAGATTTATGAATATCATATCAATAAACTGATGCAGGTTGAACCTTATATGTATTATTTGGGTGAAAATGTCGGTGCTGATGCAAGTATGATGACTCGTAATTATGTAGATGCATTGATTGGTCGTATGTGTTTATATGCAGGTGGTTATTCAACACGTCGTACTGATTTAGGTGCTGATTTTTATAAGGATTTGGATGGAAACGTTTTGAGCTTCGACAAGTTAAATACTGTAGATGCTAACAATGCTTTCTATGGTCGCCGTACTGATTATGAAAAGTTCTATGAAATAGCCGAAAGATACTTACAGAATTGTGTGGATAATCCAGGAACAGCTGCATTATGTACTGTAGACCCTCGTGCTGCAGGTTCTAATGGTCAAGCATTTGGAAATCCGTATCAGTATGTATTCCAGCAGAATGATAATCTGGTTCTTTCATCTGAAAGTATTTATGAAATACCTGAAACAAGAGGTGTACAGACTGAACGTCCATATGCTTTCGGACGTCCTAGCTCAGCTGGTGGTTCTAATAACTATCCATGTAAGAACTATGGTCAGAGCCGTTTCCACCCTACTTACTATTATGGAGATTTCGATCCGAATGATATGCGTCGAGATGTAACTTGTACTGTTACCGGTACAGATGGAAAAAATGGTGTGGAAAAACTATTGCCATTTGTACCAGGTTCACAAGCTAATGGTGGTGGTATCGCTAATAATAAATGGGACGAAAACCGTCAGCCTGAACCACGTTGGGAAAAACAGCGTCAGTCTGGTATCAATAATCCGTTTGTACGTATGTCAGATGTTATCCTGATGTTAGCAGAAGTAAAGGCTGAACTGGGTGATGAAGTTACTGCTAAACAGTATTTGTCAGAGGTTCATAATCGTGCATTTGCTACTCCGGAACTTGCTAACCTTGATGGATTTATATCTAAATGGGGAGGTATTAAAGAAGCTATTCAGCAAGAACGTAAGCTTGAATTTGGTGGTGAAGGCCTTCGTCGTTATGACTTAATTCGTACAGGAAAACTTCCTGAAGCAATTAAGAAATTGAAAGCAGATTTAGCCGCTATGGTGAATGGCTTGAAAACTAAAGGTTATTATACATTCGAAAATGGAAATACTATTTCATTATATGTATGGACTAAGAGTGTAGATGCAAAGGCTCAGTATGGCTACCGTTTGACTACCCAGTGCACAGATGAAACTGATCCAGTGATGTATCCGGGATGGCGTGGTGTATTTGACGACTGGGAAGGATATACTGGCAATTCAATCTATTCAGCAAATCCTGGTACAAACTTGGCTATTCAAGGTTTGTTTAAGCATATTGAACCGGGTAGCGCTGAGGCTAAAGCACTGGAAGCTGATGGTTATACAATGGTTAACTGGGGTAAGGATATTCTTGATTATGAATCAGACTACTCAGATTATGTATTCCGTGGCTTTGTAGACGGTGAAGCTCCTATTTACTTTGTACCGTTCCATAGCTCTATCTTGGAAACTTCATTAGGTAAGATTACCAATGGTTATGGATTCAAAAATAATTAATCAGTTACTGATTGAATGATTTTTTGATTTACAATTAAATCGCATGAAGAGGATGTGCCGGAAGTTGTTCTGGCACATCTTTTTTATATCCTTCACTCACAAAAACTGTTGAATGTAACAAATGGACTACTAAATGGTAACATACTGTCTTTTGTAATGAAAGGTTTTCTTTTATTTTTGCTGTTGGGTAAAGGTTGAAAAGCAGACTGTGGAAGAATGTTTTTCTGCCAGATTCAACAATTAAAATAAAAACTAAGGACATATGAAAAACACTATTTTAGGGTTGGCATTTTGTGCAGCATTACCGGTTTTAGCACAACAGAAAGCGACAGTTACTGTTCATCCGGATCAGGGAAAACAGGTTATCAACAAAGAAATTTACGGACAGTTTGCCGAACATTTGGGAACTTGTATCTATGGTGGCTTATGGGTAGGAGAAAATTCTTCCATTCCCAATGTGAAAGGATATCGCACAGATGTACTTGAAGCCTTGAAAAAGTTGAAGGTCCCCGTGTTGCGCTGGCCGGGTGGTTGCTTTGCCGACGAATATCATTGGATGGACGGTATCGGACCGCGTGAGAATAGACCGAAGATGGTGAATAACAATTGGGGTGGAACGGTAGAGGATAATAGTTTCGGTACGCACGAGTTTTTGAATCTTTGTGAGATATTGGGCTGCGAACCTTATATAAGTGGCAATGTAGGTAGTGGCACTGTAGAAGAACTTGCTAAATGGGTAGAATATATGACTGCCGAACAAGGTAGCCCGATGGCGAAATTGCGCAAAGAAAACGGTAGGGAGAAGCCTTGGAAAGTAAAATATATCGGAGTAGGAAATGAAAGTTGGGGATGTGGAGGTAATATGTATCCGGAATATTATTCCGACCTCTATCGCCGTTATCAGACTTATTGCCGTAACTACGGAGGCAACCGTTTATATAAAATCGCTAGTGGAGCAAGTGATTACGATTATCGCTGGACAGAGGTACTGATGCAGAGGGCTGCACAACAAATGGATGGACTTTCCTTGCATTATTATACTGTAACAGGATGGTCGGGCAGTAAGGGATCTGCAACGGATTTTTCAACGGATGATTATTACTGGACATTGGGAAAATGTCGTGAGATTGAGGATGTGATAAAACGTCATATTGCTATTATGGATAAATATGATCCGCAGAAACGTGTAGGATTGATTGTCGATGAATGGGGAACCTGGTGGGATGAGGAGCCTGGTACTATATCCGGACATCTGTTTCAGCAAAATACATTGCGCGATGCTTTTGTTGCTTCGCTGACATTGGATATTTTCCATAAATATACAGACCGGATCAAGATGACCAATATAGCTCAGATTGCCAATGTACTCCAGTCTATGATTCTGACAAAGGAAGATAAAATGGTACTGACTCCTACTTATCATGTGTTCGAAATGTATAATGTACATCAGGATGCTACTTTTTTACCTCTCGATTTGCAGTGTGAGCGTAAGATTGTGCGTGGCGACCGGATTGTCCCGATGGTCAGTGCGACAGCTTCACGTAATAAGGAAGGCGTTGTTCATATCTCGTTGTCGAATGTTGATTTGACCGAATCTCAGGATATTACTTTATCTTTGGGAGATGTGTCGATTAAATCGGTTACAGGACGTATTCTGACTTCGGAAAGTATTGACGACTATAATTCATTTGAACATTCGGATGTGGTTGTTCCTAAAGATTTCAAGGGAGCCAAAATCCAGAAAAATGGATTACAAGTCAAACTTCCGGCTAAATCAATTGTAGTGCTGGAAGTAAAATAAGTGGCTTTTTAATACAAAAATAAGAACCATATTCTCACATTTCACGTATGCGAAGAATATGGTTCTTGTTAGATAGCTACATTGTGTTCAGTATTACACTGTAAGAATGTCTTTACTTGTTGCTCAATGCATTATCAATCAGTGTGATTAAATTTTGATAATGACCTTTGGCTGTGCCGCTTGTCATACTGGCTGCACTGGTGGCCAGACGTTTCAATTCTGTGAGTTGTCCATGTGCGATGGCCGGAGCTTCTGAGTAGGCCGGACGCTTTCCTGATGCATTCTTATCAGCATTTCCTTTCTTATCCAGCAGATTGATCAGATTTTCTACATATGCTTTCTGCATGTTTCGTTTGTATATATCCGATTGTCCCAGATTGCTCCAGATAACTTTCTTCAGGTCGTTAAACATCTGAGCAGATGTATATGCTTTTTTGCCATTCAGAATTTCGTTTTCACTCATCTTGTCGAGTGTGTTCTTGTTGATGAGTCGTGCCAGGACACCCGACTGAAGTGAACAGATTACGTTCACTGGGAGTATTTTAGCTTTTTCCATCAACTGACGATCAATAAGCCATTCAGGAGTTGTGAACAATTGTTCATTCAGAAAAGCAATAGCCCGTTTCTGGATATTGGCAGGAACAAATTCACGTGCTATTTCATCTGTTTGTTCTACAGTGATAGAATTGCTGTAAATTCCTGCTACGTTTTTAGTGACGTGGCCTAAATAACGGTTGAATTGAGAAACTACTCCGCTATATATTTCTCCAGCTCCCGCATATGATTTGTTAGGTTCGTACGACCATGTTAGAATTTGAGGTACGATTCGCTTCAGATTTTTGATTCCATATAGGCTGGCCAGCATAGAGTCGTCACCGAGGTCTTCACTCTGATTGCGTGGATCATTAGGATCAGATTCCGTACCGAAGGTGTAACGCACGTCTGTTTTCAGCTTTTCGATAATAGACTGGTTAGAAAATGCAACTTCATCTTCCGGTGTTTGGAATTGTGGCAACCAGCGGTAACCCCATTCTATCGACCATTTGTCGTATATACCGATGCGAGGGAAGATTCCGGCACGTGTAATACCGTCTTCAGGTTGTGCTACATAGTTAAAGCGGGCGTAATCCATGATGGATGGTGTGTGACCATTGGCTTCTACCCATACTTTGTCACGTAGTTTTTCAACTGGTACGGTGTGTGAAGATCCGAAGTTGTGTCGGAGTCCTAATGTATGTCCTACTTCATGCGAAGATACAAACCGGATAAGTTGTCCCATCAGTTCATCGTCGAGTTGCATTTTGCGTGCTGCTTCATCGATTGTACCTGCCTGAATCATATACCAGTCGCGTAATAGGCTCATGACGTTATGATACCAGTTGATATGAGTTTCCAGAATTTCTCCTGTACGAGGGTCGTTGATGTGCGGACCACTTGCATTAGGGATATCTGAAGGCTTGTAGACAATGGCTGAGTGACGTGCATCTTCCAGACTCCATGAAGGGTCATCAGTAGGAGCTTCCAGTGCATAAATGGCATTCTTGAATCCAGCCTTTTCGAAGGCAACCTGCCAGTCGTTTACTCCTTGTATCAGATACGGAACCCATTTCTTGGGAGTTGCCGGATCGATGTAAATGATAATTGGCTTTTTAGGTTCTACAAGCTCTCCACGCAGATAGGCTGCTTCGTCCTTAGGCTCCAGACGCCATCGCGTAATAAGTTTTTTGTATTCGATACCTTGTGGGTTGCTGTCGAAATCGGTATAACCAACGGTGAAGTAGCCTACACGCGGATCGAACAGTCTGGCTTTCATCGGTACTTCGGGAAGCAGGACCATTGAACTGTTCAGTTCGTAAGTCAGTGGTATACGCGGACTTCCGGTTTCCAGAAATCCTACATTGCTCATACCTTTTTTACTTTGGTAAGTGACCGTAGTAGAAATCTCGATATTCTTTGGAAATGCTTTCAGAGTATCGATGTAGGTTCCTTCACCTACCATGTTCAATAATCCGATATATTCCTTGCTGTCAGCATCGAAAGAGAATAAAGGATTTTCTTTTTGCAGGAAAACACTTACATTGATTACATAATTTCTGGTAAGTGAATCTTTCTTTATTGTTTCTATTCCGAAGTTGGCTACGATAGGCTGTGTATTTGAATTGCGTACAGACTGGAACATTCCGTCCTTGTTTTCCGAGCGTTCACGATAAGAATATTCACGTACAAGGATGCGCTTGTTGTCTTTGTTCTCGAAACGGATTACTTTGCTTCCCAGAATATCTCCCGGATAACCTACGCGAGATTTCTGGCGAGAAGTAGGAGCCTTGCTGATTCGGTTTACAATCAGGATATCACGATTCAGCATAGAATCTGGTATCTCAAAGAAGTAATTATTGTCAACTTTGTGTACTGTCAGAAAACCGAATGAACTTTTGGCTTTTGGTGTAATGACTTGCGCGTAAGGCTTTAGTCCATTTATATTTTGCTTGGCAGGAGCTGCTTTAACTTCTGTTTGTGCTTTCTTTTTCTTCCTCTCAAAGATTTTAGCTTCTGCATGGGTTGTTGCTCCCAGCAGCAGAAGAGTTGCAAGAGAAAGGATGTGAAATTTGTATGATTTCATGTCTATTGTTGGTTATAAAGTTTTTTTTCTGCAATGATGCGATAAACTTCCGGATGCAGGAAATATCGTATATCTCTACCTTCGCTGATTGCTTGCCGGATAAAAGTTGAACTGATCTCCAGCTGGGGAGTATCCACAACTTTTACATGAGGTGGAAGTGGCCCTGTCTGTATATCGTAGCCTGGACGTGGATATACAATAATACTATGTTTGCGGATAATCTCTTCGGGTGACTTCCATCGGTCGAATGCAGCCCAGTTGTCCGCTCCGATAATGAGTGTAAACTCTCTGTCCGGATAGGCTTCTGCCAGCCGGTTCAGTGTATCAACTGTATAGGAAGGGCGGGGAAGGGTGAATTCAAAGTCGGAAGCACAAAAACGAGGATAGCCGGAAACGGCAGCTTTTACCATTTCCAGCCGTATCTTATCGTCGAGTAACTCCACATTTTGCTTAAATGGATTTTGAGGAGA
>ENA-ORTU01004420-ORTU01004420.1-human-gut-metagenome-genome-assembly--contig:-NODE-4420-length-10737-cov-2.575548_pt1 | contig 10737 bp, 9 predicted proteins | sample MGYA00241910_ERZ509184 | MGnify/ENA primary metagenome ERZ509184 (study PRJEB26280, sample SAMEA2338847) | human gut metagenome | biome: human gut; feature: human-associated habitat; material: faeces...
AGGCCGGCAACAACGCTGTCACCGTGAAGAGTGCTCTGGGCGATGTGACTCTGGATGCCGCCTCCGCTATGGCGGAGACGCAGGCCAAGGCTCTGACTCCCGCCTCCGTCACCGGCAGCCTGAACACTGCCAACGACGCGGGTACCGGCGCCGTCAAGCCCGCCGATGCCGAGACCACGACCCCCATTTCCTCCATCACTGTCTCCAAGGATGAAAAGACCGTCACCGTCACCGTGGTTCCCAAGAACGACGATATCACCACCAACGGCCTCTTCACCGTGGACTATGACGCCAGCGTCCTGACTCTGGCCGACGTCACCTTCGCCTCTCAGTACTCCTCTCACAAGGATGCCGACGGCAAGGTCACGCTGGGCTATGTGGATGTGGACGGTCTGAAGGCCGGTACCGCTGCGGCGACCCTGACCTTCACCGTCAGTGATCCCACCGCCGTGGATACCTCCACCGCCGTCACCGTCCACCAGACGGAGATCAACGATCAGACTGTGGACGTCACCGAGGCGCTCACCGCTGACCTCCATCAGGACACCAAGGTCGTGAACGCCAAGCCCGCCACCTGCACCGAGGACGGCTACACCGGTGATACGGTCTGCGCCGCCTGCGGTAAGGTCTTGGCTAAGGGCGAGGTCATCAAGGCTCTGGGCCACGACTACAAGGACGGCACCTGCACTCGCTGCGGCGATAAGCAGCCCGGCGTCAACACCGGCGACAACAGTACCATGACCATGTGGACCATGTCCGCTGTGATGGCTCTGGCCGGCGCCGCCGTACTGGTCCTGCGCAGCCGCAAGGAGAAGTACGAGGGCTGACCTCTAAGTCTCCGCAGTATCATCTGCCATAAGATCAGCCCTCCGGCGAAAGCCGGAGGGCTGTCTTTCATGTATCCGCAGTACCATCGCCGGCAGGCGTGTTTGCCCTGATCCATCGATGGTACTCCACACACAAAGGCAGTGGGCAAAAGCCCGCTGCCTTTTCTCATTTTTTCAGTTCAAAGCTCCCGGCCCATCAAAACACCGCCACGATGCCGCTGACATCGTCGCCGGGCTTCAGCCGGGGATAGCGGTTGCAGCGGCTGTCCGCCGCCTCCCGCTGCCGCAGCTGCCGATACAGCTCCTGCAAGCACGGCTCCTCCGCTCCCAGCAGAGCCTCCCTCTGGCCGGAAAAGCCGTCGGAGAACAGCACCACTCGGGAGAGTTCTTCCCTCCGGTACACCCGATGAGTGCCGTGCCGGGCCGCCTCCGGTGCGAAGCCTGCGATCCAGTATCCTCCCGGCCGGTTCATCATCCGCCGGTGCCGCAGCAGCATCTCTCGCACCTCCGGCAGCTGCCGTGCCTCGATGACGTCGATACCTCGCTCCCGGTGCAGACGGCACATCTCCGCCACCACAGCGCCGTCCAGACGGCTCACCGCCTCCTGGGACACCAACTCCGGCCCACGCCCGTCCCGGAAGCGTACCCCGGCGGCGCAGTCCCCCAGCACGAATACCTCCACCTGCTCCCCCTTCTCCCGGAGGATCGCCAGCGCCGCCGAGACGCCCTCCGTCTCCGGCAGGACGCCGTAGCGCCGCCGAAGGGTCTCAATGCCCGCCGCCACCATGTGGGGCAGATCCTCCCCCTCTGCACCGACCACGGCGTCCGCCAACAGGCGGACGTATTCCCGCACCTCCGGCACACGGGGATCCTTCACCAGCGGTGTGGAGCCGTCCACCACCATGGCGATGTCCTCTCCCAGCCGGATATAGTCCTGATTCTCCGCTGCACCGGCACAGCAGAGCTGCTGTGTGATGTTCATGCCTTCTCCTTCCGTTCCGCCAGCAGCGTCCGGACAATGCGCTCCAGATAGTCGCCGCCCGGCTCCGTGGCGTCCACATACTGCATCCCGCCCAAGCTCAGCTCCATGCCCGGCGTCAGCTCCACATCATCCAGATTCACCCGCAGGATGGGCTTGCCGCAGTGCAGGGCGTAGTTGATCTCATTGCGGACAAAGCCCGGCTGGATAGACTCATGGGAGGCAAACAGCAGTACCTGCCACGAATCCCGTATCTTCTCTGCGATGAACTCCCGAAAATCGCTGCCGGCCTCGATGCCGTCGTCGTACCACAGCCGGATGCCCCGCTGCATCAGCTGCTCCACTATGGGGTACACCCGATCGCTGTTGACGTGGGCATAGCTGACGAAGCAGTAGGGCTCTGCGCCCTCATAGGCCTTCGGTCCCCGCCCCGGCACAAAGGTCTTGGGCTTGGGCAAAGACGGCACAGACTTGCGCAGCTTCTCCATCTCCCCTTGGAAGTACTCCCTCTGCTCCTGCAGCAGGATCACCGTCTCGCAGTGGCGATAGTCCAGCAGCCGCAGGGCGTAGTCCTTCCGGGCGGAGCTCTCCGTGGCAACGGCCTTGTTGATAAGGCTGTACGCCTCACCGTAACGCCCCCGCTGGGCCACCACACGGGCCTTGGTGCAGTAGAACTTGGCGTAGGCCGGGTCCAGCCGGATGGCATCCTCTACCGCTCGCTCCACGTCGTCGTAGTACTCTCTGCGCACCTGCTCCCGCATCTCTCCCCGGCTCTTTTCGCAGGTGTAGACGAACAGATGGGCAAACAGATGCAGATACCCGGCATTGTCCCGATGCTGCCGTGCGTCCTCACGGGCCAGCTCCAGCAGCTCCAGCGCATCGAAGAAGGTCTCCGCCTCCAGCTGGAACAAAATCAGCAGATGGTGATAGGAGGGATGTCCCGCAAAGCGTGGATTCTCCTCGAACAGCGCCTGCAGCTGCTGATAGTCCTTCCGATTGCGGTAGATGATGGTCAGGGCATAGAAGGCCCGGTAGGCCAGATCCTCCTCCCCCTCCGCCACCAGCTGCCGCAGCTGCTGCACCAGCTGGGCGTCCATATGCCGGGTGCAGAAGGCGGACAGATCCGCTTCGAACTCCCGTGAGCATTCCTCCTCATGGGCCGTCAGTGCGCTTATCAGCTCCTGCATGGCGCTCCCCCTCTCGCAGTGATTCTTCTCCCCGGATTCTACCACATCCGTCTCCGATTGGCAACCACGCAAAAGCACCGACGGCCCCACAGACCGCCGGTGCTCTCTGTCATTTTACCCCGCCAAACAAATCCCACGGATACGCCTTCGGCGGCGGACACGTCACATCCACCGGCTTCCCGGTGACGGGATGCCGGAAGCCCAGATGATATGACCACAGCGCCGCCGTGCAGCCGGGATCCTTGCTGCCGTAGCGGATATCCCCCAGCAGCGGCAGCCCACGGGAGGCAAACTGCACCCGGATCTGATGGGTACGCCCCGTATAGAGCTGCACCCGCACCAGCGACAGCTCCTCCGTGCGCCCCACCTCCTCATAGGAGAGCCGGGCCTCCCGGACGCCCTTACGCATCCGCTTCACCACATAGCTCTTGTTGTGGGAGGCGTCCCGGAACAGCAGATCCGTCAGCGTGGCGGCCGGCTCCTGGGGATGCCCCCGCAGCACCGCCAGATACTCCTTGGTGATCTCATGAGCGGCTATGGCCGCCGTCAGCCTGCCCGTGACCTCCCGTCGCCGGGACAGCACCATCACTCCTCCCACGATCTTGTCCAGCCGATGCACCGTGGCGATATAGTCGGGCTTTCCCGCCTGCCGGTAGTGCTCCGCCAGCATCCGTGGCAGGGATCGCCCGCTCTCGCTGTCTTCCGACAGCACCCCCACCGGCTTCACGCATACCACCAGATAGGGATCCTCATAGAGGATCCGCAGCTCCTCCGCCATACCATACACCTCCGCCCATAAAAAGCGGGCCTGCCCTTAGGGCAGACCCGCCCGTCTATCGTTTTTCAGCGTCCTCTTCTGCCGCCCCGGTAGGAGCTGCTCCGATACCGTCTGCCGCTGCGGCTGCCGTAGCGCCGGTTGCGGCGGAACACCTTCGCCCAAAGCACCAGCAGGATCACCAGCAGCACCAGTACCACCAGCGCCACCTTCACAATGGTGCGGGAGAGGAACTCCTCCACCGCCGCCTTGGCCACCAAAAACCGGGAGGCGCTGACGTCCGCCTGCGCCAGCAGCGGCACCGTGACGCACACCTGCCCGTTGTAGGAGATGGTCAGGGTCCCCATCTCCTGCCCCCGGGTGATGGGAGCATCCGCCACCTCATTTTTCAGCGTCACCGTCTGCTCCAGCTGATCCTTCGTCACGTCGGAGGGCAGGAACGCCTCGGCGTTCTCCGCCGGATAGAGCATCACGCAGTCCGTCTCCTTGGACAGGGCCACCGGCTGGCGGAACACGTCCTCCGTGGAGACCACCAGCTGCTTGCTGAAGTTGTCATAGCCGTAGTCATAGAGCCGTGCGCTCTCGGAAAAGCTCTCGATATGAGTCCCCTCGCCCTCGGCGCCCAGCACCACCGCCACCAGCCGCTTGCCGTCCCGCAGGCAGCTGGACACCAGACAGTACCCCGCCTCCGGCGTGGAGCCGGTCTTGCCGCAGTCCACCCCGTCATAGAGATAATCCAGAATACGCCAGTTGGAGAGCAGCGAGTTGGTGGTGTGCAGCTCCCGTGCCTCGGACTTGTTGGTGGCCGGCACCTCATAGGCCACGGAGCCGGTGATGGTCATGAAGGTCTCATGCTTCATGGCCTCCCGGAAGAACAGATAGATATCGTAGGCGGTGGTATAGTGGTTCACATCGTGCAGGCCGTTGGTGTTGGCAAAGTGGGTGCCGGTGCAGCCCAGCTCCTGCGCCCGCTGGTTCATCAGCTCCACAAAGGCCTCACGGGAGCCGGATACCGTCTCCGCCAGAATGTCCGCCGCCTCGTTGGCGGACACCAGCAGCAGGCAGTACAGCAGCTGTTCCACCGTCAGCACCTCGCCCTCCTCGATGCCGGCGGAGCTGCCCTCCGGGTCCTGATCGTTCACCACCGCCGATGCGGTGATGGGCTGGTCCAGAGACAGCTTCCCGGCGTCCACGGCCTCCAGCGTCAGCAGGGCCGTCATCACCTTGGTGATGCTGGCGGGGTATTCCCTCTCCTGCTCATTCTGCCCAAAGATGATCCGCCCCTCATCGGCGTCCACCAGTACGGCCGCCTTGGCCTTGATCTCCAGCGCAGGCAGGGCGTAGGCCTGCGGGGTCAGCATCAGACTGACCATCAGCACGGTCAGCAAAAAAACAGATAGAATACGGCGAATTTTCATAGTAATTTTTCTCCATCTATGCTATAATGAACCTATCTACCATCCGTAAGCAGGAGCCGGCCCTCATGCTCTCCGCCGGTATCAGCGGCCGTCAGCGGGGCAGCCCCCCTCCCGGCCGCAGGGTCGCTTTCCTCTTATTATAACAAAAATCGACCGGGAGTCAACTGCGGAAAAATGGGAAAGATCACAAAAACAGAAAAATATCTGCTGCTTCTGACGGCCATCTTCCTTCTGTGTCTGGCGCTGCTGTATTTCACCGACCACCGCAGCGCCGGCGGCGGGGACTACACCGTCACGCCCCAGTATACAGCGCAGGAGCCGGAGGCTCCCGATCCTCCCGCCGTCCCCGGCAAGGTGAACATCAACACCGCCGACGCCGCCCAACTGGAAGCACTGGACGGCATCGGGCCCACACTGGCCCAGCGCATCGTGGCCTATCGGGAGGAGCACGGCCCCTTTGCCGATATCGAGTCCATCATGGATGTCAACGGCATCGGCGAGGGCATTTTTGAAACCATCCGGCAGCAGATCACCGTGGAGGACGATACATGAAAATACTGGTAGTAGACGACGAAAAGCTCTTGGTCAAGGGCATCAAATTCAATCTGGAGAACGAGGGCTATCAGGTCCTCACCGCCTACGACGGCGCAACCGCCGTGGAGCTGGCCCGTCAGGAGACGCTGGACCTCATCATTCTGGACCTGATGATGCCCGGCCTCTCCGGCAGCGAGGCCTGCATGAAGATACGGGAATTTTCCGACGTTCCCATCATCATGCTCACCGCCCGCAGCGAGGACGCCGACAAGATCATGGGCTTTGCCTGCGGGGCCGACGACTATGTCACCAAGCCCTTCAACATTCTGGAGCTGAAGGCCCGCATCCGGGCGCTGCTGCGGCGCTCCTCCGGCCAGAGCCGTCCGGCAGCCCAGCCGGATCCGGAGCTGCTGACGGTGGGTGACCTGACGCTGGACACCCGCCAGCGGGTAGCCATCCGGGACGGCAAGGCCATCGACCTCACCGCCAAGGAATACGATCTGGTGGAGCTGCTGATGAAAAATCCCCGGCGGGTATACAGCCGGGAGAGCCTGATGGATCTGGTGTGGGGCTACTCCTACGCCGGGGACTATCGCACGGTGGATGTCCACATCCGCCGCCTGCGGGAGAAGCTGGAGCGTGTTCCGGCGGAGCCCGCCTATATCATCACCAAGTGGGGAGTGGGTTACTATTTTGCCGGGGAAGATCAGCCTACAATTTAAGTTCGGCCTGAGCTATATTCTGGTAATTCTGGCGGTGCTGCTGCTGCTGAATACCTACCCCCTTCTGGTGTCCCAGAATCTGGTATTCCGCACCAAGCAAACCGCCATGGTCGGCAGCGTCAAGATCGCCGAGGCGGCCCTGTCAGGTCTGGCCGACCTGACGGAGGACAACGTGGCCCAGGCTATGTCCGCCGTGGAGGAGACCGGCGTCTCCCGTGTGTTGGTCACGGACACCGCCGGGCGCATCCTCTATGACACCCGTGAGGGGGACAACGCCCGTGGACTCTACGCCTTTTATACGGAGATCGCACAGGCCCTGCGGGGCAACGACACCTTTTACTGCCGCTATGACGGCGAGGCATTCCTGAGCCGGGGCGCCTCCCCGGTGGTGTACCACAACCAGATCGTGGGAGCGGTCTACGCCTACGAGTACGACACCGTACAGGCGGAGCTGCTGCGGAGCTTCCAGACCAATATCATGCGCATCTCTCTTCTGGTGGCCCTGTTCGTGCTGTTCCTCAGCGCTCTGCTCTCCCGGATGTTCACCCGCCGCATCAGCGACCTGCTGCAGGCCATCCGTCAGGTGCGGGAAGGTGCTTACAGTCACCGGGCCAAGGTGACAGGCTCCGACGAGATCGCCCAACTGGCAGCGGAGTTCAACAGCCTCACCGACCGTCTCCAGCGCACGGAGAGCGCCCGCCGCCAGTTTGTCTCCGATGCCAGCCACGAGCTGAAAACGCCGCTGGCGGGTATCCGCCTGCTGACGGACTCCATCCTCCAGACCGACGACATGAACGCCGAGACCACACGGGAATTTGTGGCGGACATCGGCGAGGAGGCTCAGCGTCTGACCCGTATCACCGAGGATCTGCTGCGCCTGACCCGGCTGGACAGCGGAGCCGCCGCCGAGCCTGCGCCGGTGGCGGTGGCCCCGGTGCTGCGCCGGGTGGTACGGATGCTGGCGGTGGTGGCACGGGAGCAGGAGACCACTCTCTCCTACGAGGCGGACGAGTCCGCCGTGGTGCTGGCCACCGAGGACGATCTGCACCAAATTCTATATAACCTTATGGAAAACGGCATCAAATATTCCGGCCACATGGGCTTTGTCCACACCGCTCTGACGGTGGAGGGCGGAGACGTGGTGATCCGGGTGGAGGACAACGGCGTCGGGATCTCCGACGAGGATATGCCCCACATTTTCGAGCGCTTTTACCGGGTGGACAAGGCCCGCTCCCGTGAGGTGGGCGGCACCGGTCTGGGCCTGAGCATCGTCAGCGATACGGTGCGCCGCCGGGGCGGCACGGTGTCCGTGGCCCACCGCCCCGCAGGACAGGGTACCCTCTTCACCGTCCGTCTGCCCCAGGTCACAGAGGAAGGAGGGAGCACATGAAGCGGCTTCTCGCAGCTCTGCTGACATTTTTTGCGCTGCTGGCCCTCACCGGCTGCGGCGGCTCCTCCTCTGACGGTCCTCACCTACTGCTGTATTATCCCGCCCCCTCCGGCGGCTCCCCCGGCGGCGATGCCATCGTCAGCCGCAGTGTCGATTGGGCCGCCAACAGCACTCTCCCCGCCGAGCAGCAGGTGCGCCGGGTGGTATCCCTTCTGCTGGAGGACAGCGCCGACGGCAGTCTGGAAAGTCCCATCCCTGCCAGCACCCGGCTACTGGCTTGTCAGGTTTCCGCCGGCGCTGCGTGGGTGGATTTCTCCAGCGCCTACGGCCAGCTGTCCGGCATGGAGCTCACCATTGCCGACTACTGCGTAACCCTGTCCCTGTCCCAGATCGTGGGCATCTACTCCGTCCGCATCACCGTCAACGGCACGGAGCTTATCTACCGGGACAGCAACATCTTTCTGGCCGGGGACGTGCTGATGACCAGTCAGGATGACGTGGTGCAGAACCTCTCCCTGCGGCTCTACTTCCCGGATCGGGAGACTGGAGAGCTAACGGCGGAGGAGCGCCTGCTGACGGTCTACGAGGGCGAAAGTCAGGCGGAGGTGATCCTGTCGGCCCTGAAGGCCGGTCCGGAGAGTGAGAGCCTGTCTCCCCTGCTGCCCACCGGCTTTGCGGTGCTGACGGTACGCACCGAGGGCGGCATCTGCTACCTGAACCTCCCCAAGGGGGATCAGTACCTGATGCCGGAGGACGAGACGGAGCAGCAGCGCATGGTGCAGGGCTTGGTGAATTCCCTGTGCTCTGCCCGTGGTGTCCGGCAGATACAGCTTCTGCTGGACGGCGAGGTAGCCTCCTCCTTGGGCAGCGTGGAGATCAGCCAGCCCTTCTCCCCCATCCGATAGATCCTTCACCCGGAATCTCACATTTTCAACCGTAAGGAGAACATCATGTCTGCTGCTAACGGCACACAGCGGGATATTGGCCTGGATCTGACCAGGATCCTGGCCTTTCTGGCCGTCCCGTCTGTCCATTTCTTTCTGAATTCCACCTACTATGACACGGCCATCGTCGGCCCCCGCATGGCGCTGATGACCGTCATGCGTACCGCCTTTATGGTCTGCGTCCCCCTGTATATGCTGCTCTCCGGCTACCTCTCTGCGGGAAAGCACATCCCTCTGACCCGCCCCGGTCTGCTGGGGTATTACAAAAAGCTTCTCCCCATTTTCCTCACCTACGCCCTCTCCACCGGGGTCATCCTGCTGTATCGGGTGCTATGGCTGGGAGAGGAGCAGACCATCCGCAGCGCCGTGAAGAATCTGCTGAGCTTCCAGCAGTATTCGTGGTACATGAATATGTACTTCGGGCTGCTGCTTCTGACGCCGTTTCTCAACGCCCTGTGGCAGAGTCTCGCCACCCCCGCCGCCCGGCGGGCCCTGCTGGCGGTGCTGTTGGTACTGACCGTGCTGCCCGGTATGGTCAATATCTACAATCTGCATAGTGCCGAGACCCTGCTGCATCCGTGGCTCAGCACCTCCTATGACCAGCTGGTGCCGGACTGGTGGCAGCGGCTCTATCCCATCACCTATTACTTTTTAGGAGGCTATCTCCGGGCCCATGTGGACATCAAGCGCCTGCGGACCGGGCGGCTGGCGACCCTTCTGCTGCTGGCAGTGCTGTGCTTGGGCGGCTACAACGTCTGGCGCAATCAGGGCATCCCCTTCGTCTGGGGCAGCTGGTGCGACTGGGGGAGCCTGCAAAACGTGGTGGACACGGTGCTGGTATTTCTTCTGCTGAACTCCATCCGATATTCCACCCCCCCTACTTCCATTGCACGTTTTACCGGCTATCTCTCCAAGCTGACCCTCGGTGCTTATCTGGTGTCGTGGATACCGGACAACTACCTGTACACCATGCTGAAATCTACCGTCCCCTCGGTGACGGATCAGCTGAACTACTTCCCCCTGGCGGTGGGCGGCACCATCCTTATCTCCCTGCTGCTGGCCGCCGTGGTGGAGTGCTGCGTCTCGCTGCTGATGCGTCTGCTCCGCCGCTCCGCCAAGGTGCGAACCGCCGGCACAGCTCAGGCATAGGATGATGCGGGGGCAGCGCCGGTCAGGGATTTTCCCCGGCGGCGTATAAATCCGGCGGCTGCGTGGGAGAATGAAGTTGACCCGCTGCGGCGGGTACTTCTTCCGGCGGAGTGTGGACTTTGTGGATACCAATGTCAGACGTGGAGAGATCTACTATGCCGATCTCAGCCCTGTGGTGGGCAGTGAGCAGGGTGGCGTGCGTCCGGTGCTCATCGTGCAGAACGACACCGGCAACCGCCACAGCCCCACCGTCATCGCAGCGGCCATCACCTCCCAGACGGGGAAGGCCAAGCTGCCCACCCATATCGAGGTGGCGGCCCAGTGCTGCGGCCTGCCCAAGGATTCGGTGATCCTGTTGGAGCAGATCCGTACGCTGGATAAGCGGCGGCTGCGGGAACGGATGGGTAAGGTGGACGGAACGGTGATGCAGCGGGTAGACGCCGCCATTGCCGTGAGCTTCGGACTGTCCAACAGCCGTCTGGTATGACGCTACATACCGGACGGAGCATAAAAGGGAGGGCCAGTGCATAGAATGCGCTGGCCCTCCCTTTTTATTTGTTGTGGGGGAGATCAGCTTTCGCCCGCCGGAAAATACCTCTCATCCTGTCATTCCGAAACCAGTCCGCAAACTGGTCGTGGGAATCCGCATTTCTTAGCGGTAGACGCACAGGTCCCGTCATCAGAGTGGGAGCGGCAGCGGGTCTGTTGCTGCGTCAATTCCCCTTACGTCCCCTATCGAATGAAACTCTTGAAGGCAAAGGAAGTCCAGAAACCATCGGTGTCTGGCGGCTCTTTTGCCCACTTTTCCAGCT
>ENA-ORTU01004425-ORTU01004425.1-human-gut-metagenome-genome-assembly--contig:-NODE-4425-length-10734-cov-2.390018_pt1 | contig 10734 bp, 10 predicted proteins | sample MGYA00241910_ERZ509184 | MGnify/ENA primary metagenome ERZ509184 (study PRJEB26280, sample SAMEA2338847) | human gut metagenome | biome: human gut; feature: human-associated habitat; material: faeces...
CTCCCTGGTTCATCATGCCCGGCTGCTGGCCGTATGCTCCCTGGTTCATCATGCCCGGCTGCTGGCCGTATGCTCCCTGGTTCATCATGCCTGCCTGCTGGCCATACATACCGGCATTCATATTGCCCTGTTGGCCATATGCGCCCTGATTCATCATACCGGGCTGCTGATTGCCGTGCATTGGGGTATTTCCCATCATTCCCGGCTGCTGACCGTACATTCCGGTGTTCATGTTGCCTGCCATATTGCCGCCGGAGAGTGCTGCGATGATCTGATTACCGATCTGCTCTACTGCCATGATCTTTCCACGGTCATTTGCATCGATATCGAAATTATGTAACTGGAAATCCATATCGTCAAACCAGGGGCTGTTGATACCGATCATCATTTTATATTTGTAAGAATATTTGTATCTTGGAGGCACATAATCTCTCATCTCGCCATTCTGATCCCGATACTGTTCTTCTGTACGATCCTGTTCCACATCCATGCGACAGCTTGTAACCTGAGAAAGATCCAGAATATCCGGATTGGTCTCTACATCCATCTTGGTGCCAATCGCAAATTTCTGATGGTTATCATCAATAAATACATGGTAATTATTATCTGCTTTCAGATCTCTGGTCACACGGAAATTACGAACTGCCTCTTTGTTCTGTTCTCTGTATGCCAGCTGTTTCTTAATATCTTCTACTGTACTGTGGCGACGCTCCTCAAACCAGGGAGACAGTTTTTTTGCACAATCCTTACACAGATTGCCGTCATCCAGTTTTCTGTTTCCTAACAGACCAATCTTCTCACCACAGATATCACATACTTTTTTATCAAATAAACCCATACCTCTTCCTCCCTTCCGGATTACTGAATATCAGATTCGTTAAAAGGATCTCCGCATTCTGGACAAAAACGCGGTGGATTTTTCGGATCTTCCGGGTTCCATCCACATTTATCACAGCGATATAACGGTGCATCCGCCGGTTTTTTTGCTCCACAGTTCATACAGAATTTGCCCTGATTGACAGTTCCGCAAGAACAGGTCCATCCTTTCGGTTCTGCTGGTTTTTCTTCTGCCGGCTTCGGTGCTCCGCATTCCGGACAGAATTTTCCTGTGGCAATATTGCCACATGCACATTTCCATCCTTCTACAGGTTTTGGTTCCGGTTTCTTGGAACCACATTCCGGACAGAACTTTCCGCTTACTACATTTCCACAGCTGCAGGTCCAGGTGTCTGCTGCAGGTGTTGTTACTGGTGCTGCAGCAGCTGCTGCCTGCTGCTGCGCTGCTTCTGCACGGAGTCTTTCTTCTACCTGTCTGCGGATCTCTTCTTCCTGGGCTTTTTTCTGTGCTTCTTCCTGACGTCTGGCTTCTTCCTGCTGCTGACCCATAGCGAACAGATTCTGCGGATTCATACCGCCGCCTCCTGCGTTCATGGCCATGCCCATTCCCATAAACCCTGTCATTGCACCTGCTTCATTGGATGCTGCTGCTTTCATGGCGTCTGCCTGTGCTCCAACCATAGTAGCTGCTGCCATGGTAGGATCTCTCATGATCGCGGTACGCTGTGCCTGTTTGATCATCTCCGCATCTTCTTCCGGTAAAGTTACGGAACCCAGAGCGATACTTACTACCTGCAGACCACGAAGCTGTCCCCACTTGGCGGACAGAGATTCATTCATGGCATTTTCCAGTTCTGTATTATGAGTGACGATCTGATTCGGACGTAATTCCAGATCAGATAATTTTCCAAATGCCGGCTGAAGTGCACTGATAAATTCTGTTTTCAGCTGACTTTCCAGTTCTTCTCTTCGATATTCGTCTTCTACGTTTCCACATACGTTGCTGTAGAACAGAAGCGGATCCGCGATACGGTAAGAATATACACCGGAGCAACGTACTGCCACGTCCACATCCAGTCCGATCTTGGAATCTACTACACGGAACGGAATCGGATTCGGTGTTCCGAACTTGTTATCGATCAGCTCTTTTGTATTGAAATAATATACTCTCTGATCTTTTCCGGTATCTCCGCCATAGGTGAATCGTTTTCCGATGGTTGCGAAGGTTGCTTCGATACTTGATCCAAGACTGCCGGTAAAAATAGATGGCTCTGTGGAAGAATCAAAGGTAAACTGACCCGGTTCTGCACAAACTTCAACAATTTTACCCTGTTCTACGATAATCATACACTGACCGTCTGCAACAGCGATTCCACTTCCGTTTGTAATAATGTTATCGCTGCCTTTTGTGTTGGAGGATCTTCCTGAAACACGTTTCTGTCCCTTTTTAACCATTACATCTTTATCCATGGAGTCGCAGTAGAAAAACTCCTTCCACTGATCTGCCATTACGCCGCCTGCTGCGCCCATAGCTGCTTTTATAAGTCCCATACGATTTTCTCCCTTCTTTATACATAGTTTTTCGTAACTGTTCAGTACCTTCACAGTCACGAGCCAAAATGCATGTAAAATCACCTTCGGTGACGCATTTTGGCTTGTATATCTCGGGATCTTGGCATAGTCATACCAAAACACCTTGCGCAACAGTGGTTACTGACAATTACATCTTTTCCTTTTTTTGTAATATTATTATTACAGATATCTTATTGTCAGTCACTAACACTTGTGATAGCAAATGAAATACTTCTTGATATTTTATAATGTCTGCCAATCTTTCAATGTGCTTACGACCAGCTTACTTTCCAGCACTGCGGCCAGTAATTCTTCCTTACAGGAATAGCCGGCTTTTGCTATCATATCCTGAAAATTCCATCGAACTCCTGCTGCCGAACAGTTCATCTGTTTCCCAATCTCCGAATAGGAATAGCCTTTGATATACAGTCTCAGCATCTCCAGCTGCCGGGGGCTGATCTCATCGCTTTTCATCCACTTCAGTTCCACGGCCGGTGCCTTGTCCGGAAAGACGTGTTCTCCCTCCAAAGTCCGATCGATCACCTCCATAATTTCTTCCTGTCCGTGATCCTTATACCACAGACTGTCTGCGCCCTTCTCTTTTGCCCGTGTAAGGATCTCCGGATCCACCAGAGATGTGATCACGATGATCTTCACTGCCGGATGTTGTTTTTTGATAGTTTCTGCAGCCAGCAATCCGTCATGGTTCTGGAAGGTCTGGACGTCCATCAGGACAAGATCCACCACCGTATGATTACAGTAAGAAACAGCCTTTTCTCCGTCGTTCAGAACGTCCACCAACAAGAATCTTTCATCCCCCTGCACCATGCTGGCGAAATACTTCTGCATAATCTTCTGGTCTTCCACAAGTAACACTCGTATTTTCATTTTTCATCACTTCCCTTTTTATTCTTCTGTTAACTGTTCAGTATCTTCACAGTTACTTCCTCTGAACTTTTGATCTCTCTGTCTTTTTCATGAGACAGTAACAGAATCAGTTCAAACTCAGGCGAAAAGATCACCTGCATCTTTCCTCCTTCCCGCTCCACTGTTTTTCTAAGAGATGTCAGTCCTCCGCCCTCCTGGGATCCTTCTGCGGGTTTCTTTCCATTGTTGGTGATCTGTACCTTACAAAGCACTTTATTGTTTGTGATCTTTACAAACACCCTGGTTCCACCGGCGTGCCTTGCACAGTTTGTCATACATTCCATAATCGCCTGGTCGATCAATAACTTCTGATATTCTTCCTCCGGCATGCTTCCGGTGACAAATACAGTGATTCCAAGCTTTTCTGCCTTTTCTGTGATGGACTCTTTATTCTCGTCCTGTACTTCCTCCATATTTCCCAGCAAAATCTGTGCCGTCTGCCTTATGGTCATTAACTGCCCTTTCATTTTCTCCGGTTCTGCTTCCTCTTCCAGAAGCTGTCGGACTGCCAGGAGGCTGCGCCCGAAGCTGTCATGGATACGGATCTTCATAGCCAGAGTTTCTTCTTCCCGGATCTGTTCATCGATACATTCGTACATTTTTCTTATTTTTTTATTCAGCCGGATAAGTTCTTCATTGCTTTTCTGGATCTTCTCACTGTTAAAATAAAGATTGGTCACATCCAATGCCAACACCTGTATATAACCCTGCAGACTGGGATCCTCCAGTTTTTCCTGGCGAAAATCCCATACGGTACCATTCGGAAAATAATACAGATTTTTCTCCTACTTTTGAGATTCCGTTGGAATATTGTTTTGCCTCCAGTGCTTCTTTTAAAAGCAGATAGCTTTGCAGATTCTCTCCGGTAAGCATATAGCCTAACTGGTACATTTTCTCATTACATAATACGATCTGTCCGATGCCATCACAAAAACAGATTCCGCACTTCAGATGATCCAGGGTCTGTTTGATGGAGTATACAGACAATTCTTTTTTGTATTTTTCATCTTCGCGCCGGATACGACAAATCAGATAACCGGTATCTGCAAAAATGAGAAAAAAAAGGATTCCTGCAGGCCAACCGGCTGCAATATGTAGAAGCTTGTTTTTCCCTTCCCAAATAGCCAGATAATCACTCAGCAGATCCGTAAGAATTCCATAGGTGACACTCAGCAAAAGAAAATTGACAGCCATAACCTCTACTTTCCGCTTTCTGGAATGTTGAATACACAACAGCCTGATCTCCACCAGGATCAGAAGAAAAAACGCAACCAGAATCATTTCCTGGACAAACATACCGGATGTTTCAAAGGATTTCATCGTTGCCTCCTTTCTCTGACAGTTGCAAAGCCAGAAACCATTCTTTTTCTTCTTCCTGTTCCATATGTAACAAAGGATATTTTTCTTGCAGACTCTCCGTCTGACAATCACCCTCCAGGTTCACCGAGATTCGAAGGACACCATTCAGTTCTGTCAGCCGATAGAAAAAAGAGCCGCCCTGTTTCAGAAGCAGTTCTACGATCTGCTCAAAGAAATCATAAGCTCTTAAGACAAGTTGTGCCGGTAAAGTTTCTTTGCCGGTTTCTATATAATACTGTCCCTGAATCTCACAAAAGACCAGATTACTACAGGATTCCCGCAGGCTCTGGATCAGTTCTTCTTCCTTTAATTCCTTACCTTCCAGTGCGGAAAGTGTCAGATTCTTCCTTCTTTTCAGATAAGACCCTACGATCAGGATTTTCCCCAGAAGTCTGTGATATTCCCTGTGATCCGTACACTGTTCCAGCTGATCCACATATCCGGCAATCTGCTGAAATTGTTCTGCCGTCTGCTTTTGCATCAGATCGTAAAGCCGGTTCTTTTCTTCTGCCTGTTTTCTCTCTTTTTCTTTTTGATATTCCAGTTTCAAAAGCTGGTTTCGATCCCTCAGTTCTTCACGAAGCTCATAGAGACTTTCATAAGCAGCTCGATGCTGACGGATATCTTCGATCCAGAAAGCATACCCTCCATTGATAGGGATACTGTTCAGACGGATCCCTTCTTTTTCATATCCCGGATTCTCCAGTGCTTCTTTCATCTCTTCTTTATCCAGCTCGATTCCGTCACCGGTTGTATAACGGATGTTCAGATTCCGGTCACTGATCTGTGCATTGATTCCTCTGGAAGCCTGAAACAATTCTCCGTATCGGTTATTTACCAGAATCAGACCACACTGGATGCAGCTTTCAAAAAGAGCGGCGATCAAAAGGCAACAGTCCGCCGCCATATCTCCTGCAATGATCTTCAGATGTGGGATACGGAAAATATTGGCAATGCACCAGATAAAAAACAGTCCTAATGGCACAAAGGGAAGCCATATTTTCTTTTTCCCGGGGTTTCTGCATTTTGCGATTAATATGCCCAGCATAGTAAGAAAACCGATAGCGATCCATGCCACACAAAGCACAAATCCCGGACCATAAAAATACTCATCATCTGTCCATGGCTTTTCTGCCGGAAAGCGGAATACCAGCTGATGAAGATCGTTGGTCATAACAAGCAGGATCACGCCCACTGTGATCACCAGGAAAATACCGGTCCATTGTCGCCTCTTTTGATTTTCACTTTCTCTCATCTTCAATGCCGCGATCACGCTGAGGGAGGGAATAGACAGTAGCGGGACATAATACCCATACCAGCTGTAACGTCGCAACACCGGTTCATAAAATACATTGTATTTCAGAGTACGGATAACAAACCAGAAAACCATAAGAGATGCAATGCCACACAGGCATCTTCGTGCTGTTTTGTTGACGATCCTTCGCTGAAGGGAAATTCCCCAGACACAATATAAAGTGATATACAAGTATGCCCTCGTCAGTTGAAAAAAAGCTACCCAGCCTGATTCTCTGTTCGTTGGAAGATGACGGCATATTATGGCAGTGATTACACACCCCCCGGCAAGGAGCAGATTCCGGATTTTTTTGATTTTTTCTGTTTTTTCATTCATCTGATTTGTAGAATTCCTCTCCTGATAATGCTAAGGACTTTTGCCCTTGCTTAATGACTGCATGGTAACTGCTCTACGTCACACAGTTACTTTAAGTATATACATTATACCGTATCTTCTCTCTATATCTCAAGTCATAACAGGCACCCGAAAACGGGTTTTCTGTGACCTTCGCTCACCAAAAACACTTCGCGGGATATTATCCGTGAACAGCAATCAAAATTGGTCCACCGGACCAATTATTGATATGCAATGCAACAAAAAGATCCCGGTGAAAATAGATTTCATCAGGATCTTTCTTCGTTTTCTTCTCTTACATTCTCTTTTTTGCGGCCCGGATCAGTTCCTCCAGCCCTTTGTTGCATTCTCCGATGGGAACATCGGCGCAGATCACCTTTTTACAGTTTTCCATAACCTGTATTGCTTCCCGGAGATGCTCCTGAGTAATCTGGCAAAAAGGTTCCTCTGTGATCACCCTGGCGGCTAGCAGGCGGGCTAACTGATAATCCACATCGTTGGTGTACAGGATGCCTGTTGCAAAGGGGATATTATCCTTTTGTAATTTTCTGTAGATGGGTATTCCCCTTCCGCATCCGGCGATCACGAAGACCTCCGGCTCTCCATCAACCTTTGGAAGCTCAATGCTGCCAAATCTGGGATCATAGAATCCGTTTTCAATTCCATATAATTCCCGGATGGTCTGTTCTTCAAAGATCTGTTCCGGAGTTCCGTAATAGCAGACATGATCTCCTTTTACACAAAGAATCTGATCTGCAATCTTCTGGGCCAGATCGATCTCATGAAGAGACATGATCACGGTTATACCCTTTTCTTTTGCCATAGAGCGGAGAATGGATAACAGTTCCAGCTTATGACGGATATCCAGAAAAGAGGTAGGCTCATCCAGCACGATGATCTCCGGTTCCTGGCAGATAGCTCTTGCCAGAAGGACTCTCTGGCGCTGCCCGTCACTGATGGCATTAAAATCCCGGCTTCCCAGTTCTTCCGCATGGACGATCCGCATGGCCTCATCCACTTTATCCTCGTCTTCTCGGCTTAAGATGCCCAGGCGACCCGTATAAGGATAGCGACCGGTTGCCACAATATCATGACAGGTCATCAGCTCCGGCCGCATGCGCTCTGTCAGAACTACTGCCATTCTGGTGGAAAGTTCCTTGTAAGAAAGCTTGTGCAGATCATTCTCCTCATACAGAACCTTACCGCCAAGTATCTTCAGCTGTCTGGTGATACTCTTTAAAATTGTTGATGAGATCGACTGCCTTGCGGAATTGTTGATTTTCCGGATCCGTTCGGTCCGATCAGTGTGACAATCTCTCCTTTATGGATACCTACCTGAATCTGATCAATCAGAGGCTTTCCGTTGTATCCCACCGTCAGCTGATCCAGATGAAAATAATATTCTCCCATGTCAGTTTCCTTTCTTCCGGTGCAACATCATGAAAATAACCACCGGTGCACCAAATATCGAAGTCACGGTACTGATATTCAGTTCCAGCGGTGCAAATGCCATACGCGCGATCAGATCACACATCATACAGAAGACACCGCCACCCAAAAACGTGGCAGGAATGACGATCAGTGGCCGGGAAGTTCCAAGACTTCTCTTTACCAGATAGGGAACAGCGATTCCCACGAAAGAAATCGGTCCGGCAAATGCAGTCACACATGCAGAAAGCACACTGGAAGTCAGTATCAACATAATCCTGAAAAAGCGAATATTCACACCCATACTCTGGGCATAGGCTTCTCCCAGCTGGTAAGCTCCGATCGGCTTGGACATGAAAAATGTAATAAGGATCGTCACTCCGATGACAACTGCCGCCACCTTCACATTGCTCCAGTTCATACCGGAAAAGCTTCCCTGGCTCCATCCGTGCAGGTTGACAATGTCTGAGTCCTCTGCAAAAGTCACCACAAAATCCGTGACCGCTGAACAGATATAACCGATCATGATACCTGCTACTAAAAGTGTTGCCATATGATTGATCCGTCTTGACACCAAAAGGATAAAACCTGTGGCGATCAGGGAACCGATAAAGGCTGCTATGATCAGCGTATAAGAAGATACCACCTGAAACCGTCCCAGAAAATAAATCATCGCCAGAGCTACCACCATTTTGGCTCCGGAGGAAATACCGAGTACAAAGGGACCTGCAATAGGATTTTCAAAGAAGGTCTGTAATAAAAATCCGGAAAGAGAAAGTGCTCCCCCAAGGATGGCCGCCATCAGAATTCTTGGCAGACGGATCTTCCAGATAATGTTATATTCCATCTTATTTCCTTCCCGAAGAAAAATAATCTTTAAAATCTTTGGGATAGAGATATCCACATTTCCGGTATTGATATTCAAAACAGTGATCACGCAGAATGCCGCCAGCAGTACGAGAAATACCGATGTATACCGGCTTCTGCGCAGAAAATTTTCATAATGAAAATCGGTTGCCCCCTGAAGGGCTTCTTTTCGTTTTTTCATGATTTCTCCTGTTACTTATCACTTACTTTAGTAAGGAATGTCATGTCTTTCTCATCTCCGTCGGTTAACATCAGATGAAAATCTGTGATCAGCTGACCAACAATATCCGTTGCCTGATACATATATTTTCCTACACACCATACATTGCCTTCCTGAACAGCTTTGAAGTCCTCAAACAATTCGTTCTTTGCAACCAGTTCGTCTACGGACTGGATGGGATTGTCAATAGTGGCATTGTATACAAGATAATCTGCATCTGCTGCAGCTGCATAGAATTCCTCCATGCTCATGGATACGGAAGCACTGGTTGTCTCCACACTGTCCAGATCCTGGAATACGTATCTTCCACCTGCCAGCTCGATCATGCTTGGAATATAATCCTGGGTTCTTCTCACTACAATAGAACCGTCCGTACTTACAAAGAAAAATGCCACCGTCTTTTCCGTATTTTTAAAGTCTTTCAGGTCGCCGATTACCTTGGCCTGTTCATCAAAGAAGCTATATGCCTCTTCTTCCTTATCCATCATCGCGCCGTAAAGTTTGATCCATTCCGTTCTTCCGAGTGGGTGTGTCTCATAACTGGAACGGTCGATAAATACCGGAATATCCAGATCTTCGATCATCTCCTGAACTTTCGGGGTATGCAGGATCATCGTGGACTCTATGGCAATATCGCAGTCCTGATCCACCAGCATCTCATAGTCCGGTTCGCTGTATTTTCCTGCAAACTGGATCTTACCGTCTTCCATGGCCTGTTTTGCCTCTTCAATATACCAGCCGGAAGCGTCGATTCCACTCATCTTGATGTTATCCAAGGAATCCAGTGCACGGAAAAGCGCCATAGTGGAGCTGGCTGCCAGATAAATCTTATCCAATGGTTTCTGCAGCACGATGATACTGTCGTCCAGGCCTTCGGGAGCCTCCGCTCCCTCAGGCACCAGAAGATACTGAGCACTGTCATGTACATCGATCAGCTGATAATCATTCTCATAATAGTAGACATCATAGCACTCCGCATAGTCCAGTTTCAGTTTTCCCTGACAGTTCAGACCGGAAACTTCCGAAGCATCCGGAGCATCTGTCAGATAAGATGTTTCGCTGTCAGATGTACTCTCTGTTTCTTTGGCATCATCTGTTTCGTCTGTTTCTTCTGTATCTGCCGTATCGTTTTCCTGCTGTCCCTCTGTTTTGGTATCATCTGCCTCTGTTGTCTGTGTTTCTTTAGAACCTGTGGAACTGCTCTCTCCTGCACCAGTTCCGCAACCTGTCAGCATCAGGACTGCCGCAAGGAAAATGGCTGCCATACGGCTGCATGCGGTATATGTTTTTTTTCTCATCTTTTTTCCTCGATTATGTACGATTACCGGAAAACGGTCAGCCTTCATTCGAAAAGGCTCACCGCTTCCGGTAATTCGTTTTTTTATGTTTTTCTTGGTGACTATTTATTGAAATTTACTTTGTCTTACTCTTCACAGCTTTTACCGCTTTATTATATAATTGATCGGTCTTCTTGCTGCATCCGAATACGGCCCCGTATACTTTCAGCCATTCTGCTTTTGCGAGTTCAGATTTTTCATCTGCAGAACGGTCGATGATCAGCGGTATTCCCAGAGTTGCAAAGTTATCTGCCAGATCATCCAGTACAGAGGTGGCTTCTGTTTCGCTATCACCAGTAACATCGTTTACCGTCTTACTGTCTTTCTTTTTTGTAGTATCCACAGTTTTCTTATCGGTGCTGTCTGTCTTTGTTGTCTTACCATCTTTCCCTTCTTTTTTTAAAAAAGGTTTATCAATTGGTTTTGTTTCTATATAATTTCTATTTTGTTCCTTAGTTCTTGACAGAAATCTTTCAGTATAAAATTCTCCATTTTTTTCGTATTGAATTATGTCATTCTTATACAATGAAAACTTATAA
>ENA-ORTU01004428-ORTU01004428.1-human-gut-metagenome-genome-assembly--contig:-NODE-4428-length-10729-cov-2.656455_pt1 | contig 10729 bp, 12 predicted proteins | sample MGYA00241910_ERZ509184 | MGnify/ENA primary metagenome ERZ509184 (study PRJEB26280, sample SAMEA2338847) | human gut metagenome | biome: human gut; feature: human-associated habitat; material: faeces...
CGATGAGGAAGATCTGGATGTTGACATTCATGTAGACGGCGGCATCAATGATGATACCCTGGAAACCGTTATGCGTGCAGGAGCCAATTTTATGGTAGCCGGTTCCTGGGTATTTAAGGGAGATGTGGCAGCCAATGTAAGACATATCACAGAGCGGATTCACGATATCAAAGAAAAGCTGGACTGAAAATGATTGATACAGTAATAATTAGCGGGGGCAATATCCAGGATGGTTTTGCCCTCGGTTTTTTGAAAAAAAGAATTAAAGAAAGCGGAAGAGAAAGTCTGAAGCTGGTAGCTGCAGATAAAGGTATGGAGTGGTTTATGAGAAATCCGGAGATCACACCGGATCTTGCTGTGGGAGATTTTGACAGTCTTTCTGAAGAAGGGGAAGCCTACATGGAAAGCCTGAAGGATCTTGAGATTGTCAGGCTGAAGCCGGAAAAAGATGATTCGGATACACAGTCTGCCGTGAATTTTGCGATTGACCATGGTGCAGAGCGGATTACGATTCTGGGTGCGACCGGAAACCGGATCGATCACCTTATGGCTAATTTCGGACTGCTGGTACATGGAAGGAACCGAGGTGCGGATATCATACTGGTCGATCAGTGGAATTATATGAAACTGATCGAAAGTCATACAGTTCTTAAGAAAGAGGAACAGTTTGGCAAATATGTTTCTTTCTTTTCGCTGGAGGGAGACCTGACAGGTCTGACACTGAGAGGGTTCAAATATCCACTGAATAAATATCATCTGAAAGTTTCAGACAGTGGACTTACTGTCAGTAATGAAATTGCAGATGATGAGGCATGTGTAGAGTTTGACGCAGGATCCTTACTGATGCTGATGACAAGAGACTGACTGAAAAACAGCGAGGGGAATACGCTTGACAGATGAAACTGACAGAGGTATACTTTAAAAGATAATTTTATAAGAAAACCAATGAGAGTGAACAGAGTTCATGAAGGGGTGCACCACCGCGGGTGTATTTCTTTGTGGACTCTTTTTTGTTGGTTTCACACAGGAGGACAACATATGATCACAGTAAATGGAGTAAAAAGAACTCTGGAGCAGCCGTTATCTGTTACAGAATATCTGGAGAAGAACCAGTATGTACCAGTACAGGTTGCCATTGAATTAAATGACCAGATCCTGGCAAGAGAACTTTATGGAAGCACAATTTTGAAAGAAGGGGACGTTATGGAAATCGTTAGTTTTATGGGCGGCGGAAGCGGCAAGAATGAAGAAATGGACAGAACAGAAGATAAACTGATTCTTGGAGGACATGAATTTACATCTCGTTTTATTCTTGGATCCGGTAAATTTTCACTGGATCTTGTAAAAGCATGTATTGAAAAAGCAGGAACACAGATCATTACGCTTGCCCTTCGCCGTGCAAATCAGGGAGGACTTGCGAATATTCTGGATTACATTCCAAAGAACATTACGCTTCTTCCAAATACCTCCGGAGCGAGAAATGCGGAGGAGGCTGTGCGTATTGCGAGACTTTCCAGAGAACTTGGATGTGGAGATTTTGTCAAGATTGAAGTTATCCATGATTCCAAATATCTTCTTCCGGACAACTATGAAACGATCAAGGCAACAGAGATTCTGGCAAAAGAAGGGTTTGTAGTTATGCCGTATATGTATCCGGATCTGAATGCAGCAAGAGATCTGGTCAATGCCGGTGCAGCATGTGTAATGCCTCTTGGATCTCCGATTGGTTCCAATAAAGGAATCTGTACAAAAGAATTTATCCAGATCCTGATTGATGAGATTGATCTTCCGATCATTGTAGATGCCGGAATTGGAAGACCATCCCAGGCATGTGAGGCGATGGAAATGGGAGCTGCCGCTGTTATGGCAAACACCGCAATCGCAACTGCAGGTGATGTACAGGTGATGGCAGAAGCATTTAAAAAAGCAATTGAAGCAGGCAGAAGTGCTTATTTATCCGGACTTGGACGGACTTTGGATAAGGGCGCCAGTGCTTCTTCACCGTTGACGGGATTTCTGCACGACTAAAGACTATCAGATAAAGGAGAAGACAAAATGTCATCAAATACAACAGAACATGGCGAACATTTTAACGAGAGTATCGTCAATGAAGTAATTCTGGAAGATATGAAAAAAAACCGTATCGATCATATGAAATATCTTCCGGGAATGGAGACAATGGAAGAGTCCGATGTTATGGAACAGGTCATCGCAGCGATGAATGCTTATGATTATGATCAGTATACAGAAAAGGATGTCCGCAGAGCACTGGAACATGACAATCGGACGGTTGAGGACTTCCAGGCACTTCTTTCTCCTGCGGCACTTCCACTTCTGGAAGAGATCGCGCAGGCGGCGAGAGTGGAGACAAGAAAACATTTTGGAAACAGTGTATATATGTTTACACCAATCTATATCGCAAACTACTGTGAAAATTACTGCATCTACTGCGGTTTTAACTGCCACAATAAAATTCGCCGTGCACAGCTGAATGCAGAGGAAATTGACAAAGAGATGGCAGCAATCGCAAAGACCGGTCTCCAGGAAATTCTGATCCTTACCGGAGAGAGCCGTGCAAAGTCCGATGTGAAATATATTGGTGAGGCGTGTAAGATCGCAAGAAAATATTTCAAAGTGATCGGGCTGGAAGTTTATCCGATGAATTCGGATGAATATCATTATCTGCATGAATGTGGAGCCGATTATGTGACTGTTTTCCAGGAAACATACAATTCAGATAAGTATGAAACACTTCATCTGGCCGGACATAAACGAATTTTTCCATATCGCCTGAATGCACAGGAACGTGCATTGAAAGGTGGTATGCGCGGTGTTGGTTTTGCTGCGCTTCTGGGACTGGATGATTTCCGTAAAGATGCCTTTGCTACCGGTTATCATGCATGGCTTCTTCAGAGAAAATATCCACATGCTGAGATTGCATTTTCCTGCCCGAGACTGCGTCCGATCATTAATAATGACCGGATCAATCCGATGGATGTGCATGAACCTCAGCTTCTGCAGGTAGTCTGTGCATATCGGCTGTTTATGCCATTTGCCAGTATTACGGTTTCCACCAGAGAGTGCGAAAGAGTTCGTGACAATCTGGTTAATATTGCGGCAACCAAAATTTCTGCTGGGGTTAGTACAGGTATTGGAAGCCATGTAGAGGATATCGAAGACAAGGGAGATGACCAGTTTGAAATTTCAGACGGAAGATCTGTGGATGAAGTATATCAGGCGCTTCTGAATCATGATCTTCAGCCGGTCATGAACGATTATGTCTATCTGTAAAGAAAAAAATGGCACCGGAAATGAAAACGCTGGTGCTGCAGAATATAGAAATATAATAGCAGTAACGAACCGAAAACTCTGTGAAAAACCTTTTCTTGAACAGGTGGAGAGAATCTGCCAGATGCATCCCAAAGCACTGATCCTGCGGGAAAAAGATCTTTCAGAGTCTGCATATGAAGCAATGGCAGGACAGGTTCTTAAGATCTGTGGCAGATATGATACACTATGTATGCTCCATAGCTTTGTAGAAGTGGCCCGGCGACTGCACCATCCATATATTCATCTGCCTCTTTTTTTACTGGAAGAATATTGTGGAAAACTCAATGATTTCCGAATAGTAGGTTCGTCCATCCATTCTCCGGAGGAAGCGGTCAGGGCACAGAAAGCAGGCGCAACCTATGTGACGGCAGGCCATGTTTATGTGACAGACTGCAAGAAAGGGCTTCCACCACGTGGACTTGAATTTCTGAAAGAAGTCTGTACAAAGGTAACAATTCCGGTGTATGCTATAGGAGGAATTCATGCAGAAACCGGACAGATACAGGAAGTAATGGACTGTGGGGCATCCGGCGGCTGCATCATGTCGGAGATGATGAAAATTTGATAGAATATGAACTGATACGTTCCAACAGAAAGACATTGACGATTCAGGTAAAACCAGACGGAAGTGTTATCGTACGGGCACCGGTCCGGCTGGCGAAATACAGGATTGCGAAATTTGTAAAAGATCATGAAACGTGGATATTGGCACAGCAGGAGAAACTGGAGAAATATCGTGAGAATATGCATGTGATCACAGACGAAGAGCGTCAGGAAGGAATTTTGCAGGCAAAAAAGATCTTTCCTGAACGTACCGCATATTTTGCAGAAAGGATGGGAGTTACCTATAACAGAATCACGATCCGGGAACAGAAAACCCGTTGGGGAAGCTGCAGCTCTGCGGGAAATCTCAACTTCAACTGGAAGCTGGTACTGATGCCATCGGAACTTCTTGATTATGTGGTTGTCCACGAACTGGCACATCGTAAAGAAATGAATCATTCGCCGCGTTTCTGGGCAGTTGTGGAAAAAGAACTGCCGGATTACCGCGAACGAAGGGAAAAATTGAAAAAAATGGGAAAACAGCTGGGATAAAACCCGGCTGTTTTTTTGCCATTCATGCAAAAGTAATGTATAATATAAATATTTACTGACGAATTATATCAGATTTAAGGCAAGGAGGCGGAACACGATGAAAAATATGGTCATATATTTACTGGCAGTCAATTTCATTACTTTTCTGTTGTACGGAGACGATAAGAGCAGAGCACGGCGTCATGCCTGGAGGATCCCGGAGAAAGTTCTGATGGGGGCTGCAGTTATAGGCGGAAGCATCGGAGCTTTACTTGGGATGAGTATTTTTCATCACAAAACAAGAAAACCGAAATTTTATATAGGTATTCCGCTGATTCTGCTCATAGAATTTGGGCTGGCCGCCTGGATATGGTATACAGGTGGACATTTCTGAGCAGACTGTAGAGAACAATAGTGAAAATATGCAAGAAAAGAGGATAAAAACATGCCAGGAACATTGATCTGTTATGGAGATTCCAATACATATGGATATGATCCGCATGATACAAATGAAGGAAGATATCCCAAAGAGGTCCGATGGACAGGAATACTGGATACAGAGACAGACTGGAAAGTCGAAAATCATGGTGTAAATGGACGAAGCATACCACATACGGTCAGCACTGTAAAATTTGCCTGTCAGCAGGTTCGAGACTGGCATCGAAAGCCGAATTCGGTATGGCTTCTGGTAATGCTTGGAACAAATGATCTTCTGGAAAATCCGGATTTTACAGCAGCGGATGTGGCAAAGAGGATGGAACGCTTTCTGAAGCGAATGATGGAAGAAGCAGGACTTGCAAGCAGAAAGATGCGCCTTCGTCTGATCGCACCGCCGGCAATGCAGGAAGGACAGTGGGTGGACCGTCCGGAACTTCTGACGGAATCCCGCAATCTGGGAAAAGAATATAAAAGGATTGCAAAGCGCCTTGGGATTGCTTTTACAGATGCCAGTGGATGGGAAATCCCGACAATTTACGATGGAGTTCATTTTACGGAAGAAGGACACCGTATTTTTGCAGAAAACATTCGAAAAGAATTAAATATTTAAGAATGATAAGGAAAAAAGACAATGGTAAAGGTAGATTTGATCACGGGCTTTCTTGGCTCTGGTAAGACCACATTTATAAAAAAATATGCCCGTTATCTGATGGAGCAGGGACAGAACATCGGCATCCTTGAAAATGATTTCGGAGCCATCAATGTGGATATGATGCTTCTTCGTGAGCTGGAAGGTGAGAACTGTGAGCTGGAAATGGTAGCCGGTGGCTGCGATAAAGACTGTTACAGAAGACGTTTCAAAACAAAACTGATCGCAATGGGAATGTGTGGTTACGACAGAGTTCTGATCGAACCGTCCGGAATCTTCGATGTAGATGATTTCTTTGATGCACTTCATGAAGAACCACTGGACCGCTGGTACCAGATTGGGAATGTGATCACAGTTGTGGATGCGAGTCTGGAAAAAACACTTTCAAAGGAAGCGGATTACGTGCTGGCTTCGGAAGTTGCCAACGCAGGATGTGTACTCTTAAGCAAAACACAGGATGCATCTGCAGAAGAAATTCGACAGACGGTTGCACATCTGAACCGTGCATTGCAGGAGATTCACTGTTCGAGAGTTTTGAAAGACGAAGTGATCTGCAAGGACTGGGAAGATTTCACAGAAAAAGAATTCAAAAAAATCCTGGAGTCCGGTTATTTGGTCGAGGATTATGAGAAACTGTATGTAGATCAGGACGAAATTTTTCAGACATTATTTTTTATGGATGAGAAGATTGCTGTATCAAAAGCAAAACATGCAGCCAAAAAAATCTTTGAAGATCCTGCCTGCGGTGGAGTTTTGCGTATTAAAGGATTTTTGCAGGATGGAGAAAACTGGCTGGAACTGAATGCAACGCAGCACGAGATAAGCTTAAAACCGATCGGTGCAGGACAGGATGTGCTGATCATCATCGGCGAGAAATTAAACGAGGAGAAAATTAGATATTATTTGGAATGATCTGCTGTGTTAAAGAATACAGCATAGAGGAAGTAATGGAGGAACAATACAAAATGTCTGTTGAAACAAGAATACTATTTACGGATCTGGATGGAACTTTACTGAATGATCATAAGGAAGTGACATCGGGAAACCAGGCGGCAATTGATGAAGCTCTGGCATGTGGACATAAGATCGTAGTCTGCACAGGGCGTCCTCTGGCGAGTGCGCGTGTCTGTGCGGCAAAAGCCGGACTGGATAAAGAAGGCTGCTATGTGATCTGCTTTAACGGAGGACAGATCTATGATCCATATCATGAAAAGACCGTTTACGGTAAAACCTTCTCAAAGGAAACTGCGGCAAAGATCATCGGGGAAGCTATGAAGCGTGATCTGCATATTCAGAGTTACTCAGATACACATATTCTTTCTGCTAGGGATACGGAAGAACTTCACAGATATGCAAAGATCAATCAGCTGCCCTACAAGGTTGTAGAATGTGCGGCAGATGTTGTGCCAGAGGATCCGTATAAACTGATCGCGATCACACCGGCAGAACAAAAAGAGAAAAATATTTGTTTTCAAAAAGAAGTGATCTCGCAGTATGCAGGAGAAGTACACAGCTTTTTCTCTAATGACTGTTATCAGGAAATCGTACCAGAGGGAATATCCAAGGGATTTGCGGTTCGATGGTTCTGCGATTATCTGGGAATCCCGATTGAGAATTCTGTAGCCGCCGGAGATGCACAGAACGATGTGGAAATGCTGAAAGCGGCCCATGTGGGAGCTGTCATGTGCAATGCTTTTCCGGGAATTGCGGAATATGGAAACTATGTGACGGAACACGATAATAACCATGACGGAGTGGCGGAGATCATTCATAAATTTATATTGAAAGATGCCTGAGAAATCAAAGTAGAAGATATCATTGCAATTCGGAAATGATCCCCCGGGGGTAACTGTAAGCAGGATATCGGATTTATGGGGATATAGACTTTTTTACACATGTGTGATAAGATTGAATAAGTATGAAATCTAATAAAATAACGAAATGGAGAACTATAGAGAAATGAAACTTGGAATTGTAGGACTGCCAAATGTAGGAAAAAGTACACTGTTTAATTCACTGACAAAAGCCGGAGCAGAATCTGCCAATTATCCGTTCTGTACCATTGATCCGAATGTTGGGGTTGTTACTGTACCGGATGAGAGACTGAAACTTCTGGGAGATTTTTATCACTCAAAGAAAGTAACACCGGCGGTGATCGAATTCGTTGATATCGCCGGACTTGTAAAGGGTGCTTCCAAAGGTGAGGGACTTGGAAACCAGTTCCTGGCAAACATTCGTGAGGTAGACGCGATCGTACATGTTGTACGCTGTTTTGAAGATCCGAATGTCATTCATGTAGACGGAAGCATTGATCCGCTCAGAGACATTGAGACGATCAATCTGGAACTGATCTTTTCTGATATTGAGATCCTGGAACGTCGAATCGCCAAAGTTACCAAAACAGCCCGTATGGACAAAGAGGCTGCAAAAGAACTGGATTTCCTTCAGAGAGTGAAGAAGCATCTGGAAGACGGCAATATGGCAATCACTATGGAACTTGAAAATGAAGATGAAGAAGCATGGATGGGAACCTATAATCTGCTTACCTGGAAACCGGTCATTTATGCTGCCAATGTAAGTGAGGACGATCTTGCAGATGACGGAGAATCCAATGCTCATGTACAGGCGGTACGTAAATATGCAGCAGAGCAGAAGAGCGAAGTATTTGTGATCTGTGCAGAAATTGAGGAAGAAATTTCTGAACTTGATGATGATGAGAAAAAAATGTTCCTCGAAGATCTGGGGCTGAAAGAGTCCGGTCTTGAGAAACTGGTAAGGGCAAGCTACAGACTTCTGGGCTTGATGAGCTTTCTGACATCAGGAGAAGATGAGACTCGTGCATGGACGATCAAAATCGGAACAAAGGCGCCACAGGCAGCCGGTAAGATTCATACAGACTTTGAAAGAGGATTTATCAAAGCAGAGGTTGTGAATTATCAGGATCTTCTGGACTGTGGTTCTTATGCAGGTGCAAGAGAAAAAGGACTTGTCCGTATGGAAGGTAAAGAATACATCGTACAGGATGGAGATGTGATCCTGTTCAGATTCAATGTATAAAAATCGATAGCCTTAAAGGTATATCGGTTTCTGTACAACATATCCGATAATACGAAGTATATGATAAAGGGGTTTTATGGAGATAACAGTAAGATTTCCGAATCTGGGGTTTTTGTTTGAATATGAGGACAGAACTTTTTCTGTTCTTGGATTTGATATCACAATATACGGGATACTGATGGCTGTAAGTCTGCTTATTGGGCTGGGGATGATTCTTCTCTGCGCCAGATGGCAGAAATTGAATCTGAATCTCTGCCTGGGAGCGTCAATCTCGGCACTGGTCGGTGGAGTGATCGGAGGCAGGCTTTATTACATTGCTTTTTCATGGAGTCAGTTCAGTGGTAAATCCTGGAAGATCCTGTGTGATATACGCAGTGGTGGTATGTCTATTTATGGAGCAATTCTGGGGGGCGTGCTTGTGGCAGCTCTCTTCTGCCGGCTCAGCAGAACGTCATTCTGGAAAATGGCAGATATTGTATGTATGGGACTGCTCAGCGGACAGATAATAGGTGTATGGGGAAACTTTTTTAATAGAGAGGCTTTTGGCGAGTACACAGACAGTCTGTTTGCAATGGGACTTCCGATGGATTCCGTACAGAAGAGCGCAGTGACAAAGCTGATGAAACAGCATCTGGTAACTTTCAGAGATATGGATTACATTCAGGTACATCCACTGTTTTTCTATGAAAGTATCTGGTGTCTGCTGCTGCTTCTGATTTTGCTGCTTTATACCTGGAGAAAAAAATTTGAAGGTGAGATCTTTCTCAGATATCTTGCAGGATACGGGCTGGGCAAGTGTGTGATCGAGTGGCTTCGCACGGATAAACTGTATATTCCGAAGACAAAGATACCGGTTTCCCTGCTTGTGTCTGCTGCACTTTTCCTGATCTGTGGCATTGTTGCGACAGTGCGAAGGATTCTTTCAAAGAAAAGAGAGAAGGTCAGCAGACGCAGGAGAGAGGAGCGTAATGCCGCAGAAGAGAAAAATGATGGCAGCAGACTGGAAGACATTCATAACTTTGAGAATGTACAGGATGAGTTCAGAGACATTCTTGAAGAACTGGATAGAGCGGGAAAGATGGTGGCTGAAGAAGATACGGAATCAAATGAGTCGGAAGATTCAAAATCCGCAGAAACTGCTGAAACGACAGAAACGGAAGTTTCAGAGTCTGTCGAAGATGCGGAAGCGGCAGAAGCTCCGGCGTCTGCAGAAACTGTTGAATCAGAGAATAAGGGAACGGAGGGATCTGCCGAATCAGCTGAGGCTGAGCCAGAGGCTGGACCGGATGATCGCGAAGATGTATAAATAATAAACGGGTAACATGAAAATAGACATGTGACAGAGTTAAAGGGGGTTCTCCAAAGGGAGGACCCCCTTCGCTTTTTAAACAACTTTGAAAATTAGAAAATCTTCTGTAATACTCTCGTAAAATATGGCAATTTTCCGCTTAAAATGTATAAAATTGTTCAGAAAAAAACTACGATTCCCACTTGTATTTTCAAGGTAAATAGGTTAGAATGACTTTATAAGTGGTAGAAAGTGGTGAATAGTGGTGGCAAATGGAGGGAATGTGGCATATTTATCCATTTCCGCCGGCGGATACGAAGGGGAGAATCGTATCTCACGAGAGTAGGTGAGTTTATATGTTCATGGGCGAATACAATCATACAATCGACGCGAAGGGGCGTCTGATCATCCCTTCCAAATTCAGAGAACTCCTGGGAGAGGAGTTTGTTCTGACAAAGGGACTTGATGGTTGTCTCTCTATTTATCCTATGGATGAATGGAATGCCTTTGAAGAAAAACTCAGAGCCTTACCACTTACAAACAAAAATGCCAGAACCTTCACACGTTTCTTTGTAGCAGGTGCGACAAACTGTGAACTGGACAAGCAGGGGAGAATTCTTGTACCGCAGACGTTACGGGAATTCGCTGGTCTGGAAAAAGACGTTGTGCTCACCGGAAACCTCAACAGAATTGAGGTATGGAGCAAAGAGAAGTGGAGCGAGAATTGTGATTATGATGATATGGACAGTATTGCAGAGGGTATGCAGGACATGGGTATCATCATCTAAGCATTACGCCGGAAAGAAATCCAACAGGAGACGGATATGGAATTTAAACACAAATCTGTATTACTGGAAGAAACCATCGATGGTTTAAGGGTAAAACCTGATGGT
>ENA-ORTU01004436-ORTU01004436.1-human-gut-metagenome-genome-assembly--contig:-NODE-4436-length-10719-cov-1.995124_pt1 | contig 10719 bp, 12 predicted proteins | sample MGYA00241910_ERZ509184 | MGnify/ENA primary metagenome ERZ509184 (study PRJEB26280, sample SAMEA2338847) | human gut metagenome | biome: human gut; feature: human-associated habitat; material: faeces...
AAGTTGGCCTGAAAGTGAAAAATATCCGCTACTATAAGAGTCAGCCATGGGCTTTTTCCGATACGGTGATGATCGGCTTTGTGGCAGATCTGGACGGAGACGATACCATACGGCTCCAGGAAGAGGAACTGTCGGAGGCCGGCTGGTTTACAAGGGAGGAGATCATAGAGTATCCGCCCTATATCAGCGTAGGCCATGAGATGATGAAAGCATTTAAGGATGGAAAAATCTAATGAAAGAAAAAAAGTACATATTATTTGATCTGGATGGCACTCTGACCGATCCGAAGGAAGGAATTACAAAGGCTGTCCAGTATTCTCTGGCACATTATGGCATAGAAGAAACAAATCTGGATATGCTCTGTCCCTTTATAGGTCCGCCTTTAAGGGATAGTTACATCAATTTTTACGGTTTTTCCCAGGAAAAGGCCACAGAGGCTATTTACGTGTATCGTGAGTATTTCTGCCGGGAGGGCTGGGCGCAGAATAAGGTGTATCCGGGAATACCAGAGCTTTTGGGAGCATTGAAAAATGCGGGAAAGAAGCTGTATGTGGCGACCTCCAAGCCGGAGCCCTTTGCAGTTCAGATCTTAGAGCATTTTGGGCTGGCTGGATTTTTTGACGGCATCGGCGGTGCTGATCTGGAGGAAACCCGCGTGAGAAAAGGTGATGTGATTTCTTATGTAAGAGAGCGCTTTGGTCTTTTAAGGGATGAAACAGGCCGTGATCTGGCGCCAGATATCGTGATGGTGGGAGACAGGGAGCATGACATCATAGGAGCTGGGGAGCAGGGGCTGGAGAGCATTGGCGTGCTCTATGGTTACGGAAGCCGCAGGGAACTGGAAGAGAGTGAGGCGGCACGGATTGCAGAGTCGGTAGAAGCGCTGAGGGCAATTCTCCTTGGTGAAATGTTATAACTTCTGTTCATAATTGCCATTCCTATTATACATTTGACAAATAAAATAATGGTTGCTATGATAAAAACTAATATATGGCACAGGGAATTTTCAGACAAATCCTGCTTCTGGCAGGGATGGGAAATGACCGGCTGATATGGAGGAATAAGATATGATGGATGACAGAATCGTGTTGTCGCTTCTGGTAGACAATACGGCCGGCGTTCTGGCCCGTGTAGCAGGCCTGTTCAGCCGCCGGGGCTACAACATTGAGAGCCTGACCGTAGGCGTCACTGCAGATCCGAGATATTCCAGGATGACCGTTGTTTCTCTGGGAGACCAGACGGTTCTTGAGCAGATCAAGAACCAGCTGGACAAGCTGGAGGACGTAAGAGACATTAAGGAATTAAAGCCGGATCGTTCCGTATACAGAGAACTGATGATGGTTAAGGTAAGGGCAAGCGCTCAGGATCGCCAGGCCATCAGTGCGATTTCCAATATTTTCCGTGCAACCATCGTAGATGTGGGAAGGGATTCCCTGACGGTCATGCTGACAGGAGACCAGTCAAAGCTGGATGCCCTTATCAATCTGTTAGAGGATTACGAGATTCTGGAGCTGGCCCGTACCGGACTGACCGGACTGGAGCGGGGAAGCGAAGATATTCGATACCTGCCATAAAATACAACGTCTCAAGGAGGATATTTATATGTCAAAGATCTATTATCAGGAAGATTGTAATTTATCCATGCTGGATGGACAGACCATTGCCATCATCGGTTACGGCAGCCAGGGTCATGCCCATGCGCTGAACTTAAAGGAATCCGGGTGCAATGTGATCGTAGGCCTGTATGAGGGAAGCCGTTCCTGGAAGAGAGCCCAGGAGCAGGGCTTTGAGGTTTATACAGCGGCAGAGGCTGCAAAAAGGGCAGATGTGATCAATGATGAGCTTCAGGCGGACATGTATAAGAAGGACATTGAGCCAAACTTAAAGGACGGCGCTATGCTGATGTTTGCCCACGGCTTTAATATCCACTTTGGCTGCATTAAGCCGCCTAAGAATGTAGACGTTACCATGATCGCTCCCAAGGCTCCGGGTCATACCGTGCGCAGTGAGTATCAGGCAGGAAAGGGAACTCCCTGTCTGGTGGCAGTAGAGCAGGACTACACAGGAAAAGCTTTAGACCGCGCTCTTGCATACGGCCTTGCCATCGGCGGTGCCAGAGCAGGACTTTTAGAGACTACCTTCCGCACAGAGACAGAGACAGACCTTTTCGGAGAGCAGGCAGTTCTCTGCGGCGGCGTATGCGCTCTGATGCAGGCAGGCTATGAAACTCTGGTAGAGGCAGGATATGATCCCAAGAACGCATATTTTGAGTGTATCCATGAGATGAAGCTGATCGTAGATCTGATCTATCAGTCCGGCTTTGCAGGAATGCGCTATTCCATTTCCAATACGGCAGAGTATGGCGACTACATCACTGGACCGAAGATCATTACAGAAGATACAAAGAAGGCTATGAAGAAGATCCTCACAGATATCCAGGACGGAACCTTCGCAAAGGACTTCCTGCTTGATATGTCTCCCGCAGGCCGTCAGGTACACTTTAAGGCAATGAGAAAACTGGCTTCCGAGCATCCGTCTGAGAAGGTTGGCGAAGAGATCAGAAAGCTTTACAGCTGGAACAATGAAGAAGATAAGCTGATCAACAACTAATAACGCATCAATTAGAAAACGGAGCAGATATCCCAAAAGAGGGAACCGTCAAACAGACGGCCTCTTTTGGGCTTTTTTGAAATTTAAAGAGTTCACCCGCCTTTGAAGTCTTTCTGGCAACCGGAGAAACAGAAGAATGTGTTGGGAGCAGAGTATGAGAGGATTGTAAATGAGGCAGTCATTGCTCAGATCACGCAGAAAGAGCAGGAAACAGGAGTGGAATTCTGGAATGCAGAGGAAGGCGGTTTTGACGGAATTACAGAGGAAACTGATTTTTATCTTAATGAAGCGGGAGACCCCGTAGTGGTGTTTGCACCCTATGAGATTGCACCGGGAGCAGCAGGAACCGTGGAATTTGTGATCAAATAGCCCAAAATACAGCTGTCGGAAAACGTACATTTCTCCGGCAGCTGTTATGCTTAATAAAGAAATTCCAGAAATGTTTTTAAAGCCATGGCCTGATTGTTGGAATGGTAGGCAAAGCCGATGGTTCTTCGATGGATGGCATTTTTCAGAGGAACTTCCACTAAGGTCCCGTTGTCAAGCTCCTTTTGTACCAGTTCCCGTATGACGCAGGCCACACCCAGACCGATCTTTGCAAATTCGATCAGCAGATCCATAGTTGTAACCTCCAGAACCTGATGGGGAATAATGGAATATTCTTCCAGATATTGATCCACATGGATCCGGGTCATGTTGCTCTGATCCAAAAGCATGATATTTCCCGTTTCAAAGATATCCGCATCCTTTCCTTCCCGCAGATAGAGATTTTCCAGGTAAGAAGGCGTAGTGACAAAGGTATCCTGAATATCCATAACGGGAATAAAGGTCAGATCCCTGTGAGAAGCCGGTTCTGCGATCAGGCCCAGATCCAGCTTGTGCTGTTCCAGACCGGCGATGGTCTGAGCAGTAGACTGGCCTTCAATGGAAATCCTCATGTGTGGGTACTGGTCGATAAAAGTCTTCAGATAAGGAAGGAGCACATATTTACAAAGGGTATTGCTGACGCCGATGCGGAGATGGCCGATGTCAAACTCCTGGATCCGCTTTAATTCCTGTTCTCCTCTGGTCAGGGCCTCAAAGGCTTCCTTTGCATATTCAAAAAGGACCTGCCCTTCTGCTGTCAGCTGCACGCCTCTGGAGCTGCGGGTGAAAAGCGGGATACCGATGCTGTCTTCCAGCTTGCTGATGGCTTTGCTGATGGCAGGCTGGTTCTGGTTCTATCTCTTTGTTCGTCAGTTTTTATTTAATTTTTTTACTGCCTATCCACTTATCAAAGGCATGCAGGCCGCAAAAGATGATCTTATTGCAATAGGTGCAAGGCGGTATACCGCTGTATCTGTGGCCAGCTGCGCCGTTGTATGTGCCATCGTCGTTGCAATAGTGCTCATCTTTTGCCCATGGTACTTCATTCTCTGCTTTGTTGCCGGTGCGTTGGTGGCTCTTGTAATGTATATTCCCCTGCTTGGACCCAGTAACCGTCCGATGTTTGACAGCTTTTGCGCCACCTACTACCGCTTTGTACCAGATGATGAACTGCGTACTGCGATGTATAACAAAAAGCCCAGCCAGATGAAGGTACGTCTTCATGATATGGGCGTCAGTGATGCCTTTATCCCTGAGTTTAAAAAATAAATTTAAAAGATCAAAAAAATAAACAAGCAAAAGGCAAAGGCCGATTTTCCGGCCTTTGCCTTTTGCTTGTTTAATTAACCCAATCTGGCTTTATCTTTTCCGTATGACAATTTTTATAAAATTCAGATATTTCCCGGCTCCGGCCTCTATAGCCTTTCTGTCCTCTCTGGCATATGAATTATCCTGCCTGAGCCAGTCCTGCCACACTTCATCCATACTGTCCATCTGCCGGATTGCCAGCAAATCAATTCCCCTGGCAGCACTTATGATACCCCGCCAGTAATGTACGTCGTGTATATAGTCCAGCTGGTCCGGGTTCCAGGAAAACAGCAGTTCCCTTGGCAGACGGTCATGACAGTCCTTGACCATACCGGGGATAGCTATATAAATATATCCGCCATGCCTCACATATGGCAGGAGTTTATCATTGAGGTATTTCCTATCCCTTCCAAAATAATGATAGGAATCTATGCAGACGATGCCGTCAAAACTCTCCTGGGCAAAGGGCAATGCCAGTGCGTCGGCCTTTACGGCTTTTATCGTGTCGGGGCCAAAACCTTGGGATTCAAAGAAGGCGGCGTTTTCTTCTGGATTGTTCCACAGGTCAGCGGCAACGACTTTGAACCCGTACTCCCGGGCCAGAAAAAGAGATGTTAATCCTCTGCCGCAGCCAAGGTCGCACACGGTGCCGCCCTCTCTTATCAAATTGCCTTCCAGCAGCTCCTCCGCCAATTTGACCGGATTTGGCCCCATAATCATGGACATATATGTGTCATTGGAATACTTACTGCTTTTTGGATAGGATGTATCCTCACCGGCAGGTGCCGCCGGGCTGAGAGGAGCTGAAACCCGTCCACGCTTTTCGAGCCCCGCAACAAAACTTTCCATGTGATCTTTAAGCCCTGCTGCCAATTCCCCAGGATCTCCCCCACCGTCAAAAAGGCTGATCAGAGTATAAACGGGAGCATAGAACTCCAGTGCAAGGGTGTGTGGATTTATTTCACCAAGGCCTCCGCTAGTTAAACCATCGAAGATTGTTTCAATGTAGCTTAAAATACCGGAGCCAAAATAGCGCTGATAAAGGGAGTTCATCTCGCTGTTCCTGTATCTCTCAAGAGAGATAAGTTTTCTGAAACGCGAGGCAAACTCATCCTCGGTCCAATACACGAACTGAGCCATTGTATAGGCGCAGAGCTTTTCAAGACCGGTATTTTTGAATCGCTCCGGCATTCCCTCAAGCAGATTTCCAGGCATGTCAAAGCGACGGGCATTTTCATAGTCCCGCTCATCCATGCGCTGCACTATACTATCAAAAATAGCCCGCTTGTTAAGGTAATGCTTATATAAGGCTCCTTTGCTTATACCAAGCTCATCAGCAATCATGCTGACGGAAACAGCCTCATAACCGTCCCTAGAGAACAGCTTCAAGGCGCTCAACAAAATTTTTTCTTTTGTATCCATAATTTGCAGGTGCGGGCAAACAAATGTTTACCTGATTCTGTTATTATTTAGGCTTCTTTTCAAATGGCCATGGCCTTATGTCGTTTTTGTCTACTATGTAGGCTCTATCAGCTATCTCTGCCATAGGCTGATCGGTTAGGGAATCGGAATAAAAATTCTCCGTGTGAGCATTTGGAAATGCTTCCCTGAACCGACGTACCTTTTCACTGTCGTGACAGTTTTCCCCGTATATCCTCCCGGTATGCTTATCCATGCGCGTGCTGATAAGCATAACACCCAACTGCTCACAAATTGGCCCCAGCAGGAATTCCGGGGAAGCGGAAATAATGATATCGTCGTCCTTTTTTTGTGCCAGATACCATGGAGCCAGACGCTTCTTGTTTTCCTTCCAGAAAGCAGTTACAGCCTCATCTATGTCAGGTATTTTAGAAAGAAAGGAAAAAAGCTGTTCCTTCAGCGCTTTTGCAGTAAGCCTCTTGCGTGAATATGCGATTGCCGTAACAAGAGACTTTGGCACCGTAGGTAAAACCGCTCCGGGATATTTCTTCATACAATAGATATAGAAGGCGTATGAGCTGTCAGGATTGAATATGGTCTGGTCGAAGTCATAGGTATTCATTCGTCTTATTTGGCGTAGTATACGTAGTTGGCTTTTCTTGGTTTCATTTCCGGAGCCTCATCAGCGTAACCCAGTATGCAGTTCCCTACCCCGATGTAGCTTCCTTCCACGCCCCATTTTTTCAGCAGGGCCTTTCCTTCTTCGCTCTCAAATACTTCCTTGGCTCTGTTTATCCAGCAGGAACCAAGTCCGATAGCGCTGGCCGCATTCATAAGATTTCCCATGACAAGACTTCCGTCCTGAACAGCAAAACTGCTGTCCGCCTCAGCAAGGACAACCAAAACCGTGGGAGCGCCGTAAAAGGGGTCGGAGGTAGAATTTCTCACCTTTGCGTTCAGTCTGGAGAGATATGCTACATCTTCACTGTTCTGAACTACGATGATTATCGGTGACTGCATGTTCATTCCTGTCGGCGCACACATGCCTGCCTTAAGAACGGCATCTAGTTCTTCACTACTTATCTGCTCTGATTTATACTTTCTTATACTGCGCCGGTCATAAATTGCTTTCAATGCTTCATTCATGTTTTTTTACTCCTTCCATGCCCCAAGGGGCCTAAGTGAATTTATAAGACTTAATATTACAACGCCGCTGTCCACAACTGCAGCTGCGGCTATTGGTACAAAGCCAAAAGCGCTGCATGCCAAAACAGCAAATTTTGTCAGCAGAGCAAGTCCGGTATTTTCCTTAACAACCAGCTGTGTAAACCTGGCTACTTTTACGGCTATGGGCAGCTTACCTATTTTCTCATCCATGACAAGAACATCTGCGTTATCAAAGGCTTCATCACAGCCCATGGCGCCCATCGCTATTCCTACGTCTGCTTTTTTCAGAATGGGGGCATCATTTATCCCATCTCCCACAAAGGCAACGGTACCAATTCCGCCCTTATTTCTGATCAGATATTCTACGGCATCCAGCTTGTCCTCCGGCAGCAGTTCGGCCTTGAGCATATCAAAATTAAGCTTTGATCCAAGGGGCCTTGCTACAGAAAGCACATCCCCGGTGAGCATCACAGTTTTATTAACTCCCTGTATTCTCATGTTCTCCAGGGCGTCAAATGCTCCCCGACGTACCTTGTCGGCTACAATAATGTGGCCGCAATATTTTCTGTCCACTGCAACATGTACGGCGGAACCGCTGCGGGTGGGGACCTTATATCCTATGCCGTTTTCTTCAAGAAGCGATGCGTTGCCTACCAGCACTTCTCTGCTGCCTATATAGGCTTTGACTCCGTGCCCCGGTATATCCTGGGCTTTCACATCCTGGACCGCCGCAATTGCACTGCTGGCTTGTCTAAGCGCCCTGGCTATTGGATGTTCCGAATACATCTCTGCCGTTGCAGCTATACCAAGCAGCTCACGCTCGCTCATTCCCTCCGGGAATACATCTGTCACCGTAAAGCGGCCTTCTGTTATTATCCCGGTCTTTTCAAATACAAAGGTGTCCGCATTTGCCAGACTCTCCAAATAATTAAAACCTTTTATCAGCACCCCATTTTCTGCTGCACAGCCAATACCCCCATAATAGGCCAAAGGCACTGACAGTACCATAGAGCTTGGGCAAGATATCATTAGAAACGCTGCCGCCCTGCGAATGTATTCCATCCACATTCCGTTGAATATTGGCGGGACAAGGGCCATGAGCAGTGCTGCGCCAAGAACTGCCGGAGTAAAATACTTCCCGAATGTCCCAATAAGTTTTTCTTGTCTAGACTTATTCTCCGGAGAATTATTTGCAAGCTCAAGTATTTTGCTTACTGTGGAATCAGCGTAGCTCCTGTCTACCCTTATTCTTATTTGACTTGTTATATTCATGCAGCCTGACAACACTCTGTGCCCGGCAGTCACCGCCATTGCCTCCGTTTTTCCTGCCAATGGTGAGCAGTCTATCGTCGTTATGCCGTCTATAATTATCCCGTCAAGAGGTATCCTCTCGCCAGGTTCCACTACAATGATGTCCCCCACATTGACGTAATCCGGAGTGACAGATAATACGCCTTCCGCAGTTTCCACGTTTGCGCTGTCGGGTCTTATATTTAAAAGTTCAGATACCTGTTTCCTGCCGCGTCTCACAGCACAGGATTCCACCATATAGCACAGTCTGAACAAAAGCATGATAAGTACTGCCGTCATATACTGTCCAATGGCAAAGGCAATAATGGAAGATAGAGTGCTGACAAGGGCTTCGCTCAGAGGTCTTCTTTCTGTAATTCCTTCAAGAGCTTTCAAAATAACATCAAATCCGGCAATCATATATGGGATCAAAAAGCTGACAGCTCTAACCCAGTCGGCAGTAGGCAAAAACCACACGACAGCAAATACGGCGGCGGCAAAAACAGGAACCGCAATATCTTTTGCTGTAAGTTCCCGGTATTTTTTTATCTCTCTCTTCCGGGCCGAACGCTTTTGCACCGGCCGTTCTCTGGATTCCAGCTCTTCCGATTTTTCTGTATACTCCCTGTCCACAGCCTCCACTCTTGCCGGCTTAGCCGCCGGGCGAACATAGCTGTCTTTCGTTTTATATATTTTTACATCATCATCAGATTCGTTTCCACTGTAGCCCAAAAAATCATTACTCATAACATCACTCCTCTATATGTTCCAGCCCCTGATTGATTATGCCGAAAATATGGTCGTCAGCCAGCGAGTAGAGCATGGTCTTCCCGTCCCGTCTGTACTTGACAAGTCTATTCGCCCTCAGGGTCTGGAGTTGGTGAGACACAGCTGAGTGAGACATGCCCAGCTGTTTTGCAATATCAAGAACACATTTTTCTCTGTCCAAAAGCGCATATAATATTCTTATCCTGCTGGTATCACCAAAAACTCGAAAAAACTCAGACAATTCATAGAGCCTGTCCTTGTCCGGCGCAGTAGCATCATTTTTAATATTGCGCTCCATATCTGCTCACCTCAAATATGTTTATCTGCTCATATGAACAGGATAGAATAACCCGTACGGTTTGTCAATAGACGAATATACAGAAATTGCCTGAAAGCCAATGAATAACTTTTAATTCTCGGCAAAAGATAAGCGTGGGAAACAAAACCCGAATTGATGAAAAGGAGATGTAAACTATGGCTAGCAATTCCAGTAATCGTCTTGTGAACCCCTCTGCCCGTGAGGCTATGGATAAGTTCAAGATGGAAGCCGCTTCTGAGGTCGGCGTTAACCTGAAGAACGGTTATAACGGCGATCTGACCAGCCGTCAGGCAGGCTCCATCGGTGGCCAGATGGTCAAGAAGATGATCGAGTCCTACGAAAACGGTATGAAGTAAGCTTTGTGCTTATAAAAATTACAGGGCAGCTTTGCTGTCCTGTAATTTTTTTCTATAAAAGGCGATGCAGCCATTACCTTGTCACCGGCAGTTTCCTCCCACTCATCATGGCTCATTTCTGCCTGCCATTAATGTTTAGGGCAGCTTCATATTTTCTACCATCTTTAAAGGCTTTCTCTTGTAAAATAATCCATCGCCCAAAATGCAACAAGCTGTGGCTTTTGCAGAATATATGCCTACAAATTTTGACAAGTACAAGTAATTCAAAAACTTGTTTAAATATATCTGCTATTTCTCCAAATTATTCTCTCATGTGAGTTTTCTCTCCAGTGTATGGCCAAATAAGATATTACCATTATCCATTACATCAATTCTGGTGTTTGAATGATGGAATACCTCTCTGTAAAGATACTCCGCCCTGGGCAATTCTGTATCGTATTTGTTGGCGGTACCAAAGGGCTCCTCCGGCTCCATACTAACCCGCGTCTTGGTGTGATAGTCCAGCACCGGCGGAAAAACAAAGATGTTATTTGGCAGGAATATGGCCTTGTCAAAGTAAAGTGGTAACAGTAGGAAAAATAGCAGCATTCCCAAAGGTCAGCATCTTGGGCCTTTGACTGCAGTCTATTTTCTCTGTGCTGCCATGCTATAAGTTTTTCATTTAACTCTCCCGCTGACCATGCTTATATGCTTTGCAGTTACTCACTCCAGTCAGTCGATGCTGCGTAATACGCATAGCTGTATATCGGGTCCACTGAATTTTATATGCAGCCTAAAAGCAAGAAAAAGCTCAGGTTTTAGTAGCAAACTCAACCTTGTCTTTTGTTTAGTAGCATCGCTCTCCGTCAAAGCGCACCAGAAAATTCCCGTTCTTTGATAAAATCTGCTCTTATCTGTTCGTCTTCAACCAAAAAGCGTCGGAGCAAAGTATGTTTTGCTCCGACGCTGGTGCAGTTGAGCAATCCAAATCCGAACCTGTTTTCTGCTCGGCCAATGCGGTTTTGAGGTCATCAAAAGTGATGGTCGTTGTCCCTTCCTTGTAGTTGAAGGTTACTACCATTTTGTCATCGTACAGGAAAATAGCGTTGATAAAAGTGTCAATCAGCATCTTACGGT
>ENA-ORTU01004440-ORTU01004440.1-human-gut-metagenome-genome-assembly--contig:-NODE-4440-length-10716-cov-2.071851_pt1 | contig 10716 bp, 17 predicted proteins | sample MGYA00241910_ERZ509184 | MGnify/ENA primary metagenome ERZ509184 (study PRJEB26280, sample SAMEA2338847) | human gut metagenome | biome: human gut; feature: human-associated habitat; material: faeces...
GCAATCTGCGGAACCGCGCCTGTGCCTTCTCGTATTGCCATAACGATCCTCCTTGTGGAAAACGGTACAGGGGAGTTCGGTCATGGAACACACTACGGACGACAGTTCTCCCGGACAATCCGGCCCGCACCTTAGAGATGAAGGATAAACACCGTATTGTTTCGGAAAAGATTTCGGCTTATCTAAGAGGGGAACCGACGGAGGTGCTCCATGTCCGTATCCATCGTTATCGCGGAGGATCACGCCCTGTTCCGCAGCGGCCTGAAACAGCTTCTTCTGCTGGGAGAAGGGCTGGAAGTCATCGGTGAAGCTGGAGACGGTTTTGAGGCCGTGACCGTGACCGTGGCAGGCAGGCCGGATCTGTTGCTGCTCGATCTGTCCATGCCGGGCAGGGACGGTCTGGAGGTCATCGCGCATATCCGCAAAGAATGCCCCGACACCCGCATCCTTATCATTTCCATGCACGCCACTTCCATGCACATCCGCGCGGCTTTCAAGGCTGGCGCGCACGGCTATCTCCTCAAAACGGCAGACCGCCAGGAATTCCTCTTTGCCATCCAGTCCGTGCTCCGGGGCAATCGGTATGTCAGCACGGAACTGACTGGTACCATGATCGACTGGTGCGTAGGAGAACAAACGGAAGAGATAGCATCTCCGTTGGATCAGCTCACCCAGCGGGAACGCGAAATTCTCAAGCTCGTGGCCGAAGGCTGTTCCAACAAGGAAATCGCCGCCCGTCTAAGCGTCGCCGAGAAAACAGTCGTCACCCACAGGACGAATTTCATGCGTAAGCTGGGGCTGCGCAATGTCCGTGAAGTCACGATGTTTGCTCTGGAATGCGGCCTTATCGATATGAAGAGGCGGTGAACAATGCGCAGTATGCTCTGGGCGCTGTGCTGCGCTGCATTCCTCTGGGCGTTTTCCTGCCCCGCCTCCGCCGCTGGCATAAAGGAAATCGTCGTTGCCATCGAATCCACCCCCCCCCATTTCAATCCCGCGCTGTTGTCGGGGAGTACGGTAGCAACCGTGGGGGCCCAGCTCTATGCTGGCCTGACAAGGGTGGACGCGGCGGGAAACGCCATGCCCTACCTCGCGAAATCATGGAAAGCCAGCCCGGACGGACGCAGCGTCCGTTTCGAGCTGAGGGAAAACGCGTTCTTTCATGATGGCCACCCTATCACGTCGGGCGACGTCGCCTATTCCATCCTTATGAGCCGCGAGTACCATCCTTTCCGACCGATGCTCGAATCCGTGACGCGTGTGGATACGCCATCCCCGCACACCGTCATAGTCCGGCTCTCCCGTCCGTTTCCCCTGCTGCCGAAAGTGCTCGTGCCGGCGCTGGTGCCTATTCTTCCTCGGCACGTATTCGATAACGGGCACCCTTTACCCACTCATCCCGCCAACAAGAAAGCCGTCGGATCAGGCCCGTTCATGCTGGAATCCTTTACCCCGGATCGCTCCATCCGGCTTGTGCGGAACCCTCGCTTTTTTCTGCCAGATAGACCGATTGCGGACAGACTGACGTTCCGCATTTTCTGGGATCAAGGAGAAATCCCTCTCGCCCTTGCCTCCGGAGAGGTGGACGTATACCTCTTCGCCTCGTGCATTCAGTTGCGGCGTTTCCTCGACGGCTACAAATTCGCGCCGTTTACCGTCCTGCCGCTGGGCAACCTCCATTCGTACACAGTACTTTCCTACAACCTGCGTCAGAAGCCTTTCTCCGATCGCAAGGTGCGGCGGGCCTTCGCGCTCGCCATCGACAGAAACTTCCTTGCGGATCGCCTCCTGCATGGCATGGTGAAGCCTTTGTCAGGTCCCTTCCCTCCGGGGGCACTTTTCTATACACCGCTCCCCGCGCCGCACGATATTGCGGAAGCCAACCGTCTGCTCGACGAGGCAGGCTACCCGCGCGGCAAAGATGGTAAACGTTTCTCCATTATTGTGGACTATTCGCCGGATTCCCCCCTGCCCCGCGAACTTTTGCGCCTGCTTCAGTACGAACTCGCCGCACGGCTTGGCATCGAAGTCTGCACACGCGACTCGGAAAGCGTTTCCGATTGGATGCGCCATGTCGTGACCGGAGACTATCAGGTAGTGCTGGACGAATTATTCGCTTGGTATGATCCAGTGATTGGGATTCACCGCCTCTACAGCAAGAACAACAGTGACCGGGGGATCGTGTGGACGAATTCCGGGGGATACGCCAACGATACGGTTGAGGCACTGATGCAACAGGCCACTGAGGAGGCCATCCCCCGCAGACGGCAAACCTTATACGATCGGTTGCAGCGCGAACTTGTCGAAGACAATGCCCTACTGTGGTTGACGACTAGCCCGTACGCGCTGGTTGCGCAACCGTCCCTGCGCCATCTGGAGCAACTTGGGCTCGGGCTTATGTCCCCGCTAGATGGGATCGAGAAGGTGCCTTCCCTTTTTCTGGGAGGAAATCCATGAATCTGCTCCGCCACCCGTTGGGTCTTGCCAGCATGGCCAGTCTCCCCCTGCTCCTGTTTGCGACGGCGTTCGTACTGCTGGCTGGTGTGTTGCTATTCGCCTTCCGTGACATCAACGCCATGTTGGAACAAGCCGCTGAACAGAAAATCCCCGTCCTGACCCAGACGACCGCGCTTGTCCGCGAATGTGAATGGCTCCGCGGCATGATGTTCCGCTTGATGCAGACGGACAGCGAACTGGTGCGCGAAGCCATTATCATTACCCTAAAGGAACGTATTGATGATGCAGGGGAAATGGCATCCCGGCTGGAAGCCATCGGGCTGTACAAGGATAAGGTGGAAAGCTTGAAGGAACAGCTCTCGTCGCTTGATGGAATCGCCGACGACGTGAACACTCTGATTACCAGATGGATCATATTGCGGGAACAGCGCCAGAATCAGGTCAAGAGCCTGCGATCGCTTTCGGAGGAACTCATCGCACTGGACGTTTCCGGGGTAGAGCAGCTGGAAGCGTGGAAGCAAGGAGCCTACAGAATCCTCTCACTACTTCTCGTATTGAGCACGGACCTAGATGTGCCCTACGGCCTACGTGTGACCTCCGAGATGTACGAATGGGTACGCAACGTCAGGGCCGATCTGTCGCGTGTCCCGTCTACTCCGCATATCTCGGGGATGGTGGAAGCAGCCAATCACCTGTATGACAAACTCATCCTGTGCGCACAGGGCGAAAACGGCATTATCCCGTCATTCAAGCGCCAGCACGCCGTCTCACAGCAATTCGCCGCTTTGACCATCCGTATGGATGCACTGTCCGAATCTATCATGATCGTAGCGGGACAACTTATGGCACAGGCCAAAACCGACGCCGAGCACGCACGGGACGGCTTTTCCGAGCGGGTGTCCGGGCTTTCAGGGTTACTGTACGGCTTCGTCGTGCTGGTGCTGGCGGTCATCGCGGCGACCTATCTATACCTCGCACGTCACGTCATCCGGCCCGTCATTAGGCTCAACAACTGTATGCGTCTGCGAACACAGGGATTTTCTGCCAACATCCCATATGACGGAGCATGGGAAATCCGTGAGATGGCCCGATCCGTATTCTATTTCGTATCCGAGATAGAACACAGAGAGCACGAATTACGAGAATCCCACGCAGGGCTGGAAGAGCAAGTAGCAACCAGGACGGCAGAACTGAAACGCCTGTCCAACCGCTTGCTTCAGGCGCAAGAGGAGGAACGGTTCAAACTAGCGGCGGAACTGCACGACGACATTGGAGCAACAATGGGCGTGATCAAGTTCGGTATTGAACGGGCACTTTTGATGCTCGACAGGCCAGACGCCATCAAAGTGCAAGAACCGCTTAACGAGGCCGTCGATCTGGTCAAGGGGCTGGCGCGCCAGCTCCGGCGCATCCAAAATGAATTACGCCCGGCCCATATCGATGTAGGTCTGCTTACTTCGCTGGAATGGTTCTGCAAAGACTACCAAGGAGCGTATTCCCACTTGCGGCTGGATCTCGCCGCCGATGTGGACGAAAACGACATTCCCATGACGCTGCGTATCGTGCTTTTCCGGGTTATTCAGGAAAGCCTGAACAATATCGCCAAACACAGCGGGGCAACATCCGTCAAGATCCGTCTGCAAAAACAAGGGAACACACTGAAAGTCAGCGTTACGGATAACGGCGTAGGCTTCGACATTACAGCGGCTATGGGAATGCAGGAAACGGGACGTGGCCTAAAAAGTATGCGGGAACGGGTGGAGCTAAGCGGAGGAACATTTATAATACGGAGCAAGCCCAATAAAGGTACCCAACTTACTGCCTATTGGGAAAATTAACTAGGAAATCGTATAGTTACAATCGGTTCAGGCTGACTCCCGCCTCTGCGGAGAGGATCGCAAGCTGACGGTGCATCTCAGGCGTCGTGCGGACGACAAAGTTCCCGGAAAACTTGCGAAGGGAAAGCGGCTCAGGGAGCGGCTCCTTGTTCGCTTCCATGTCCTTCAACGTATCCGAGACAAGCCGGACGATTCCATGCAAGGCCGCGTCCTGTTCCTCTTCCAGCCATGACAAGCTGGGAAACTCGGCGCACAGCCCCACAAACTCCTGATCCTCTTCCGACCAAATGACGCGATAGGTATACTTTTCCATAGCTACTGAAGGGAAGCCTGTACAGCCCGATGCTGGATGATCCGCATGAACTCCTGCCCCTTTTCAGAAGGCAGGCTTCATACTGCGCCTGCAAGTTGATCCACATCTCCATGTCAGTCCCGAAATACCGGGCCAGACGCATGGCTGTATCCGTACTGACGCCGCGCTTTTCGTGCAGGATTTCATGAATCCGTGTGGCGGGGATGCCGAGGGCGATGGCAAGGGCATTCGCGCTCAAGCCGAGCGGGGCCATGTATTCTTCGCGGAGAATTTCTCCGGGATGGATAGCAAGCATATTTCCTCCTAATGATAATCTACTACTTCGACATCATACGCGTTTCCGTCTTCCCATGTGAAGCAGATACGCCAGCGGTCATTGACGCGGATACTGAACTGCCCCGCCCGATCTCCGCGCAGGGCTTCAAGCCTGTTCCCGGCGGGTATTCGCAAAGATTCCAGCTTGGTTGTCGCATGTAGAATCCTCAATTTCCGTACCGCCGAACGTACCGCATCACCTAGCTTACGATGTTCGCCTGTTTCGAAAAGATGCTGTGTTTCTTTGTCCTTAAAGCTGGCAATCATACAACGTCCTTCGTATTACGGTAAACAAAACATATACTGTCTCCATCCTTCCTGTCAATTCTTTCCCTCCACAAAAACCTTCCAACAACCCCTTGCGGCGCATCCCGGCTGCGGGTCTATACTCATGCCCAATTATGCGGGCCTGCCCGCCTATCATGGCGTGATGCCAAGGAATACCCCGGAGTGAAGCCCTAACCCGAACCGAGAAGGATACCATGAAACTCAAGCTCGACGAAAACGGCCATGTGGTGGTGAAGGACGGCTTCCCCGTATGGGTTGCCGAAGACGGTGCGGAGATTGCGTATAACGTCCCCGACCTCGTGAACAAAATTTCCGCCGTCAACGCAGAATCAGCCGGACGGCGCAAGGACATCGACGCCCTGACCAGCCAGCTCAAGGCGTTTGACGGCATTGACCCGGAAAAGGCCAAGGCCGCCCTGGAAACCGTCGCCAACCTTGACGCCGGGAAGCTCATCGACGCGGGAAAAGTCGACGACCTCAAGATGGAAATCAAGAAGTCCTATGACGGAAAGATTTCCGATCTCGAAAAGGCCCTCGCCGACTCCAAGAAAGATTCCGCCGACAGGCTGGCCGCCAAGGAAGCCTCCATCCGTACGCTGCTGGTCAAGGGCATCTTCGATTCCAGCGCGTTCCTGAAGGACAAGACCGTGCTTCCCTCCGACGTGGCCTACGCCTCGTTCGGCAGGCATTTCGAGGTGAAGGAGGAAAACGGCGAGCTGCGCGTGGTCGCCACCATGAGCGGCCAGCCCATTTTCAGCCGCTCCGATCCCGGCACCTTCGCCGCGCCCGAAGAGGCGCTTGAGGCCATCATCGACAAATACCCCATGAAGGACCGTATCCTGAAGGCCCCGGACGGCGGCTCCGGCAGCCATCCCAACTCCGCGTACGCCCCCGGCGCAAAAATCATCCCCAAGGGCGACATGAGCGCCTTCGGAGCCAACCTTGAAGCCATCGCCAAGGGCGAAGTAACCGTCGCGGCCCAGTAGCCGCGCGCACCAAGAGGATTTTTCCATGAACGATCTGTCCAAAGTCGTCGACAAGCTGCTCGCACAGGGCCTGCTCGCCCTGCGCGGCACCTGCGTCATGCCCCGCCTCGTGAACTCGGACTACAGCAACCTTGCCGCGCAGCAGGGGGCCAGCATCGACGTGCCCATCCCCTCTGCGATCAAAGCGCAGGCCGTCACGCCGGGGGCCACTTCGCAGGACACGGGCGACATCAGCCCCGTGTCCGCCACCATCAAGCTCGACCGCTGAATGGAAGCGCCTTTCTACCTGACCGACAAGGATCTGATGGAGGCCAATCGCGGCGTCATCCCCATGCAGGCCAGCGAAGCGGTCAAAGCCATCGCCAACGACGTGAACGCCACCGCCAAAGATACCGCCTTCATCAAATGCTTTCCCGAGGATTCCGGCGTTTACGCCCGCGTCCTGACCGAAACCGAGCTGGATACCCTGCGCGTCAAGTCCAGCACCTTCAACGGCAACGAGAAACGCACCCCCGAACTCATGGATCGCCGCTTCAAGATCCTGCACCTGCAACGCGCCCTCTCCGGATGGGAAGGGCTGGAATTCGAGGACGGATCGCCCATCCCCTTTTCCAAGGAGATGATCAAGGAACTGTGGGAAGTAAACCCCAACCTCATGGGGATCATCTATTCCTGCGTGTCCAGCGAACTCTCTTTCGTGAAGGCGGCGGAAGAAAAAAACTCCGTGACTGGTGCGGACGCCTAGCGGACAACGCGCCAAGCTGTGACGAATGCCGGGAGACATGGGAGCTCGACGGGCTGGAACCGCCCTGCGGCGCCTGTACCTCTTCGGAAGAGGGACAACCAGCAAGCCATGCATATCTGGCAGATCTGCGACATCCACGCCCGCGACTTCGTAGGCATGGCCGGGCAAGCCCGCCCCATCCGGCTTGAAGCCGTCCGCGCCGAATGCGACCGCACGGGCGACCCGGAAGGGAACTTTCAGAAGGTCATGCTCATTGAGGCGGTTCTGTTCCCGGTGCGGTACTTGCAGAAACGACATTAACCCGAGGGGTTCATATGGACATGTTGAAAGTTTTTGAAAAAGCGGAATTCGGCAGGGTTCGCGTCGTGGAATGCGAGGGCGAGCCGTGGTTTGTGGCCAAGGACGTGTGCGAGTGCCTGGAGCTTACTGATGTGAGCAAAACCATTTCCCTTTTGGATGACGACGAAAAGGGTACGAACAGTATTCGTACCCCAGGCGGAGAACAGCAAATGCTCGTCATTTCCGAACCCGGCCTGTATTCCCTCATCCTCCGTTCCCGCAAGCCGGAAGCCAAGGCGTTCAAGCGGTGGATCATCCACGAGGTCGTCCCTTCCATCCGCAAGCGCGGCCTGTATGCCACGGAAGCGGTGATGGATCGCATCCTCGACGATCTCGACCTCGGGATTTCCCTGCTCCAGTAGTACAAGTTCGAGCGGGAACAGCGAAAGCTCGTGGAAGCACATCGCGACGAGGCCGTCCGCACCAAGGCGGAAATCGGCTCCCGGCGCGAGGCCACGGCGATGAACACGGCAAGCCGCCTTTCCAAGGAAAACGAACATCTCCGCGACGAGATCGGGGACAGCCGGACATGGGAAGCAGGTGAAGGCCATTCCGTGGCTGGAAGAGGTCTTTGAGGTGTCACAGGCCATGTACTCCGTGGCCGGACGCAAGCTCGCCGACATGCCCCGGCGCATGGGGTACGAAATCAGGGAAGTCGAGGACAGCCGATACGGCAGCGTGAAGGCGTACCACACAGACGTGATCAAGGCATTCCGACATGCGCTGAAAGCCGACCGCAACATGCTCTGGAAATATCGGTGCAGGTGCGCCGCGTAGGGATTGCCGGACATGGTAAAACAGCCCTGCTCGTTGGTGAGACGAACAGGGCTTTTATCTTAATTCAATAATGGTAACGACATTGGAGTGCGATCAGGGCTTCGCTTCGTTCGTCCACTTTGTAGACGAGGCGATCTTCCTGATTGATACGGCGCGACCAGCATCCGGCAAGATCGAACCGGAGCGGTTCCGGCTTCCCCAGCCCTTCAAAGGGGTTTCGTATGGCATCACGCAGCAATTCATTGATTCGTTTGACCGTGCGCTTGTCCGTATGTTGCCAATAGAGGTAATCCTCCCACGCCTGCGGCGTCCACGTAAGCAGCATGATCAATCCTCCAGTTCATGCGGAATGGCCTTGCCTGTATCTGCGGCCTGTATCGCTTCCCTGAGGCGTGTGGCATTGGCGGGTGAGCGGAGCAGGTATGCCGTCTCCATGATGGAATTGTAGTCCTCAAGAGACATCATGACCACAGAGGATGATTTTTGCCGGGTAATAATGACAGGTTCATGATGATCGCAGACACGGTTCATCGTTTCGGCCAGATTCTGCCGAGCTTCCGAATAGGTAATGGCCTGAGACATGGTATCTCCTTTTTGTACAAAAATATGTACAAATAAGAGCCCCGTCAAGGGAAGACGAGCCTAAAAACCGTCCGTCCCTTCACCGCCTGACCCATGTGCAAAGCCCCCTTCCTTCCGGTCGGGGTTTTTCTTCAATCGTCCAAGACGTTCCTGTCATGCCATCCTGGGCACAACGTCAGTTCCGGGCCTCTCCAAGGCCACGGGGCAACGATGCCTTTGACGGGCACCGGCACGACCTCACGCGGGCTCACAAGCTCCCATGCGAAACCATACATCTCGTCCTCGTAATCCTCGCAGCACGCCGCAATAAGGTCTTCCCGCGTCATGGGGCGGCATCCCACTACATCCACAATGCCGAGGGCCACGCCTACGGGCAGACGTTTCCCGTTGTCCAGTTCGATGATCGCGCTTTTCGAGGCGCAAATGACCAGAGGGCCGCGCCAGTTGAACGGTTTCGACCTCCATTCGATGGTCTTTTCCCCTATGACGATCTGCGACGCGAACGGCTGGCGCACTGACAAGGCTTTCATTTCCATAACTCCGCTCCTATGAGAAGCCGGGGTATCCACCCCGGCCTTGTGTGTTACCTGAACCATTCCGCCAGCCATGCCGGGGCCGTCACCAGCATGGGGCGCGGGCACTGCATGATCCGCGATTCCCCCGGTTCGACCTCCACCCGGCAGACTTCCCGTTTCTTCGGCGTGTTCGCCTTCTTCGGCTTCGGTTCCTTCTTCCTGATGCGCTCCGCAATCGTCCGGCGCGGCTTTTCCTGTTCCAGCATTCCTTGCCCCTTATGCGAAAGCCCCCGTTTCCGGGGGCCATCCGTCTACATTCCCATTTCCCTGATGAGCATCGTCACGATGCCGAGCACATAGCCGCACATCCAGATTTCGAGACGGGTGAGCGGGGTCATGGCTACCACACCGTTTCCGCGATTTGGCGAAGTTCAAGGGCGTTGTTGAGCGCGTTGCGCGCCGCATCCACCATTGCGGCAGAAATCTGCACTTCACGCATCACGGCGTTATAAAACCGTGAGCAGTCCGCGCCGCGCAGAGGGTGCGTACCAAGACGCGCCTGTGAGAACTGCACATCGTGCATATTCAGCCTCGAAAGAATGGTATAGGCCGCTTCAATGCTCGCCGCGTATCGGTCATAACTTGCGAAGCGCGGCAAGCTCCTCATATCGGGCAGGGCGGGCTCCGCAACCTTAAGTTCCAGCCCGATCAAATACTCCACAGCCTCGCTCATCCTTTCCGGCGGCAGTTGCGTGTACTTGGCGATCTCGAAGTGGCGGGCGAAGCGGCTCCACACTTCGCCGTAGCCCTTGCGCTGGTGCTCCTTCGGCAACATGCCGACCTTGGCGTCGACCAGTGCCTTGAGCTGCGCCTGTTGCGACGGGGCGAGGGCGTCGGCGGGGGGCAAGGCCCCTTCCCGCTGGCGCTGCAACTCGGCCTCCAGCGCGTTGAAGGCTTCGATGTAGGCCAGCTTGATCACGAGAGCCTTCTTGCCCGTGTAGCCCATGACCAACAGCATGAAGCCGTCACGGTAGATGATGTACATGGGGCGGGTTTTGCCCTGTTCGTCGATGTAAGAGGCCAGCTCAAAATTGAGCCCGCTAAACGAATTCAGCTGGTTAGCCTCCCCAAAATTGGGGGCGCTAAATGATTCTACGCAGTTATCTATAAGCTCTTTGATCCCCCGCACTACATGATCATGGCGCTTCCCGAAGAACTTCGCTACCTCTAACGAGGTAGTGGCGGGGCGTCCATTGTGCAACATAACCGAAGGCGCGGGCATAGGCATGAGTTCGCACTGTGACATATGATTCTCGCTTTCTTTGCGGCCCGGCAGTCTCCCGCCGGGCCTCGTTCGCTCTAGAGGTCGTCGCCGGGCTGCTTGGTCGTCTGCGCGATTACGCAGAAACAACCACGTTCCGTGTAGTCGCGGGCGAAGTCTTCGGCCCCCTTCTGGTTGTAGCACCAGTGCAGACGGCGAGGCTCGGTTTCCGAAGTGCCGGGCGCGAAGACGATGCACAGCCACCACTTGCCGTACTCATGGCCTTCAGTGACGTTCGGC
>ENA-ORTU01004475-ORTU01004475.1-human-gut-metagenome-genome-assembly--contig:-NODE-4475-length-10647-cov-6.193070_pt1 | contig 10647 bp, 8 predicted proteins | sample MGYA00241910_ERZ509184 | MGnify/ENA primary metagenome ERZ509184 (study PRJEB26280, sample SAMEA2338847) | human gut metagenome | biome: human gut; feature: human-associated habitat; material: faeces...
TGGGCTGGACGATGGTGGTCATCACCGGCACGCAGTAGCGGGACATCGTGATGCCATCAAAACCGATCACTGAGACATCCTCCGGCACCCGCATACCTGCACTTACCAGCGCCCGGATCGCACCAAAGGCAATCACATCGCTCATGGCAAACAGGGCAGTGAACTCGGCCCGGCGGGCCAGCAGACTGTTCATGGCGTGGTAGGCGGACTCGAAATCGTAGTTGGACAGGCCATAGAGCTTATCGTCAAAGACAAGCCCTGCGTCCTCCATGGCATCCTGCGCACCCAGACGACGCATCCGGCTGGGAAAGCTGGTGGCTGGGCCGCCCAGCACCGCAATCTTGCGGTGACCCTGTGCGATGAGATGGGAGACTGCCGCTTTTGCTGCGGCACGGTCATCCACACCCACCATCGAGAGGTTGGGGAAGTCCAATTCATTGGAGACCAGCGTGGCCAGTACGGAGGGAACGGAGATGTTTGCAAAGCCGTTCTGGAAGTTCGTGACACTGCCGCCCAGAAAGATCATGCCCTTGGGCTTGATCTCCCGCAGGATCTTCTCAGCAGCATCGATCTCGTTGGCGTTCTCGTCCAGGTAGGAGACGATGCCGTTGTACCCATACAGGGTAGCGGCCCGCTGCAGCTGAACGAGGAAGTCGGAGAAGAAGATGTTCCGGGTCCCCTTGACCACGAACACCAGGCTGCGGGATTGCTGGATCTTCAACTGCCGCGCGTTGGTGTTGGGGGTAAAGCCTGCCTCCCGCATGACCTTGAGCACATGCTCCTTGGTCTCGGGCCGGACATCCGGCCGATCATTGATGACACGCGAAATGGTGCTGACAGAACAGCCGCTGATGCGGGCAATGTCCTTGATCGTCATATCGCGTGCCCTCGCTTTCGGTTGGATTATCGGGAACGGTGTCGGGAACGTTTCCAGTGGCTATAGTATGGCACAATTTGCGCAAAAAATCAATCATGTTGGAGCGATTTCGTGAAATGTGTACAAAGAATCGGTTTGACATTGTGCAGTTTGATTTGCCAACACATCAAAACACCGGTTGATTTCGGAAATTCCCGGTAACATTTCAGGAAATGCCGGAAAAACCGTACCGGTTTGTAACTTTTTGACCGGGTGATGCAATTTTATGGACGAGGGTGATCTGCCCGGAAATTACGGGAACGGTTCCATAAGATGTTCCCAGAATGCAGCAAAAGAAACAGGGAGACTACTGAGTGCCGGGAGCACTGTACAAACGAAAGATACAACAAAAAAGCGCTTTCACCTTGTCATCGGTGAAAGCGCTTTGCTGATTGCTGATTATTTTGAATGGGTTGATAAAGTTCTGATTAGTCGCTGACGTAGGGCATCAGAGCAACGTGACGAGCACGCTTGATGGCGGTGGTCAGTGCGCGCTGATGATAAGCGCAGGTGCCGGTCACACGGCGGGGAATGATCTTTGCACGCTCAGAGACGTACTTACGCAGACGGGGCACGTCCTTGTAATCGATGGTGTCGATGCGATCGACACAGAAGCTGCAAACCTTCTTGCGGCCGCGACGCATGGGGCGTGCGGGGCGAGAGCCTTCGGTTCTTTCAAAAGCCATTGCTTATTACCTCCTATAAGAATTGAACGGTCAGACCGTTACGGAATCAGAACGGCAGGTCATCACTGTCATCAATGACAGCAAAATCATCTGCACTGCCGGCGGAATAGCTGGGAGCTGCCTCCACAGCAGCCGGACGGGCAGGGGCTGCGTTCTGGTAGGCGGGAGCAGAATTCTGATAATTTGCTCCACCGCCCTGATTGCTGCTCTTGGGGCCTGCAAAGCTGATGTTGTTGGCTACGACTTCCACAGCCGTGCGATTGTTGCCGTTCTTATCCTGATACTGGCGGGTCTGAAGAGAGCCTTCGATGGCGATCAGACTGCCTTTCTGGAAATACTTAGAAACAAACTCGGCCTGAGAACGCCAGGCAACGATATCAATGAAGTCAGCCTGACGCTGCTCACCCTGACGCACAAAATTGCGGTCGCAGGCAATGCGGAAGCTGCACACATTGGTGCCCTGGGGCGTGGTGCGGAGTTCAGGATCCGCCACAAGACGGCCCATGATAGCAACAACATTCAACATTTTACGGTCTCCCTTTCTGTCACGAAAAGATTACTCCTCGTGGGCAACGATCAGGCTGCGCATAACACCTTCAGTGATCTTGTACACACGGTCCAGCTCAGCGGGGAAGCTGGGCTCGCTGGTGAAGTTGATCACAGTGTAAACGCCTTCCTCCTCGTCGTTGATGGGGTAGGCCAGACGGCGCTTGCCCCACTCGTCGATGGAATCGATCGTACCGTTGTTCTCGATCAGGGTCTTGAACTTACCAACCAGAGCGGCGGTAGCCTCCTCGTCGAGAGCGGCGCTGGTAATCAGCATGGTTTCGTACTTTGCCATTTTGTAGCACCTCCTTTTGGACTTAAGGGCCTCAAGGTTATGAGGCCAAGGGTACACACGACATGCGGCATCGCCTGCCGTGTGCGGCGTGTCTGTTCAGACAGCAATTTATTATAGCAAGTCCCTGCTGTTTTGTCAAGCCCTGCGAGCCAAAAATCCGCACAAAAATTTGTACTGAAGCTTTGGCGAACTTTGTCTGTTTTTTTAACGAGAAAGATGGAGAAGTATTTTGATTTTGGCTCTGAGCGGCGATATAATAAAAGAATAGAGGGTCGGGCGCGGCCGACAGCCCTGTTAAATGAAATAAAATGGAGGAAGGTAAATTTATGTATTCTGTTTTTCGCAACCTCGCCATCATCATCCTCAGTGCCAAGTTCTTCGGGCTGGTGTCCCGCAAGTTCAAAGCGCCGCAGGTGGTGGGCGAGATCATCGCGGGCCTGATCATCGGGCCCTGTCTGCTGAACCTTGTGCATATCAGCGATACCATCTCGATCTTCGCAGAGATCGGCGTGGTGCTGCTGATGTTCTCCACGGGCCTTGGCACCAACCTGAAGGAGCTGATCAAGGCAGGCCCCATCGCCACCCTGATCGCCTGTGTGGGCGTGGCGGTGCCGCTGGCAGGGGGCACGCTCCTTTATAGTTTATTCTACGGCTTCTCGGCGTTGGGCAGCCAGGAGTTCTACCGCGCCCTCTTCATCGGTACCATTATGACCGCCACCAGCGTGTCCATCACCGTGGCTACCTTGCAGGAGCTGGGCCACCTGAAGAGCTTCCTTGGCACCACCATCGTCAGCGCCGCCGTCATCGATGATGTCATCGGCATCGTGGTGCTGACCTGCGTGCTGGGAGCAAGCTCCGGCACCGGTACAGGGCTGGGTAAGGTGCTGATGAACACCGTGCTGTTCTTCGCTACCGCCATCGGCGTGGGCATCATTGCCCATTTCGCCATGAAGTGGCTGGACAAGCGCAACCCCCACACCCAGCGCATCACCATCGTCAGTATGGCGTTCTGCTTTGCCATGGCCTACATTGCTGAGGCCTACTTCGGCATTGCAGATATCACAGGTGCCTACATCGCGGGCATCGTCCTGTGCACTCTGGAGGATGCCCCCTATGTGGAGCGCCGGGTGGACATCAGCAACTATGTGCTGTTTGCTCCCATCTTCTTCGCCAGCATCGGCCTGAAGACAGATATCAGCGGCCTGACCCCGGAGATCCTGCTGTTCAGCGTGTGCTTCGTGGTGGTGGCCCTGATCACCAAGATCATCGGCTGCGGGCTGGCGGCTAAGGTCTGTAGGTTCAGCTGGGGTGATTCCCTCAAGGTGGGTGTTGGCATGATGACCCGCGGCGAGGTGGCCTTGATCGTGGCCCAGAAGGGCCTGGACATCGGCGTGGTGGATTCCGTCTACTTCACCGCCGTCATCCTGCTCATCGTCGTGTCCAGTGTGGCCACTCCGCTGGTCTTGAAAGCGCTGTTCACCAAAATGCCTGTGCAGCCGCATCCCAGTCAGGCAAAGCAGTAAGGGAGCTCTGCCAGAACCCTTTTGATATTTTCCAAAACGACAGCAGCACCTCACCAGAAATGGCGGGGTGCTGCTGCTTTATGGGGCGAAACGGGACGAAAAGTTTTCGCAAACGGTGCAAAACGGGCTAAAAAGCGGGGCCCTTTTGTGAATAGTGCTAAAGAAATGGCGGAATCCTTGTAAAAAATAACAGCAGGTGGTATAATTTATCTGTAAAACGAAAATGATTGGCTCAAAAGAAACAAACTTGGAGGGATTTACATGAAAACTATAGCGCAGACCGTGATCGAGGCAGATCGCTTCTATACCATCGCTGCCAAGGGCGGCAGTGTCATTCAGGCCGTGGAGAAGGCCACCAACGGCGGCGATATCCGCCTGGGCAAGTACGAGCACAAGCCCGAGCAGGAGTGGGCCTTTGTGCGCGAGGGTGACGGCGTGTACCGCATCCGCAACCGCGCATCCGGCAAGCTGATCGACCTGATGATGACCGGCACCGCCAATGGCACTTGGCTGCACCTGTGGGAGGATGTGGGCGGCACCTCTCAGATGTGGACCGTGGAGCCCACCCCCGCCGGCACCGTCCGTCTGCGCTCTTCCTGGGCCAGCGGCAAGTGCATCGATACCGTGGGCATGGGTGCCAACGATGGTGCCATCCTGCAGATCTGGCAGGAGGCCGCAGGCGATGACCAGCTGTGGACCATTTCCGAGGTGAAGGACCGTGCAAAGCGTGCCCCTGCCAAGAAGGCAGAGGAGCCCGTTGTAGAGGCTGCACCTGTGGTCGAGAGCGCTCCTGCAGAGGAGGCAAAGCCGGAGGTTAAGGAAGAGCCCGTTGTGGAGGAAAAGCCCGTGGAGGAGCCTGCAAAGGCTGAGAAAAAGCCCGCTGAGCCTGTTGTTAAGGCCGAAGAGGTGAAGGCGGAGCCTGTCAAGGCCGCTGCTCCCGCTGCCAAGGCTCCCGCAAAGAAGCCCACCGCCAAAAAGACCAGCCGCGCCGCCCGCAAAAAGGCCGCTGCCGCTAAAAAGTAAGTAATACAAGCAAAAGCAGCTGCATTCCGTAAAAACACGGAGTGCAGCTGCTTTTTTGTTGCGATCTTACAGGCCTCTCCTACGAGGAAAACTGGAACGAAACGCCTGAGAAGGTCAGACGTGCATCATGCCGCGCTGTGCATGGATGCGGAATTTGAGTGCGGCGGCGATAAAGCCCTTGAACAGGGGATGAGCGCGGTTGGGGCGGCTCTTGAACTCAGGGTGGAACTGTGCACCCAGATGGAAGTCACGGCCGGGCAGCTCCACGGTCTCCACCAGACGGCCGTCAGGGCTGGTGCCGGAAATGACTAGCCCGGCATCCTCCATCTCCTGACGGAACGCGTTGTTGAACTCGTAGCGGTGGCGGTGACGCTCCCAGATCTCAGCCTCGCCGTAGCACTCGGCCATCTTGGTGCCGGGCTTGACGGTGCAGGGGTACTTGCCCAGACGCATGGTGCCGCCCTTGGGGATGTTGCCCTGCTGGTCGGCCATCAGGGCAATGACATTGTGGGCACCATCGGGGGTGAACTCGCTGGAATTGGCATCGGCATAGCCCAGCACGCCGCGTGCGAACTCCATCACCATGATCTGCATTCCCAGGCAGATGCCAAAGTAGGGAATCTGGTTCTCACGGGCATACTGTGCAGCCTGGATCATGCCCTCGATGCCGCGGTCACCAAAGCCGCCGGGCACAATGATGCCGTCCACGTCAGCAAACACTTCTTTGCAGGCATCCTGATCGATCAGGTCCTCGCTCTCCACCCACTTGATGTCTACCTGACTGTCGTTCTCAAAACCGGCGTGGTACAGGCTCTCCATCACGGAAAGATAAGCGTCGTGCAGTTTGACGTACTTGCCCACCAGCGCAATGGTGCAGGTCTTGCTGCGGGTGGCAATGCGGGAGACCACACCCTTCCACTCGGTCAGGTCGGCGGGGGGCACGTCCAGCTTGAGCTTTTCCACCACCACATCATCCAGGCCGTTGGTGTGGAGCATCAGCGGGCACTGGTACAGGCTGGGCATGGTCAGGTTCTCAATGACGCACTCAGGCTTGACATTACAGAAGGTGCTGATCTTGCGGCGGATATCGCCGCCCACGCTGCCGTCAGCACGCAGGATGATGATATCGGGGTTCACGCCCATGCCCTGCAGCTCCTTGACGGAATGCTGGGCCGGCTTGGACTTGTACTCGTCGGAGCCGGAAATATAGGGCACCAGCACAACATGGATGTAGCAGCAGTTGTCGCGGCCCTGCTCCAGGCCCACCTGACGGATGGCCTCCAGGAAGGGCTGGCTCTCAATATCGCCGGTGGTGCCGCCGATCTCGGTAATGACCACATCGGCATCGGTAGAGGATGCCATGTTGTAGATGTAATTCTTGATCTCGTTGGTGATGTGGGGGATGATCTGGACGGTCTGACCCAGATAAGCGCCCTGGCGCTCCTTGTTCAGCACGTTCCAGTACACCTTGCCGGTGGTCAGGTTGGAGTACTTGTTCAGATTTTCGTCGATGAAGCGCTCGTAGTGGCCCAGATCGAGGTCGGTCTCAGTGCCGTCATCGGTCACGAACACCTCACCGTGCTGCAGGGGGCTCATGGTACCCGGGTCCACGTTTACATAAGGGTCCAGCTTCTGGCTGGCGACCTTCAGTCCGCGGCACTTGAGCAGGCGGCCCAGAGAAGCCGCCGTGATGCCCTTGCCCAGACCGGAGACAACGCCGCCGGTCACAAAGATGAATTTTGCCATTTGTTCAGTCCTCCTCTAATTTATCTTTCAGAGATCATTCTTTCCCAGTACAGATGCGCTTGCATCCGGAACAAAACATACAACACCAAATTATAATCCTAATCCTCGTAAGAATCAAGGATTTCCTGTGCAATTTCTGCACGGCTGCGCCGGGTGTCCATGGCGCGCTTTTCAATGTAGCGGTGGGCGGCATCCTCGCTCATCTGCTCCCGCTCCACCAGACAGCATTTTGCATGGCTGACCAGCCGTACCTGTGCGATCTTTTCCTGCATCCGCGCGTTTTCCTGCCGGAGCAGCTGCAGGCGGTGGTTGCTGGCCGCGGCCAGATGGATGGCCTGCAGGAACAGCGTGTTGGAGAACGGCTTGCTCAGCAGCAGCACCCCCTGCTCACTCATGGGGGCCAGCAGCTGCTCGGCGGCGGCTGCCTTGGCCAGCAGCACCACGCCTGCGTCTGTTTTTTCTACGGCAGAGGAACACAGCTCGTGGCCAAACTCGTCCGGGAGAGGCGCGTTGACCACGATCAGCTCAAAATCGGATTCCAGCATCCTGCGCCGAGCCTCGGCACCACTGGGGATGATCGTAGGCCGGGTGTATCCCAGCTCTGCCAGCCGCGCGGAGATGTACTCGTTGGAGCTTGCTCCGGCGCTCACGATCAGAGCACGTCCCATTTGAATCGCTCCTTTCTCTTACATCCAGGCAAGGGGCCGAATCATTGCCCCTTCGTACTTTCCCTCAAAAGCGGTTCAGATGGCGTTGAAGTAGTGCACCCGCTCGTACTCTGCCGGGTCGGCAGCAGCTTTCAGGGCGGCACAGCGCTTCAGTTCTTCCTCATAGTACCGATGCGAAAGCTCTTCCGGCAGCACGCGGTGCAGAAATTCGCTCTCCTGCGCGGCCTGCACGGCCTCCTCCAGCGTGGAAGGCAGTCTTTCCAGCCCAAGACCTGCGGCCTCGGTGGGATCGAACAGGTTCTTGTTGATGGGGGCCTGCAGCACCATCCGGTGCTCGATGCCATCCAGACCGGCGGCCAGCACCAGACCCACGGCCAGATAGGGGTTGCAGGCAGGGTCAGGGCTGCGTAGTTCCATGCGGCAGTTGTTGCCCTTGACCTGCGGGATGCGCACCAGCTGGCTGCGGTTCTGACGGCTCCAGCTCACATAGCGGGGGGCCTCGTCACAGCCAAAGCGCTGGTAGCTGTTGGGCAGGGGATTGGTGAACACGGTCAGCTCCCGGCTGTGGGCCAGCACACCGGCCATAAAGCTGCCTGCAATGCTGTCCGGGGCAATGTCGCCCTCAAACAGGTTGCGGCCATCCATGTAAAGGGACAGGTTGATGTGCAGGCCGCTGCCTGCCTGATCCGGCAGGGGCTTGGGCAGGAAGCTGGCGTGGATGCCGTTGCGCATGGCAACAGCCCGCACGATCTGCTTGAACATCATCACATGGTCGGCTGTTTTCAGGGGGCCGGCGTAGTGGCAGTCGATCTCGTTCTGACCGTGGCCGCTCTCGTGATGGCTGTGCTGGGGGCTCATGCCCATCTGCTCCATGGTCAGGCAGATGTCCCGGCGCAGGTTCTCACCTGCATCCAGCGGGGCTACATCAAAGTAGCCGCCAAAGTCGATGGGGATGCGGGTGGGGCGGCCCCGGTCATCATTCTCAAACAGGTAGAACTCGCACTCAGCCCCCACGTTGCAGGTCAGCCCCAGTTTGCGGAAGCTGCGGCTCATCTGGCGCAGGAAGCCGCGGCAGTTGCCGCCAAAGGCAGCGCCGTCCGGCTTTTCCACGTCACAGAAGAACTGCATCACCCGGCCCTCGGTGGGCCGCCAGGGCAGGATGGTCACGGTGGAAAGATCGGGCCGGAGCACAAGATCGCTTTCCTCCACCTTCATAAAACCGGCAATGGAGCTGCCGTCAAAGCAGACACCATCCTCCATGGCCTTGGGCAGGTCGCTGGCAAGCACGGCGATATTTTTCTGGGTGCCAAAGATATCGCAGAAGGCAAAGCGGACGAATTTGACGTTGTTGTCCTCCACAAAATCAAGGATGTCCTGTTGGGTATTATAGCTCATAGTGGTTCCCTCCGAGCCGCAGGGCGCGGCGAATGGCACATCAGTGCAAAACTGGAAAAATCAGCTTGCGTCCTTAAAAAACGCCTAAAGGCCTGCTTCGTATGCGCAAAGCAGGTCTTTAGGCTGGTGTAAGAAATAGGAAAAGGGGAATGGCTTAAAAATCCAACAACCCAGCGATGCTTATCAAGCTATGTCAGAAAGATCAGACATAGTAGAGCATCTTGCTGTAGCTGGGCAGAGGCCAGTAGTCCTCACCGCAGATGGTCTCGGCATCGTCAGCAGCGGCGCGCAGAGCATCCATCTTGGGCAGAACGTCATCGTGGAAGGAGACAGCCTTGGCGCTCTCATCGGTCATGGCCTCAGCGGTATCCACGGCAGCCTGCAGGGCATCGATGGCATCGCTCATGGCATCGGCATCGGTGGACAGGCGGGTGAGGGTCTTGGTCTCGCTGCGCACGCTGATGGCCTCGCTGACGGCCAGCTTGGATGCGGCGGTGTTGGCAACCTCGCTCATGTAGGCATTGATGGCGGGCAGCAGCTGCTTGCGGGCCATCTCCAGCATGGTCAGAGCCTCGATGTTGATGATCTTGGAGTAGTGCTCCATCTCGACCTCGTAACGGCTTTCCATCTCGATCTTGGTCAGAACACCGAAATCCTCCATCAGCTGGATGTTCTTCGGGTCGATCAGTGCGGGCAGAGCGGCGGGCGTGTTCTTCTTGTTGGGCAGACCGCGGCGTGCTGCTTCCTCTTCCCACTCGGCGGTGTAGCCGTTGCCGTTGAAGATGACACGGCGGTGGTCACGGATGGTGCGCTTGATCAGAGCAATGGCAGCACTGGTAAAGTCCTCAGCGCCCTCCAGCTCGTCAGCGTAGCCCTTCAGCTCCTTGGCAACAGCAGTGTTCAGGATGGTGTTGGCATCGCTCAGGTTCTCGGCAGAACCGGGCATACGGAACTCGAACTTGTTGCCGGTGAAGGCGAAGGGAGAGGTGCGGTTGCGGTCGGTGGTGTCCTTGCTGAACTTGGGCAGGACATCCACGCCCAGATCCATCTTCATCTTGACAGGGCCGGCATAAGGAGAATCAGATGCAATGGCATCGATAACAGCTTCCAGCTCCTCGCCCACAAAGATCGAGATGATGGCCGGGGGAGCCTCGTTGGCACCCAGACGGTGATCATTGCCCGGGGTGGCAACGGAGGTACGCAGCAGATCGGCGTACTCGTCCACTGCCTTGATGACAGCGGCCAGGAATACCAGGAACTGCAGGTTCTCCATGGGCGTGTCGCCCGGGTCCAGCAGATTCTCGTGGGTGGTGGACATGGACCAGTTGTTGTGCTTGCCGCTGCCGTTCACACCCTCAAAGGGCTTCTCGTGCTGCAGGCAGACCAGACCGTACTTGGGAGCGATCTTCTTCATCATCTCCATGGTCAGCAGGTTGTGGTCAATGGCAACATTGGTGGTGTCGAAGATGGGGGCCAGCTCATGCTGGCAGGGAGCCACTTCGTTGTGCTTGGTCTTGGCGGGAACGCCCAGCTTCCACAGCTCCTCGTCCAGCTCCTTCATAAATGCGGAGACCTCGGGACGGATGACACCGAAGTAATGCTCCTCCAGCTCCTGACCCTTGGCAGAGGGAGCACCGAACAGAGTGCGGCCGGTGAGGATCAGATCCTGACGTGCCTCGTAGTCCTCCTTCTTGACAAGGAAATACTCCTGCTCGGGGCCGACGGTGGTGGAGACGTAATCAACATCCTTGCCAAACAGCTTCAGGATGCGGATGGCCTGACCGGACAGTGCGTTCATGGAGCGCAGCAGGGGGGTCTTTTTGTCCAGTGCCTCGCCGGTGTAGCTGAC
>ENA-ORTU01004485-ORTU01004485.1-human-gut-metagenome-genome-assembly--contig:-NODE-4485-length-10636-cov-2.653624_pt1 | contig 10636 bp, 8 predicted proteins | sample MGYA00241910_ERZ509184 | MGnify/ENA primary metagenome ERZ509184 (study PRJEB26280, sample SAMEA2338847) | human gut metagenome | biome: human gut; feature: human-associated habitat; material: faeces...
AGCGCGCTCATGCTGTATAAACTGAGTGATCAAATTTCCCGTTTCGCCGGAAAAGATTCTTTCCACCCGAGGAGATTGAAATTCGAAATCACCATTCTCCTGATATGAGATCAGCATTCGACATGCTCTCAGCCGAAGTTTTTGCCTGGGAGTCATGCCTTCCACTAGCCTGGGCTTGTGCAAGTAATGAATACGGAGGAATAGAAAATGACAGTCGGCGATTTGATCCCTATGCTGCGCGCTTACCCAAATGATGATGAAATTGAAATTCAAGTTTTTGAGACGAACTCAGGTGAGTTGATTGATTCTACATCCGCCATTGGAATTGTAGAGGAAGATATTTTTTACCCAACTTTTTCCATTGATATTGAGGCGGAGAAATTTAGGAACTACATCAAATAAGTCCAAAAAAATGTCCACACCCCCGCAGTGGTTTTCCTGGCGAACGCTAACACTGTTTGGGTGTAAAGCATTTTAAGAACCTCTTGTAGTAAAAAGTCCGTTTTCTTGCCGTGCAGGCAAGATAGCCCAATGGTATATTTAAGTTCTCTAAAGGAAGTTTCAATTCCCCAACGGAGACGGTAAAGTTCTTTGATTGTTCCAATGGGAAAAGTCTCTGAATCAAGATTCGTATAAAGTGGTATTGCTGGTTCCGCCAACAACCTTATTGGAAACCGCCCATGCAAAGCCGTTGACCGCATACGCGGCAACCTGATTTTTGTCATTGAACGGAGAGAGGGCAGAGGTGTCTGCTTCGGGATGCCCCGCCACATTGTAAAGAATTGCAACCATCTGTTCACGGGTCACAGGAACATCCAAATTCAAGCCGGATTTCTCCAAACCGTCCAGATAGCCGTTTTTCAGGGCGGCATACCAGTTGCCGCTATACCACTTGCCGCTGCATCCCGCCTGCTCCAAAACAGCCGCATCGGTCTCAATGTCACTCGGGCAGAAGTAGCGGGTCAGCATGGCAAGAAGCTGTCCCCCGGTCACGGTGCCTGTAGGACTGTATTTGCCGTTTCCAATACCGCCTACCATCTTTGCCCCGGCTGCTTTCTCGATTGCCGTATAAGCCCAATGGCTGGCGGGCACATCACTGAATGTAGGGGCTGCAGCAAAGGCGGGTACTGTCATAGTCGCGCTCAATGCTGCCGCGATGACTGCGGACAAGATTCTTTTCTTCTGCATATTCTCTCTTTACCTCCGACACAATGATTGTATATAGGGCAGTACAGATATGTAATTGTATTTTACTCTGGTTTTCAAATATTTTCAATATCCGAAAGCAAAAGGTCATCCCTCGGCGGGATGACCTTTTGCGTCAAATGGTATCTTCCAGATAAAAGACAAATCCGAACCCATCCCTGATTAGGAACAAGTTCGGATTTTGTCGTTTTGGTGGACCTGAAGGGATTCGAACCCACGACCTTACGGATGCGAACCGTACGCTCTCCCAACTGAGCTACAGGCCCAAATATTAACTTGGCTGAAAATATCGATCATCAAGTGGGGCCCGCTTTATGTCGGGATCGCCCTCCCAACTGAGCTACAGGCCCATGAACTTTTCAGCCCGCATATCATACCACAGCTTTTCTCATTTGTGAAGTCCTTTTTTCACTTTTTTCAAAAAATTTTTGTTGCCTTTCCGAAAGCCGTATCGTATAATATCTGTTGTTATCCGTCCTCCGCATACAGCTGCGGGATCGGTCTTGCGCAATGAATGCCCGCGAACCATGTCAGGCGGGGAACCGAGCAGCATTAAGCGGGACCAGTCATGTGCCGCAAGGGCGCCGGTCACGCAGCTGTATACGGAGGACCTTTTCTATCCTCACGAAAGGGGCAATGTGGTATGTATCAGGCGCTGTACCGCAAGTGGCGACCCAAGACTTTCTCCGACGTGGTCGGGCAGGAGCATGTCACTGAAACGCTGCAGCGGCAGGTCGCAGAGGGACGGCTCTCGCACGCCTACCTCTTCACCGGCACGCGCGGCACGGGCAAAACCACCTGCGCAAAGATCCTCGCCAAGGCAGTCAACTGCGAGCACCCCGAGAATGGTAACCCCTGCAACAAATGCTCAAGCTGCCTCGGCATCGAGTCCGGCGGCTTTCTCGATGTGATGGAGCTTGACGCCGCCTCGAACAACGGCGTGGACCACGTCCGCGCGCTGCGGGACGAGGCCATCTACTCCCCTGCGCAGGTGAAAAAGCGCGTGTACATCATCGACGAGGTGCACATGCTCTCCATCGCGGCGTTCAACGCGCTGCTGAAAATTCTGGAGGAGCCGCCGGAGCACCTGATGTTCATTCTGGCGACGACCGAGCTGCACAAGGTGCCCGCGACCATTCTCTCACGCTGCCAGCGCTTTGCGTTCCGCCGCATTCTGCCGCGCGAGATCGTGGGACGGCTGAACTACATCGCGGAGCAGGAGGGCATCGACCTCCGGCCGGACGGTGCGGAACTGCTCGCGCACATTGCCGACGGCGCGCTGCGCGACGCGCTGAGTCTTTTGGACCAGTGCGCGGCGGCGGGCGGGACCATCGACAGCGCGGCGGTGCTCGACGCGCTGGGACTGGCGGGCAACCTCCAGACCGCACAGCTGATGGACTGCGTTCTGCGGCGCGACACGAAGGCCGCGCTGCTGCTGCTCCACCGGCTCTATGGCAGCGGCAAGGATGTGGGCGCGGTGCTCGGCGAGCTGTCCGCGCTCGCGCGCGACCTGCTCATTTCCAAAACGGCTCCCGAGGGCGGCGCGGCGCTGCTCACGGGTGGCTACGACGGCCAGACGATGGACAGCCTTTTGCGGCAGGCCGACAGCGCGCGGCTTATCGCCATCTGCACCACGCTCCAGCGCGCGGCGGCGGACATGAACGTGAGCGTCAACCGCCGCACGGATGCGGAGCTGTGTCTCCTGAAGCTCTGCGACGAAACGCTCTCCGGCGATTTGAGCGCCATCAACGCGCGGCTTGCACGGCTCGAACAGCAGATGGCCACGGGCGTGCGCTATTCCGCCGCAGAAGGCACGGTGCAGGCGGAGAAGCCCGCTCCCGCAAAGACTGCGGCGAAGCCGACAGCCGTGGAGGACGAGGCGCCGCCCCCGTGGGAGGACAGCGTGCCCGCGCCGGCGGACGGATCCTTTGACGACGCTCCCCCGCCCTACGGCGAGCCAGCAGAGCCGGACCGTCCGCAGAGCGCGATGACGGCTCCCGCGCCGCAGGCCGCAGAGCCGAAGGCGGAAGCGTCCGCACCGACCGGTGACAGCGATATCTGGCTCGCGCTGATGGAGAGCTACAAAAACCGACTCACGCCCGACAAGCGCGCGTTCGTCGGTCAGGCGGACGGACGGCTCGCCAACGGCGTGCTGACGGTCTACTGTCCGACGGCGGTGACGAAGGCCATGCTCGATACCGAGGCGGTCGCCGCGGTGCTGCGCGAGGTGACGGGCCAGAGTGTCGGTCAGGCGATTGCCGTGCGCTTCATGGTCGGCGAGCCGGAGGACGGGAAAAAACGCGACAAATTCCAGGACCTGCTGCGTATGGGCAGCAAGTTCGATAACTTCAACATCAAGTAACATCAGGAGGAATACGGATATGGCAAAGGGTTACAGCGCGCGCCGAGGCTTCTCGAACGGCGCGGGACAGGCGGCGCAGCAGATGCAGATGCAGCAGAAGCTCATGCAGATGCAGCAGGAGATGGCGAAGGCTCAGCAGGAGGTCGAGGAGGCCACCTTCACAGCGAGCGTCGGCGGCGGTGCCGTCAGCGCTGCGGCAAACGGCAAGAAGGAGATCACCGCGCTCACCATCAAGCCCGAGGCGGTCGATCCCGAGGACGTCGAGATGCTGCAGGACCTCGTGATCTCCGCGGTCAACGAGGCGCTGCGGCAGGCGGACGACGCGATGAGCAGCCGCATGAACAGCTTCACCAGCGGTCTGAACATCCCCGGTCTGGGGCTATAAGCGCAGAATACAGCAAGGAGACGCCACCCACCGGACGGCGTCTCCTTTTTTATTTTTGGCTCAGGCGTTCGCCGGCCGCGCGCAGCGTCCTGCGCAGGAAGATGGCCGAGAGCGTCAGGCTCACGAGCTCGGCGATGGGGAACGACCACCACACCAGCTCCAGCCGTCCGGTCAGGGAGAGCAGATACGCCACCGGCAGCAGCACGCAGATCTGGCGGCAGACCGAGACGATCAGACTGTAAAACGGCGTGCCGAGCGCCTGAAAGACGCTGCCCGAGACGATGCAGAAGCCCGCGAGCGGGAACGTCAGGCCGATGATGCGCAGCGCGGTCCTGCCGATGGTCAGCATCTCCTCCGAGGGGGAGAAGAGACCGAGCAGCGTACCGGGGATGATCTCGAAGAGCGCAAGACCCACGCACATGATGGCGATGGCTGTGACAGCCGAAAGGCGGATCGTCCTGCGGAAGCGCTCCGGCTTGCCCGCACCGTAGTTGTACGAAATGATAGGCACCATCGCGTTATTCAGGCCGAAGATGGGCATGAAAATGAAGCTCTGGAGCTTGAAGTACGCGCCGAACACCGCCGTCGCCGCCTCGGTAAAGGAGATGAGGATCTTGTTCATGCCGAACACCATCACCGAGCCGATGGACTGCATGATGATGGACGGCACGCCGACCGCGTAGATCTCCTTGATCGTCGCGGCGTGAGGACGGATCTCGCGGCGGCGCAGATGCACGTCGGGATTGCGCGTGAGGTTGAGATAGAAGCCGATGGACGCGCCGACGAGCTGACCGATAACGGTGGCGATCGCCGCACCGGCGACCTCCAGCCGCGGGAAGCCGAGCAGTCCGAAAATGAGGATGGGGTCGAGAGCGATGTTGGTGGCCGCGCCGGCGATCTGCGTGATCATGGAGAGGTTCGTGCGTCCCGTCGATTGCAGCAGGCGCTCATTATACATCTGGAAGAACAGGCCGACCGAGCAGCCGATGCAGACGGTCACATAGTCGCGCCCGTAAGTGATGATCTGCGGGTTGTCCGTCTGAAAGCGGAAGAACGGTCCCGCAAGCGTCCAGCCGATGAGGGCGAAGAGCGCAAAATTGCACAGCGTGAGGAACAGGCCGACATTCGCCGCGCGGTCCGCGCCCGCCTGATTCTTCTCGCCCAGCGAGCGGGAGAGCAGGGCGTTCATGCCCACGCCCGTGCCGCCGGAAAAGGCGATGCACAGCGTCTGGAGCGGGAACGCGAGCGACACGGCGTTCATCGCGTCCTGACTGAGCTTTGCCACAAAGATGCTGTCCACCACGTTGTAGAGCGCCTGAAACAGCATGGATACCATCATCGGCACCGCCATGCTGAAGAGCAGCCTGCCGACCGGCATGGTGCCCATTTTATTTTCCTGTAGGATCTCTTCTCTGATATTTTCGTCCATTTTCCGTATCTCCGTGCGTGAAAGGGTGCTCCATCCGGCGGACAGAGCACCTTTTTCTTTATTTTTTCAGTTCGCCGTTCGCGGCCTTGGTGAGGTAGGCGTTGATGAAGCCGTCGAGGTCGCCGTCCATGACCGCCTGAATGTTGCCGGTCTCGTAGTCCGTGCGCGTATCCTTGACGAGCTGGTAGGGCATGAAGACATAGGAGCGGATCTGGCTTCCCCATTCGATCTTGAGCTGCACGCCCTTGAGGTCGCTGATCTTCTCCGCGTGCTGCTGGATCTTCAGCTCCATGAGCTTGGATTTGAGCATCTGCATGGCGTAGTCGCGGTTCTGGAACTGGCTGCGCTGCGTCTGGCAGGCGGTGACGATGCCGGTGGGGATATGAATGAGACGCACCGCAGACGAGGTCTTATTGACGTGCTGGCCGCCCGCGCCGGAGGAGCGGTAGACCTGCATTTCAATGTCCTCGGGGCGAATGTCGACCTCGATGTCGTTGGGCAGCTCGGGCATGACCTCGAGCGCGGCGAAGCTCGTCTGGCGGCGGGCGTTCGCGTCAAAGGGGGAAACGCGCACCAGACGGTGGACGCCGTTCTCACTCTTGAGATAGCCGTAGGCGTTCTCGCCCTTGACCATGACCGTCGCGCTCTTGATGCCGGCCTCTTCGCCGTCGATATAGTCCATCATCTCGAACTCGAAGCCGTGCTTGTTCGCCCACTGCATATACATACGGTAGAGCATCTGCGTCCAGTCCTGCGCCTCGGTGCCGCCCGCGCCGGCGTGGAAGGTCAGAATGGCGTTGCAGTTATCGTACTCACCGGAGAGCAGCGTCGTGAGACGGACCTCCTCGATCCGCTTCTCCAGATCGGCGAAGCCCTCCTCCAGCTCGGGCAGCAGGCTGGCGTCGTCCATCTCGTTGCCCATGTCGATGAGGGCGAGCAGGTCGTCGCGCGTGGAGACGAGCTTTTCAAAGCGGTGGACCTTATTCTGCAGCTGCTTGGTGCGCATCTGATTGGCCTGCGAGCGCTCGATGTCGTTCCAGAAGCCGTCCTCATGCGCCTCGGCCTCGAGCCGCGCGATCTCGTGCTTGGAGGATTCGATATCGAGGGCCTTCTGAAGGTTTTCAAACGTGTCGCTCATGGCGAGCAGTTTCTGCTTATAGGAATCGTATTCGATAACAGCCATGGTGATCTCCTCTTCTCATACTGCATTAGCCGAAAAAGTATATCATACCGCCGCGCGAAAGGCAAGAAAAATCCGCCTCGGCGGCGGATTTTCCCAATTTTTTATCGTCAACGGTGCAAACTGCCCCATAAAAACAAAAAATCCACGCATCCCTGCGTGGTTCCGTTTTGGTCGCTCAGCGCTCGCTGACGATCTGCTCCGTCGTGCCGAAGATCATGTCATCGACGTCGAAGCCCTTGAAGTTTTCAAACATCATATTGGTTCTCACGCTCCTTTCTCTTTTCAATTTCAAGTGTAGGATACCACTTCTTCGTCAAGTGCGCAAGCGTGATTTTCAACATATTTCACAAAAATATTTTTGCCGTTTTGTGCTTTGTGCTAATTCGTTTTGCTTGTTTCCGCTCAAAGCCCTGTGGTAAAATAATGTATCCAATTTTGTTCTTCGGGAGGCGAGAGGACGCCTATGTACGAATTTTTTGCCGGCGACTACGACGTCGCCGTCATCGGCGCGGGCCATGCCGGCATTGAAGCCGCGCTTGCAAGCGCGCGATTGGGACGGAAAACGGTCTGCTTCACCATCAACCTTGACGCGGTGGGCAATATGCCCTGCAACCCCGCCATCGGCGGCACGGGTAAGGGCCATCTTGTGCGCGAGCTGGACGCGCTCGGCGGCGAGATGGCAAAGGCCGCCGACCGCGCCTGCATCCAGTATCGCCTTTTGAACCGCGGCAAGGGCCCCGCCGTGTGGTCTCTGCGCGCGCAGGCGGACCGCCGCCGCTATCAGCAGATCATGAAGCATACGCTCGAGCGGCAGGAAAACCTGACGCTCCGGCAGGCGGAGATCGTGGAGCTGCGCGTGGAAAACGGCGCAGTCTCCGCCGTCGTCACCGCGACGGGCGCGGTGTTCGGCGCAAAGGCCGTCATCCTCTGCTCGGGAACCTACCTTGACGGGCGCACCATCGTGGGCGAATGCATTCAGTCAAGCGGCCCCGACGGGATGCACGCGAGCCTGCCGCTCGCGGAGCGGCTGCGCGCGCTCGGACTTCCCCTGCGCCGCTTCAAGACCGGCACGCCCCCGCGCGTCAACGCCCGCAGCGTCGATTTCTCCAAAATGGAACGGCAGGACGGCGACGAAGACATTGTGCCGTTTTCATTCGGCTCTGATCCGTCCCGGATGCACAATCAGGTTTCCTGCTACATCACCTATACCAACGAGGAAACCCACCGCATCATTCGGGAAAATCTTCACCGTTCGCCGCTGTTCTCCGGACAGATCGAGGGCATCGGCCCCCGCTACTGCCCGTCTATCGAAACCAAAATTGTCCGCTTTGCCGACAAGCCGCGGCATCAGCTTTTCGTGGAGCCGATGGGGCTGGAAACCGAGGAATATTATTTGCAGGGCATGTCGTCCTCTCTGCCGGAAGATGTCCAGCTGGCATTTCTGCGGACGATCCGCGGACTGGAACACGTGGAAATCATGCGTCCGGCGTATGCTATCGAATATGACTGCGTAGACCCCACAGAACTGCGGGCATCGCTGGAGAGCAAGAAGATCGCCGGACTGTTCGGAGCAGGACAGTTCAACGGAACCTCCGGTTATGAGGAGGCTGCGGCACAGGGACTGATTGCAGGCATCAACGCTGCACGTAGGGTGCAGGGTAAGGAGCCGGTTATTTTGGACCGCGCTTCCAGCTATATCGGAACGCTGATCGACGATCTGGTCACTAAGGGCTGCTCGGACCCGTACCGGATGATGACCAGCCGTTCGGAGTACCGACTGCTGCTGCGCCAGGACAACGCAGACCAGCGTTTGACACCATTGGGACATGAGCTGGGATTGATTAACGAGGAGCGCTGGCAGGCGTACCAGGACAAACAGCAGCGGATTGCGCAGGAGAAAAAGCGAATTGAGAAACTGACCTTTGGACCTTCGGAGGCGCTCAATCGGATGCTGGTGGAGAAGGGAACGGCTGCACTGGAAACCGGAGTCCATGCGTCCGACCTGATTCGCCGTCCGCAGCTGACCTATCAGGATTTGGCTCCGTTTGATACCGAGCGCCCGCCGCTTGCTGACGAGGTAACCGAGCAGGTGGAGATTCAAATCAAATATGAAGGCTACATCCAAAAGCAGCTGATGCAGGTCGAGCAGATGCGCAAGCTGGAAAGCCGTCTGCTGCCGGAGGACATCTGCTACGAGCAGGTGAGAGGACTGCGGTTGGAGGCAATCGAAAAATTGCAGCGGGTGCGCCCGTACAACATCGGGCAGGCTTCCCGTATTTCAGGGGTCAGTCCGGCAGATATTTCGGTGCTGCTGATCTATCTGAGCAGCCGATGAGTCACACAAACAGCTTTTTTGATGTTTCATGTGAAACATTCTGTCGCGGCAGGTCAAAAGGACCGATTTGCCGCAGAAAGGATACAACTATGATCGATAAACAGCTGCTTTTGCAGGGCTGTAAACAATTTGAGATCGAACTGTCGACACAGGCAGCCGAGCAGCTGGACACCTACGCACAGCTGCTGGTGGAGTGGAACGGGAAGATGAACCTGACCGCCATCACCGACCCTCAGGGCATCGTCTTTAAGCACTTTGTGGACAGCCTGCTGCTGCTAAAGGCGGTGGAACTGCCACAGGGGAGCAGCCTGATCGATGTGGGCGCAGGCGCAGGCTTTCCATCCATGCCGGTGAAGATTGCCCGACCGGACCTTGCGGTGACTATGCTGGACAGCTTACAGAAAAGACTGACCTTTTTAGAGGAGGTCAGTCGACAGTTGGAACTGGACTGCACCTTCATCCACGCCCGCGCAGAGGATGGAGGACGGGAGAAAAAGCTGCGGGAGCGCTTTGACTTTGCAACTGCCCGCGCGGTGGCACACCTGCGGGAGCTGGCGGAGTATTGTCTGCCGTATGTCAAGGTGGGAGGATATTTTGTTGCACTCAAGGGTCCCAGCGCACAGGAGGAGATTGCGGAAAGCAAAAACGCCATTGCGACGATGGGCGGAAAGGTGGAGAAGGTGATGCAGTTCTGTCTGCCGGAAAACAGCACCAGAACAATCGTTGTCATCAGGAAAATATCGCAAACTCCGACATCCTTCCCCAGGACCGCTGCCAAAATGGCAAAAAAACCGATTTTATAAATCGAATCAAGAGCAGAAGGGTCGAAAGGTGACGAACGATTCTGCTGGAAAACAGGCATATTCTGTGCTATGATAGAACCATGGACACGGGCTGCGGGCAACAGATGCTCGGCTCGGTCCATGCCTTTTCTATTCCTATTTTCCTTTCTTTTGCTCGGCGGGTGCGCCGACCCAAAACGCACCTGCAAACTTTTCTGCTCCCATCATATCTCAAATGCCAACATCCGAACGGAGTAAAGTCGCTCCGTTCGGATTGGGATTTGGGAAGGAACAAAACAAGATTGAGGAGGTAAAGGCTGTTATGAAAGCACTGCTTACAAAACAAAAGATGATCAACAAGGTGATCTTGATCCCGGAATATAAAATCAAACCGAATCCTTATCAGCCAAGAAAGGTGTTCGATGAGGAAAAAATTGAACAGCTGGCAACCAGTATTGCACAGTACGGTCTGTTGCAGCCAATCACCGTCCTGCCGATGGAGGATGGAAACTATCAACTGGTGGCAGGGGAAAGAAGACTGCTGGCGTGCAGACGCTTGAAGATGCAGGAGGTCCCTGCTATTTTGACCAGCATGGACGAGGAGAGAAGCAGCGCACTGGCTTTGGTGGAAAATATCCAGCGGTGCGACTTAAACTACTTTGAGGAAGCAATGGCAATCCAGAAGCTGATGAAGATGGTCGGCTACACCCAGCAGGCGGTGGCGAAAAAGCTGGGAAAAAATCAATCGACCGTTGCCAACAAGCTGCGTCTGCTGCAATTTTCCGAGGAGGTCAGAGAAGCGATTCTGGAGGCAGGGCTAACAGAAAGACACGCCCGCGCACTGTTGAACCTGAATGAACAGGGCGACGAGCTGCTGCTGGAGGCAATCCGAACGATTTCTGCAAAGGAGATGAATGTTTCCCAGACGGAAAAGTACATTGCACAGTTGCAGGG
>ENA-ORTU01004491-ORTU01004491.1-human-gut-metagenome-genome-assembly--contig:-NODE-4491-length-10626-cov-2.478384_pt1 | contig 10626 bp, 8 predicted proteins | sample MGYA00241910_ERZ509184 | MGnify/ENA primary metagenome ERZ509184 (study PRJEB26280, sample SAMEA2338847) | human gut metagenome | biome: human gut; feature: human-associated habitat; material: faeces...
TGAGTGGCATGTCGGTAATGGCTGCGGCTATCTGGTGGAACTGGAGCCGGCCCTCTGGAAGAAAGACCGGAGAGTCCTTCAGGTGCTGGAGACAAGAAATAAACAGTAATATTATGACTTTTCAGATTACAGAATTTATGTTATACTGAGTAAAGCGACGGAGCATACAGGTGTTCCGTCTTTTTTTATTTTTAATTAGCAATTTTTTTTTGAATACCAAAAGGAAATTGCAATTCAGGTTGAAATAATATAGAAAATATGTTACATTATATAGTACAAAACACCGAAAACTTATGAAAAAAATTACCAGGTATTGGAAAAATTTCACAAGATGAGGAGGAACGATATGTTAGTTATTGGAAACGGAAGAATGATCACACGGGACGCATCCAGTGCCTTTTTTGAAAATGGTGCAGTAGCAATGGATGGTAACACCATAAAGATGGTGGGGGTAACTGATGAAGTAAAGAAGACTTATCCTGACGCTGAATTTGTGGATGCGCACGGCGGAATCATTATGCCCGCTTTTATTAACGCGCATGAACATATCTACAGTGCCTTTGCTAGAGGATTGAGTGTCAATGGATATGCTCCGAAGGGATTTCTGGATATCCTGGATGGAATGTGGTGGAATATTGATCGCCATCTGACTCTGGAGCAGACAAAGCTTTCTGCATATGCAACATACATTGATTCGATCAAGAACGGTGTGACAACGGTATTCGATCATCATGCCAGTTTTGGCCATATTACAGGATCTCTGAGTGCAATCGAAGAAGCGGCGAAAGACCTTGGAGTACGTACCTGTCTCTGTTATGAAATATCAGACAGAGATGGAATGGAAAAATCACGTGAGTCAGTGATGGAGAATGTTAATTTTATCAGACATGTACAGAAAGAGGACAGTGATATGCTTGCAGCGATGATGGGAATGCATGCTTCATTTACAATCTCTGACGAGACAATGGAGCTGTGCAATGAACTGAAACCGGAAGGTGTAGGATATCATATCCATGTGGCTGAGGGAATTTACGATCTGCATCAGTGCCTGAAAGAACATGGCAAAAGAATTGTGGACCGTCTGTATGACTGGAATATCCTGGGACCAAAGACTCTGCTCGGTCACTGTATCTATATCAATGAACATGAAATGGAACTGATCAGAGAGACAGATACCATGGTCGTACACAATCCGGAATCCAATATGGGAAATGCCTGCGGATGTCCTCCGACAATGGAACTGGTACATAAAGGAATCCTTACAGGACTTGGAACAGATGGCTATACCCATGACATGATGGAATCCTGGAAAGTTGCAAACATTCTGCATAAGCATCATCTGTGCGATCCGACTGCAGCATGGAGCGAAGTGCCGCAGATGCTGTTTGATGGAAATGCGAAGATCGCAAACCGTTATTTCAAAAAAACTCTGGGCATTTTAAAAGAAGGAGCTGCAGCAGATGTAATCGTAGTAGATTATGATCCGCTGACACCGATGGATGCTTCGAATTGTAACGGACATCTTCTGTTTGGAGTGAACGGAAGTATGGTGCAGACAACGGTATGTAATGGTAAGGTACTTATGAAAGATCGAGAAGTACTTGTATGTGATGAAAAGAAGGTCATGGCAGATTGTCGTCAGGCGGCAAAAGAACTTGCAGATGCCATCAATGGCTGATTTACTGTTGACAAATTTACAGGGAGAACTGAATTATGAGCGATATTATGAAAAGTATTCCATTTGGACAGCTGATGGAATGGATATTGGCAGAACATAAAGAAACCGGACAGGTGTTTGGAATCCAGAAGGCATATGTAGCTGACCCTTCTAAAACAGTAGAGATATTTGGAAGAAAACTTGAGAATCCTGTCGGACCGGCAGCAGGTCCGCATACACAGCTTGCACAGAACCTTGTGGCAGCTTATTATGCAGGAGCAAGATTCTTTGAATTAAAGACCGTACAGAAAATGGATGGACCGGAACTTTCCGCATGTATTCCGAAACCATGCATCGTAGCAGAGGATGAGGCATATAACTGCGAATGGTCTACAGAACTTTACGTTCCACAGGCGATGGAAGAGTATATAAAAGGCTGGATGATTCTGCATGTGATTGCAAAGGAATTTGGACTTGGAAGTCCGGATGGATTCCAGTTTAATATGTCGTGCGGCTATAATCTGGAGGGAATTCAGGACAAAAAAATCGATGATTTTATCGAGGGAATGAAAGATGCCGGTGATACGGCGATATTTAAAGAATGCAGGGAGTGGCTTCTGAAACATGTGGATCTTTTTGAACATGTGACCAGAGAAGACATTGAGGCAATTCCGTCAGAAATCTGTAACTCTATTACGCTTTCCACCATGCATGGATGTCCTCCGCAGGAAATCGAAAACATTGTTACGTATCTTCTGAAAGAAAAACACATTCATACCTATGTAAAATGTAATCCAACACTTCTTGGATATGAATTTGTACGCAAAGCAATGGATGATCTGGGATATGACTATATGGCATTCACAGATTTCCATTTCAAAGATGATCTTCAGTATGAAGATGCAGTGCCAATGCTGAAACGTCTTATGGATGTAGCGGCGCAGGAAGGTCTTTCTTTTGGTGTGAAGCTGACGAATACCTTTCCGGTAGATATCAAGAGACAGGAACTTCCGGGAGAGGAAATGTACATGTCTGGTAAGGCTCTGTTTCCACTTTCTATTTCTGTAGCTGCGCGTCTGGCAGAATCCTTTGATGGAAAGCTTCCGATGTCTTTCTCAGGAGGTGCTGATCAGAAAAATATTGATCAGATCGTAGATTGTGGAATCTGGCCGGTCACAGTTGCAACGGTCCTTCTCAAACCAGGCGGATATAAATGGATGACACGCATTGCAGAAAAAACAGCTGCCTGTCAGATCGGTAAGAGCGGAGAGGTTCATGTAGAGCGAGTAACGAAACTGGCGGCAGATGCACTTGAAAATGCAAATTATCAGAAAAACAGTAAGAAAGCAGGAAAGAGAAAGGAAGAAAAATCCCCGCTGCTTGACTGTCTGAGAAAAGAAGATGTTTCGGAGAGGAAAGAGTTTACAGTACACAAACGTGTCTGTGGAAATTGTGCAGATGTATGTCCAAATCGTGCAAATGTACTGATCGAAGTACCGGAGATGGAATTACTGCAGATCATTCATGTGGATTATATGTGCAATGAATGTGGAAACTGTCGTTCGTTCTGTCAGTATGCAGGAGCTCCATATAAAGATAAGTTTACATTGTTTGCAAATGAAGAAGATATGAAAGACAGTATAAATAATGGATTTACAGTACTGGATGCAAAAAATAAAGAAATAAAAATACGCATTGGGGAAAAAGAAGAAGTTGTAAGAGCAGATCAGCCGTCAGGTATTTTGAATAAAGGCCTTGCGCAGCTTATCTGCACAGTGATTGATCAATATGCTTATTTGCTGATGTAAATGCAATCTGTAGCAGAACAGGAAAAGGAGTAGTCCACTATGGCAGCATTTAAAGTAAATGGAAAAAATGTTTGTTCGGAGAAAAATCAGAAACTTTTAAGATTTCTCCGTGATGAACTTCGGCTGACATCTGTAAAAGACGGATGCAGTGAGGGCGCATGTGGAGCCTGTACAGTGATCATTGATGGAAAGACATGTAAAGCATGTGTACCGGATACGGATTCTCTGAGCGGAAGAGAAATTATAACCGTAGAGGGGCTGACAGAATGGGAACGTCAGGTATATACTTATGCATATGGAAAGGCCGGAGCAGTACAGTGTGGATTCTGCATTCCTGGAATGGTAATGTGTACGAAAGCACTTCTTGATGAAAATATGGAACCTACGGATGATGAGATCCGTTATGCGCTGCGTAATAATTATTGTCGCTGCACGGGATACGTGAAGATCATGGATGCCGTCCGTCTTGCAGCAAAGATCCTGAAAAAAGGTGAGATACCAGATGACGGAGATCCAAACTGGACGATTGGAAATCGCGTAGCAAGAATTGATGTTGCAGAAAAAGTACTTGGAACGGGAAAATATCCGGATGATTTTTATCTCGATGGAATGCTGTACGGCTCTGCTCTTCGAAGCAGATATGCCCGTGCAAGAGTACTTTCTATTGATACATCCAAAGCAAAAGAACTTCCGGGAGTGGAGGCAGTTGTGACGGCTGCTGACATTCCTGGAGAAAACAAAATCGGACATTTAAAACATGATCAGTATACGCTGATACCGGTTGGTGGTCTGGTACATTATCTGGGAGATGCAGTTGCTCTGGTAGCGGCAAAGGACAGGGAAACAGTAGAAAAAGCAAAAAAACTGATCAAAGTAGACTATGAAGTACTGCCGCATGTACATACTATAGAAGAAGCTGCGGCTCTGGATGCACCGAAGGTGTTTGATGAAGAAGACAGTAATGTCTGTGCACATAAGCACATCAGCAGAGGTAATGCAGAAGAAGCAATCCGAAATTCAAAATATGTGATCTCACATCATTTTGAAACACCGTGGACAGAGCATGCGTTTCTTGAACCGGAATGTGCGGTTGCTTTTTATGATGAAGATGGGGATGTTTTTATTTATTCTGCAGACCAGTCAGCACACCAGACCAGACACGAATGTTCACTTCTTCTGGGAACAGATAAGGTGAAAGTACAGAATGCACTGGTTGGAGGTGGATTCGGTGGAAAAGAAGATATGACCGTACAGCATCTGGCTGCATTGCTGACCTATGTGACAAAGAAGCCGGTTAAAGTCAAACTTACCAGAGCAGAATCCCTTCTGATACATCCGAAACGACATCCGTTCTATATGGATATGACGATGGGATGCGATGAAGAAGGAAATATTATGGGAGTAAAAGCAATTGTGTCTTCAGATACGGGGGCTTTTGCATCACTTGGTGGTCCGGTACTGGAACGTGCCTGTACGCATGCGGCAGGACCATATCATTATGAAAATTTTGATATCGAAGGGACTGCATATTATACCAATAATCCACCGGCCGGAGCGTTCAGGGGATTTGGCGTTACACAGACCTGTTTTGCAACAGAGACGCTGCTGAATATGATGGCTGACAAGGTTGGAATCACACCGTGGGAGATCCGTTACCGTAATGCAATCCGTCCGGGAGAAGTGCTTCCGAACGGTCAGATCGTAGATGCATCGACCGGACTGGTAGAAACCCTGGAAGCAGTAAAAGAAGATTATGATGCAGCAATGACAGCGGGAAAACCGGTTGGAATCGGATGTGCGATGAAAAATGCCGGTGTAGGAGTTGGAATTCCGGATACCGGACGCGTTAAACTGATCGTAGAGGATGATGAAAAACTGCATATTTATTCAGGAGCATCGTGTATTGGACAGGGACTTGGAACAGTTCTGGTGCAGATGGTCGTTACAAATACAGATCTGAAACATGAGGATATTGTGTATGAAAGAAGTAATACATGGATCTCTCCTGATTCAGGAACAACATCGGGATCCAGGCAGACACTGGTCACCGGAGAAGCCTGCCGCAGAGCATGCGAAAAACTGATGGAAGACCGCACTGCCGGAAAACAGCTGAAAGATATGAAGGGGAAGGTATACTACGGAGAATACCTCGCAAAAACAGATCCGCTTGGCGCCAATGTACCAAATCCGGTATCACATGTGGCCTATGGATATGCAACACAGATGTGCGTTCTGGATAAGAAGAGCGGGAAGCTGGAATGCATAGTTGCCGCTCACGATGTAGGAAAGGCAGTGAATCCGCTGTCCTGCGAGGGACAGATCGAGGGTGGTGTTGTCATGTCTATGGGATACGCGCTCAGAGAACAGTATCCGATTGATGAGAATTGTAAACCAATTCAGAAATATGGTTCACTGGGATTATTCCGTTCACATGAAGTTCCCAAAATAAAAGCAATCGTTGTAGATAAGCCAGGACTGAAGGTTGCATGCGGTGCCATCGGCATTGGGGAGATCACATCCATTCCTACTGCACCGGCAATTGCAGATGCATATTTCCGTTATGATGGAATTCGCAGATATAATCTGCCGCTTACAGATACACCATACGAAAGGAAGGGTTGATATGGCAGCAAAAAAAAGATTTCCATACAGATCCGCCCTTGTAGCATGTAATGGTGGATGCAGGGCGGTACAGGGAGAAGAAGGATGTACAGATGGTTGCATTGGCTGTGGAGCTTGCGTCAGCGTATGTAAATTTGGCGCAATTTCCCTGAATGAATATGGTGTGGCGGAAGTCGATGAAGATAAATGCTTTGCCTGTGGAAAATGTATGAAAGTCTGTCCGCAGGAAATTATCCATATCCATGAATGTGCCAATTATATTGTAGTCAAATGTTCTAACAAAAGCAAAGGAGCTGAGGCAAAAAAACAGTGTGCGGTAAGCTGTATTGGCTGTGGAATCTGTGAAAAGACCTGTACGGCAGGTGCTGTCCGGATTATGGACAATCATGCAGTGATCCGGGAAAATATGTGTTTAAGCTGTGGCATGTGTTCAGTGAAATGCCCGCGTCATGCAATTTATGATCTGCGTGGAATATTTACAAAGATAAAGTGACAGGATTCCAGTTGACAAAATTCTATAAAGAAGGTGAGATCATGATAGGAAAAAGCGTTCCCCGAGTTGATGCCTATGAAAAAGTGACCGGAAGAGCCAAATTCACAGATGATCTGGTACCGCCCAGATGTCTCGTGGCAAAAGTTCTTCATGCAACGATTGGAAATGGAATTGTGAAATCTATCGATACAAGTGAGGCAGAGGCACTGGAAGGGGTTGTAAAAGTAGTGACTTTTTATGATGTGCCAGACCATTGTTATCCGACACCAGGGCATCCGTGGTCTGTGGAACTGGCACATCAGGATGTGGCAGACCGTAATCTTCTGACTGGTCGTGTGCGGTATTATGGAGATGATATTGCGGCTGTTGTTGCAGAAGATGAGATCATTGCAGCCAGAGCACTGAAGCTGATCAAAGTAGAATATGAGGAATATCCGGTGGAAATCCATCCACGCAAATCTATGTATGGCAGTAATCCGCCGATTCATTTTGATAAAAAAGATAATGTCCTTGCCCGTTCTAATTATTTTATCGGAGATGTAGATAAGGGGATGGAGCAGGCTGAAACAATTGTAAAGGGCACATATAAAACACCAATCGTGCAGCACTGTCATATTGAAAATCCGATTTCTTATGCCTATATGGAAAAAGGCAGGATCGTAGTGGTGACATCGACACAGATTCCACACATCGTCCGTCGTGTCATTGGCCAGGCACTGGGAATTCCGTGGGGCAATGTGCGGGTTATTAAGCCATATATCGGGGGAGGATTCGGCAATAAACAGGATGTACTTTATGAGCCATTGAATGCTTTTCTGACAACACAGGTCGGCGGCAGACCAGTCAAGCTGGATGTCAGCAGGGAAGAGACCTTCTGTAATACAAGAACCCGTCATTCTATAGAATTTGATCTGGCAGCCGGGGTAGACAAGGACGGCAGACTTCTGGCAAAAGATATGCATTCTTATTCAAATCAGGGTGCTTATGCCTCTCATGGTCATGCGATTGCGGCAAACGGACTGACTTCCTGGCGGCTGCAGTATGCCTGTCCGAATATCCGGGGAGAAGCTTATACAATCTATACTAATACGCCGGTTGGTGGAGCCATGCGAGGGTATGGAATCCCGCAGGTATGTTTTGCTATTGAAAGTTTTATGGATGATGTGGCAAATGAGATTCATATGGATCCGTTGGAATTTCGGCGCAAAAATCTGATTCAGGGATATTATGAAGATGCTTATCTGAAACCAATCGCAGCTAATACAAACGGAATTTTTGAATGTCTGGAGAAGGGTGCAGAATATATTCATTGGGATGAAAAGCGAAAAGAATATGCAGAACAGACCGGAGATGTACGGAAAGGTGTTGGCATGGCGTTGTTTTCTTACAAGACAGGTGTATGGCCGATTTCTCTGGAGATTGCAGGAGCCAGACTTTCTTTGAACCAGGATGGAAGTGTTCAGCTCATGCTTGGGGCAACGGAAATCGGACAGGGAGCAGATACTGTATTTTCACAGATGGTTGCGGAGACACTTCACACAGATATGGAACATGTACATATTAAAACGGTGCAGGATACAGATGTGTCACCGTTTGATACGGGGGCGTATGCATCCAGACAGTCTTTGGTGACCGGAACAGCAGTGCGGCATTGTGCAGAGATTCTGAGAGATAAGATACTTGCCTATGCGAAGACGCTCCTTCCGGAAATCGACACCAGAGAACTGACACTTAAAGATAACTGGATCTGGGCAGGTGATGAGCAGGCAATCTCTCTTGCGGCTCTGGCAGAAGAGAGCTATTACAGCCTTACAAATTCATCCGTATTGACAGCAGAAGTTTCTGAACAGGTGAAAAAAAATACGATTGCAACAGGATGCTGTTTTGCAGAAGTTGAAGTGGATATAAAACTTGGTAAAATTAAGATTCTTCATATTATCAATGTACATGACAGTGGAAAGCTGCTGAATCCACAGCTTGCCGAGATGCAGGTCCATGGTGGTATGTCTATGGGAATGGGGTATGGAATCAGTGAACAGCTGATTCTGGACGAAAAGACCGGACGTCCGTTGAATGGCAATCTGCTGGATTATAAGCTGATGACGATGCTGGATACGCCGGATATCAAAGCGGATTTCGTGGAATTGTGTGATCCGATGGGACCATATGGAAACAAAGCATTAGGAGAACCGCCGGCAATTCCATGTGCACCGGCAATCCGAAATGCAGTACTTCATGCGACCGGGGTAGCATTTTATGAAAATCCATTGACACCGCAGAGACTGATCGACGGATTCCAAAAAGCAGGATTAATCTGAGAGGGGGCGCAGAGAATGTATGATATAGAGAAATACTATAATGCAGGAACCGTTTCAGAGGCAGTGACACTTCTGAATGAACATCCGGATACCAGGATTATATCAGGAGGAAGCGATGTTCTGATCAAGATCCGTGAGGGCAGGATGGCAGGAACCTCACTGGTATCTATTCGGGATATTGAAGAACTGAAAGGAATTGAGCGAAAAGAAAACGGCGATATTTATATCGGTGCAGGAACGGTATTTTCACATATTACAGCAGATCCGATCATTCAGAAATATATTCCGGTTCTGGGAGAAGCTGTTGACCAGGTTGGCGGTCCACAGATCCGTAATATCGGAACGATTGGAGGAAATATCTGTAATGGAGCAGTCAGTGCTGACAGTGTCCCGACGGTCTTTTCCTATAACGCGCTACTGCATATTGCAAATGCAGAAGGCGGAAGAAGTGTCCCTGTCAGAGAATTTTATCTTGGTCCTGGGCGTGTAGCTCTCAAACAGGGGGAAGTACTTACACATGTGATCATTCCAAAGAATGAATATGAAGGATATCATGGACACTATATCAAATATTCCATGCGAAATGCCATGGATATTGCGACGCTGAGCTGCAGTGTGGTAAGTAAAGTTGATACTGCAGAAAATATTCTGGAGGATGTTCGTATTACATTTGGCGTAGCAGCACCAGTGCCATATCGCTGTACAGAGACAGAAGCTTTATTGAAAGGCAGAAAACTGGATGCGTCTCTTTATCAGAATCTTGAGGAGAGTGTCAGAAGCGAGATACATCCGCGAGATTCATGGAGAGCTTCCAGAGATTTTCGTCTGCAGATTGGTGGAGAAATTGCACGGAGAGCACTGAGCCGTACTGTGGAACTTGCAGAAAGTGCAAAGCAGCAGGGAGGTGAAAACGCATGAAAAAAGAAAAAGTACTTGTTCAATGCGTGGTAAACGGAGAAGAGGTTGCAGAGTATGTGGATCCGAGAGAATCTCTGCTGGATATGCTCCGTAATCATCTCGGCCTTACTTCCGTCAAAAAAGGCTGTGAAGTAGGGGAATGTGGAGCCTGTACCGTGATCATTGACGGCGAAACGATTGATTCCTGTATTTATCTGGCTGTCTGGGCAGAAGGAAAAAATATCCGTACACTGGAAGGTCTTGAAAAAAACGGAGAACTGACAAGAATTCAGGAAGCCTTTATTGAAGAGGGTGCAATTCAGTGTGGATTCTGTACACCGGGTTTTGTTATGTCTGCGACAGTCCTTCTGGAACAGGGAAAAGAACTGACCAGAGAGGAAATTAAGAAAAAAATGTCTGGAAATCTCTGCCGTTGTACCGGATATCAGAATATTGTCAATGCAGTGGAAAAAGTTATGCATGAAAATGCAGAAAAAGTTGAAGAAAAATAAACAATTAATACAACATTGAAAATGACAGCAAGAGAGGAATACAGTTAAGATGGGACATAAAACAACATTGCTCGTTCGCGGTGGCGGAGACCTTGCAAGTGGAGTAATCCACAGGCTTTATAAATGTGGTTATCAGGTACTGGTACTGGAATGTCGGAAGCCAAGTGCAATCCGTCGAAAGGTTTCTTTCGGAGAAGCTGTTTTCGACGGAATTTCCAGTGTGGAAGGCGTGACGGGCCGATTGATCGAAGATGTCAGTGAATGTCAGAAGGTTTGCCGACCGCATGAGCATGGTGCAGGTCTATAACTATGTGCGGCG
>ENA-ORTU01004492-ORTU01004492.1-human-gut-metagenome-genome-assembly--contig:-NODE-4492-length-10624-cov-3.215631_pt1 | contig 10624 bp, 8 predicted proteins | sample MGYA00241910_ERZ509184 | MGnify/ENA primary metagenome ERZ509184 (study PRJEB26280, sample SAMEA2338847) | human gut metagenome | biome: human gut; feature: human-associated habitat; material: faeces...
TGCCGGAAGAATTTCTTGAAAAAATGAAACAATTTCTGGGGGAGGAATACCCTGAGTATCTGGCTTCGTATGAGGAAGAGCCGCGTTCAGGGCTGCGCGTCAACACGGGCAGGCTGACACCGGAACAGTTTTTAGACATGGCACAGACGGCGGACTGGAATTTGAAACCAGTGCCGTGGACGAAGAACGGTTTTTATTATCAGGGCGAACGCCCATCCAGGCATCCGTGGTACTACGCGGGACTCTACTATCTGCAGGAACCGAGTGCGATGTCACCGGCGGCATGGCTGCCGATCAAGCCGGGCGACCGGGTTCTGGATTTGTGCGCGGCACCGGGCGGTAAAAGTACGGAACTGGCGGCGAAATTAGCCGGTACAGGTGTCCTGTTTTCCAATGATATCAGCAATTCGCGCGCAAAAGCGCTTCTTAAAAATCTGGAAATGTTCGGAGCGGGAAATATCTGTGTAACGAGCGAGGCACCGGAAAAAATGGCTGACATCCTGCCGGAGTTTTTTGATAAGATTCTGGTCGATGCGCCGTGCTCCGGCGAAGGTATGTTCCGCCGCGATCCGTCGATGGTAAAGAGCTGGAACGAAAAAGGTCCCGATTATTATGCGCCGCTGCAGCGCCAGATTCTCGACTGTGCCGTGCAGATGCTTGCGCCGGGCGGGAAACTGGTTTATTCGACCTGTACCTTTGACAGGGACGAGGACGAGGGAACGATCGAGTATATTCTGGAGAAATATCCGCAGATGGCGGTCGTGCCGCAGAAACCGGAATATGGTTTTGAGGGAAGCCGTGGCATTGAGGGCTGTCTGAGATTGTTTCCGCACCGTCTGGAGGGCGAAGGACATTTTCTTGCGCTGTTGGAGAAGCGGACGGAGAAAACAGACGCAAATGTCAAGGATTTGGAAAATGCCGATGAGAAAGCATTGAGCGATCCACTTTTGCTAGAGGAAATAGAAGCGCGGTTGTGCCGTGTGGCGGAAGACGGTAAGTCCAGACAGATGGCTTCCGGAAAAGCGAAAGGGAAAACGTTTGGAAAGGGAAAAAACGTGGCGCAAAACCAGACCTCCGAGGATTTTTCCCCCCTGTTTGAGCTTCTGCGCCAGCTTCCGGTAAGAACCTGGAATCCGGAGCAATTCTACCGTGACAGCGAGCGCATCTATTACCTCCCGGCAGCGCTGGCAGGCGACAATACACGTTATTTTAAGCCGCTCCGCTGTCTGCGTACCGGACTTCTGCTCGGAGAACTGAAAAAAGGGCGGTTTGAACCATCCCAGGCGCTGGCAATGAACCTGCGGATGCAGGAATTTGTAAATTACTTAAATTTTAATGCCTCGGATGAGCGCACGATCCGCTATTTAAAGGGCGAGACATTGACAGCCGCAGAGGAAGAGGCAGCAGATGGTCTTGTACTAATCTGTGTGGATGGATTTCCGCTTGGCTGGGCGCAGAAACGGGGCGGTCAGCTTAAAAATAAATACAATCCCGGATGGAGGTGGCAGTGATGGGACAAGGTAAAAGTATACGTTTAGACCGCTTCCTGGCAGAGATGAAGCAGGGAACGCGCAGTCAGGTAAAAGAGATGATCCGCAAAGGGCGGGTTCTGGTCGATGGAATCGTCTGCCGCGAGTCTGACCGGAAAATATTCCCGGACGAAACCCGGGTTACAATGGATGGACAGCCGGTTGGCTGGGCAGACACGGAATATTATATGTTAAATAAACCACAGGGCGTCGTTTCCGCAACGGAAGACGGGCGCTATCAGACTGTCATTGACCTTATTGATGAAGCAAAGCGAAAAGACCTCTTCCCGGTCGGACGCCTCGATATTGATACGGAAGGACTGCTTCTCATCACGAACGACGGTGCGCTGGCGCATGAGCTTCTGGCACCGAAAAAACACGTGGATAAGGTCTATTTTGCACGCGTAAAGGGAACACTGAAAGAAGGAATCGAAGCGCGCTTTCAGGCAGGACTGACGCTGAAGGATGGCACACCGGTACGGCCGGCAGAGCTTGTGATCGAGAAAAAATGGAACGACGCAGGAGAAGACTTCTGCGAGGCGCGCCTGACCATCCATGAAGGAAAATTTCATCAGGTAAAGCGGATGTTTGAGGCAGAGGGCGGCGAAGTCATTTACCTGAAACGCCTTTCGATGGGACCGCTTGCCCTGGATGAGGCACTGGCGACGGGAGAGTACCGGGCGCTGACGGAAGATGAAATTAGAGCGTTAAAAGAAAGAACGCTAACCTCACAAAATTGTGTATCGAATGACGAAAATTTGTCAGACACCCCAAATAACACACTTCCTGAAATCAACTGGAACACAGTAGACGCCGTCCTCTTCGATCTCGACGGCACCCTGGTCGATTCCATGTGGATGTGGAAAGCGATCGATGTGGAATTTTTAAAGCGTTACGGCTATGACTGTCCGGAGGATCTCCAGAAGGTGATTGAGGGCATGAGTTTTTCCGAGACAGCAATCTATTTTAAAGAGCGTTTCCAGCTGCCGATGACACTGGATGAGATCAAGGCGATCTGGATTGAAATGTCGATCGATAAATACCGCCATGAGGTGCCGCTGAAACCGGGGGTTGCGGAATTTCTTCCATTTTTAAAGAAAAAAGGAATCCGCATGGGAATTGCGACGAGCAATGCACAGGATATGGTAGCAGCTGTGCTGGATTCTCTGGATATCCGTTCCTATTTCGGTGTGGTGGCAACTGCCTGTGAGGTGGCGGCAGGAAAACCGGCGCCGGATATCTATCTGAAGGTGGCGGCGGATCTGGGCGTACAGCCGGAAAAATGTCTGGTATTTGAGGATGTCCCGGCGGGGATTCTGGCTGGAAAACGGGCTGGTATGCACGTCGGCGCGGTCGAGGACGTATTTTCACTTTCCATGATCGAAGAAAAGAAAGAATTAGCTGATTTTTATATCCGGGACTACCGGGAACTGATACAGGGGGCAAGATAAAATGATACATGATTTTTTACCGATCTGCAGGGCGGATATGGACAAGCGCGGCTGGGAGAGCTGCGATTTTGTCTACGTGTGCGGGGATGCGTATGTCGATCATCCGTCGTTCGGCCACGCGATCATCAGCCGTATGCTCGAAGCGCACGGCTATAAAGTAGGCATCATCGCCCAGCCGGACTGGAAGAATCAGGAATCCATTCAGATTCTGGGCGAACCGCGTCTCGGATGGCTTGTGAGCGCCGGAAATATGGACTCTATGGTAAACCATTATTCGGTTTCGAAAAAGCGCCGCGCAAAGGATTCCTACACACCGGGCGGCGAGATGGGAAAACGTCCGGATTATGCGACGATCGTCTATTCCAACCTGATCCGCACCTGGTCGAAAAAGCCAATCATTCTCGGCGGTATCGAAGCCAGCCTGCGGCGTCTGGCACATTATGATTACTGGTCTGGAAAAATGAAACGGTCCATTCTGCTGGATTCCCAGGCAGATCTGATTTCCTACGGAATGGGCGAGCGCTCGATCGTGGAGATCGCAGATGCACTGGCCAGCGGCATCGAGGCAAAGGATATCACCTTCATCGAGGGAACTGTTTATAAGGCGGAAAACCTGGATTCTGTTTACGACGAAATCCGTCTGCCGTCTTACCGCGAGGTTTCCTCCGATAAAAAGACGTATGCGGAGAGCTTTTACACCCAGTACAGCAACACCGATCCATTTTCGGGAAAACGCCTCGTTGAGCCGTACAGCGACCGCCTCTATGTGGTGCAGAATCCGGCGGCGAAACCACTGACCCAGGAAGAGATGGACGATGTCTACGCACTTCCATACATGAGAACCTGGCATCCGTGTTATGATGCAGCGGGTGGTATTCCAGCGATCACGGAAGTAAAATTCAGCCTGATCAGCAACCGCGGATGCTTCGGCGGATGCAGCTTCTGTGCGCTGACCTTCCATCAGGGACGCATCGTGCAGACCCGCAGCCATGAATCAATTATTCAGGAAGCAGAACTTTTGACCCAGGAACCGGATTTCAAGGGCTACATCCACGATGTCGGCGGTCCGACCGCAAACTTCCGTCACCCGGCATGCGAAAAACAGATGACCTACGGTGCCTGTCCGCACAAACAGTGCCTGTTCCCGCAGCCGTGCAAAAACATGAATGCCGATCACAGCGACTATATTTCCCTGTTAAAGAAGCTGCGGGCGATTCCGAAGGTAAAAAAAGTTTTCATCCGTTCGGGTATCCGTTTCGATTATCTGCTGGCGGAGAAAAACCGGGCATTCTTGCGGGAGCTTTGTCAGTACCATGTCAGCGGACAGCTCAAGGTAGCGCCGGAACATATATCGGATAATGTATTAAAACGGATGGGAAAACCGGAGAATAAGGTTTACCGCCAGTTCATGAAGGAATATGCAGCGATGAATGACTCGCTGGGAATGAAGCAGTACCTCGTTCCGTACCTGATGTCCTCCCATCCGGGTTCCACGCTCAAGGAGGCGATCGAACTGGCAGAATATCTGCGCGACCTCGGCTACATGCCGGAGCAGGTGCAGGATTTCTATCCGACGCCATCCACACTGTCTACGTGTATGTATTACACGGGATATGATCCGCGCACGATGGAAAAAGTGTACGTGCCGACCAACCCGCATGAGAAAGCGATGCAGCGTGCGTTGATCCAGTACCGCAATCCGAAAAACTATGATCTGGTGCTGGAAGCACTCCGTCTGGCAGGCAGAACGGATCTGATCGGTTTTGATAAGAAATGCCTGATCCGTCCGCGGCAGATCAAAGGACGCGATTTCGCGGCTGGAGGATATAAAGGGGCGTATCATGGCAGCCAGACGACAAAACCAGCTGCTGCCAATCGTGCAAAAGACGCCAAAAGACCGGCTGTGGGCGGTATGACCGGGCACAAACAGACCGGCGTAAATGGAAATGGACGAAATGCGGAGGGATTTGGCGGCGCTGTAGGTGGAAAGAGCAGCGGAAGCGGAAAGAAAAAAACCATCCGGAACGTGCACAAGAAGAAATAAAACGTATGTACGCTTGGAATGAAGGAACGACTCCGAGCGTACATACTTGAGACGGGAGAAATTTCTCATGAAAATTGCGATAATTACAGGTGCCTCTTCCGGCATGGGGCGCGAGGCAGCCAGACAGCTGGCGGATCGCTTTTCGGGACTTCAGGAAGTCTGGCTGATTGCCCGCCGGATGGACCGGATGCAGGAGCTGGAACGGACGCTGCCGATCCCGGCGCGGTGTTTCGCTATCGATCTGACGGATGCATCCCAGCGGGAGACGCTGGAAAACGAGCTGGCGGCGCGCAAGCCCAACGTAAAGCTTTTGGTAAATGCTTCCGGCTTTGGTAAAATCGGAACGGTCGGGAACCTGCCGCTTGACGATGAAACGGGAATGGTAGAGCTCAACTGCAAGGCGCTGTGCGCGGTCACGCATATGGTGCTTCCCTATATGAGCGAAAACAGCCGGATTCTCCAGTTCGCGTCAGCAGCCTCCTTTCTGCCGCAGCCGGGATTTGCCATCTATGCGGCAACCAAGGCATTTGTCTTAAGCTACAGCCGCGCCCTGCGGGAAGAACTCCGCCCGCGCAGAATCGGTGTGACGGCGGTCTGCCCCGGACCGGTCAAAACCGAGTTTTTCGACATTGCCGAGACAACCGGGGAGATTCCTCTTTATAAGCGTCTGGTGATGGCAGATCCGCACAAAGTTGTAAAACTTGCCATCCGCGACTGTATGGCGGGAAAAAGCGTGTCGGTTTACGGCGTATGGATGAAGGCATTCTTTGTGCTCTGCAAGGTAGTTCCGCATGAGTGGATTCTGCGCGCGATGCAGGCGTTAAACCATTAAATCAGACAAAAAGCTGGTATCATTCAATAAAAACATGATAGAAAGGATTTTTACACCGTGAAAAAGATAAAAAAAGGCGATTATGGCTACCGCAATCATTTCAAGCGGAAACAGCTTTTTATCATCGCACTTCTGGCGTTATTTATCATCGCACAGCTGGTTGGGCGGTCTTTTACAGACAATGATTCCGTCAAAAAAATTCTGACGGTCATGGCGATCGTCACGGTACTTCCGGCGGCGAATCTCGCTTCCCCGCTGATTGCCATTTTCAAATACCATACGCCGGAGCAGGCGTTTCATGAGGCATATATGCCGTATGAGGAAAAATTTGAAGTTCTCTATGATCTGGTTCTGACGACACCGGAAGATGTGATTCCGTCCGATGTGACCGTCGTTCACCCGACCGGCATCTATGTGTACTGCATTAATCCAAAGCTGAATGTAAAGCGCGCGGAGACAGGTTTAAATGAACTGTTAAAGGCTAACAAACTGGATCCGAACCTGAAAATCGTGACCTCACGCAGCACCTTTGACAAGCGGATTCACAGCCTGAAACCGGCGTCAGAGTATGAGGACGATGGAACTGTAGAGTACGGCGTGCGCGTAATAAAAGGATTATCGATGTAAAAAAGGGAGGCGGCAGCCATGCGGATGCTGACAGTATCTAAAAATGAGGCGGGGGAGCGCCTGGGCAAGCTGCTGGCAAAATATCTGAATCTGGCGGGAAAAAGCTTCATTTATAAAATGATGCGGAAGAAAAATATTACCCTGAACGGAAAAAAATGCGACGGTTCCGAACATCTGACCGAGGGCGATGAGATCAAGCTGTTTCTGGCAGAGGAGACGATCGAGAAATTTTCGGAAGTGAAGATTCAGAAGGTTCAAAAGAAAAAGCTCGATATCGTCTACGAGGACGAACATATTTTACTGATCAATAAGCCATCTGGAATGCTGTCCCAGAAAGCGAAAGAGACGGATGAATCGCTGGTTGAATACCTGATCGACTATCTGCTGGATTCCGGCAAATTAAAGAAAGAGGACCTGGCGTGCTTCCGTCCGTCCGTCTGCAACCGCCTCGACCGCAACACAAGCGGCATCGTGGCAGCTGGACGTTCCCTGCCGGGACTGCAGATCATGTCCGAAGTCATCAAGGATCGGAGTCTGGGAAAATATTATGTCTGCGTCGTGCGGGGAATCGTAAAAGGCGAAGCCCGCATCGAGGGATGGCTGACGAAAAATGAAAAGACGAATCAGGTGTCGATCCGAAAAGAGGAGACCCCTGGAAGTCTGCCGATCCGGACCGCATACAGACCGCTGGTATCTGGAAATGGATATACCCTTCTGGAGGTTCATCTGATCACCGGACGCTCCCACCAGATCCGCGCCCACCTGGCTTCCATCGGACACCCGATCGCCGGGGATCCGAAGTACGGTGATCCCCGGGTCAATGAGGAAGTGAAGAAACGCTTCGGTGTCCGTTCGCAGATGCTTCACGCGTGGCGGCTGGTAATGCCGGAAACGATCTCCGGGCCGCTTTCATATCTGGCGGGCAAAGAATTTACCGCGCCTATGCCGGCGGAGATGAAGCGGATGGAAGAGATGATGAAATCAGCTCCAAAACGCCCAGCCAATCATCGCCCGTAAATTTTAAATTGTGCGAAAAATCAAAAAAATAAGTGGAGGAGCAACAACATGGGGACTTGGAACAGCCGGGGACTTCGTGGTTCAACCCTGGAGGATATGATAAACCACACAAACGATCTTTACCGTGAGAAAAAGCTGGCATTGATCCAGAAAATCCCGACGCCGATCACGCCCGTCTCAATCGATAAAACCAGCCGCCATATCACGCTGGCGTATTTCGACCAGAAGAGTACCGTCGATTACATCGGCGCGATTCAGGGCGTCCCGGTCTGCTTTGATGCAAAAGAATGCGCGGCAGATACATTTCCACTGCAGAACGTCCATCCGCATCAGGTCGCATTTATGCGGGAATTTGAAGAGCAGGGCGGGATTGCTTTCTTAATTATATATTTTTCACAGAGGGATGAACTTTACTACCTGCCATTTTTCCATCTGGACGCATACTGGGAGCGGATGCAGCAGGGCGGACGAAAGAGTTTTACATATGAGGAAATGGATAAAACGTGGCGCATCAAAAGCCACCGGGATATATTAGTCCATTATCTGGAACCGCTGAGCCGGGATTTAGGAGAAAGAGAGGATGATTTTTCATGACAACAGCCGTAGAACGTTTTTTGAAATATGTATCATATGATACGCAGTCAGACGAGGCATATGACACCTGCCCGAGCACGGAAAAACAGCTTCTGTTAGCCAATGAGCTGAAACGCGAGCTGGAAGAAATGGGTGCATCCGATGTGCGGATGAGCGAGTACGGATACTTGTTTGCACGCATTCCGGATAATACAGGCAGTACCTCTGCTCACGATGCATCCGGCGTTGGACAGAAAGCTACCATCCCGGCACTTGGCTTCATTTCCCACATGGACACCGCGCCGTCCTTAACCGGAACAAACGTAAAGCCGCGCATCGTCCAGGCATATGACGGCAAAGATATCGTATTAAATGCAGAAAAACAGATTGTCATGAAAGTTTCAGAATTTCCGTTTTTAGCCGACTTAAAAGGTCAGGATCTGATCGTAACCGACGGAACCACACTTCTGGGCGCCGACGATAAGGCAGGCGTGGCGGAGATCATGACGATGGCAGAATATTTCCTGAGCCACCCGGAGATCCCGCACGGCGAGATCTGCATTGGATTTACGCCGGACGAGGAGATCGGACGCGGCGCGGATCGATTCGATGTGAAAGACTTCGGTGCAGCGGTTGCTTATACGGTAGACGGCGGTCCGATCGGCGAGATCGAATATGAAAATTTCAATGCCGCTTCCGGCAAAGTCCGGATTCAGGGAGCCAGCATCCATCCGGGTGATGCGAAGCTCAAGATGAAAAATGCCCTTCTCATCGGCATGGAATTTCAGAGCCTGCTGCCGGTCTTCGAAAATCCGATGTACACAGAAGGTTACGAGGGATTCTATCACCTGGATGAAATGAGCGGAAATGTAGAAGAGGCGCAGTTAAATTATATCATCCGCGATCACGACCATGAAAAATTTGAACAGAAAAAGAAATTTTTCGCCGAAGCCGCCGATTTCCTGAACCGCAAATACGGTAAGGGCACCGTGATCGCCGAAGTAACGGACAGCTACTACAACATGAAAGAAAAAATTGAGCCGTGCATGTACCTGATCGATATCGCCAAAGAGGCGATGACAGCCTGCGGCATCGAGCCGGAGGTCGTTCCGATCCGCGGCGGCACCGACGGCGCCCGCCTCTCCTACATGGGGCTCCCGTGCCCGAACCTCTGCACCGGCGGATATAACTATCATGGAAAATATGAATTTATTCCGGTGGATTCGCTTCATAAGACGGCGGAGATACTAGTGAAAATTGCCAGTTTATTTTCATGAAATAATAAATTATTTGGTAATCTTTTTGTTAAACATTGAAAATTGTTGAAGAAACCTTCTGTATATGGTAAAATTAAATAAAATAACTGGAAATAAATCGAAATTTTGATGCAATGTGGGATTCTTACAACGATCATCTGGGACATCCTTCCTCCGATCACTATAAGGGGACATCTCCGGCGTCTACGGAAGAAGCAAAGGCGCTGATAAAACTGACTGAGCAGTACCCTTTCAAACGAACGGTAAGCTATCATACACAGGGCGAAGTAATCTATTGGTATTTCGCACAGACCGGCGATTTGTTAAACGAAAGTAAGGCGTTTGCGGAGTCGGCATCCGCCGTCACAGGATATCCATTAGATGCCGACTACACCAAACTCGATCCCGCCGGATATAAAGACTGGGCGATCCAGAAGAAAAACATTCCCAGCCTGACAATAGAAGTAGGCAGAGGTACAAATCCTCTGGAAATGAGTCAGCTTCCTGCGATCTATGAGAAGAATAAGAATGTGATTGGAGAAATTTTGTATGGGTTGAGAAAGTAGTTGGATATAAAGAGATTGAATCCAAACATGTTATAAATTTTTATAATGAGGGCAGAGCGATATGGTTTTATGTGTTGTAAAATATAAAAATATATCCCTCTGCTCTTTTTGTACTATGTGGTTCTATATTTTTGCACAAATATATAGAATCGCTTTTAGCCATATTGTATGTATCATTTCACATACAGGAAATACACCCGTTATATGTTTGTGTGTATTTACAGAATAAATAGTTGCAAAATTCTTACTTGCATATCCGAACTAGATATGTTACATTTAACTCATCAAGCATATATATTTCTTTATCTGCAATTCAAGCAATCGTATATTCTAATTATTAATCTGAGAAATCTTATGCTTATCCAACTTGGCAATACGAAAGGGCAGGAGATTCTCAGAAAAGCCAGATTCTCCTGTCAGAAAGGGGAGAATTATGGGGGATTTAATGAGGGTGCGGAGAAATCACAAGGACACGCTGTTCCGGATGCTGTTCAGCACAAGGGAGAATCTGCTGAGTCTGTACAATGCAGTGAATCATTCGCATTATACAGATCCGAAAGAATTGGAGATTGTGACGCTGAAAAATGCTGTATATATGAATATGAAAAACGATCAGGCATTTTTGCTGGATATGCAGTTAAACTTATATGAACATCAATCGACATGGAATCCGAATATGCCACTGCGTTTTCTGTTCTATGTGGCAAAAGAGTACCAGATGCTGGTCCG
>ENA-ORTU01004496-ORTU01004496.1-human-gut-metagenome-genome-assembly--contig:-NODE-4496-length-10614-cov-2.797140_pt1 | contig 10614 bp, 10 predicted proteins | sample MGYA00241910_ERZ509184 | MGnify/ENA primary metagenome ERZ509184 (study PRJEB26280, sample SAMEA2338847) | human gut metagenome | biome: human gut; feature: human-associated habitat; material: faeces...
GTAAATCCAACACAAATAAATAACTAAATAAATAAAATACTAAGATACTATCGTATCCTATCCGTAAAACACAAAAAGTTGGGTTTTTCCCACTTTGGATTTGCTGCAATGCGTACAACTTAACACTAGAGGGTACAACTTACGATTGCAAACGGTCACCTCCAAGCTGTATAATTAAAGCATCGGTTTTCCTGCCCCGCAAAGGCGATACAGCACTCCTACGCCCCGATGTTTTTCACAGCGTCCGCATATATGCCAAATCTTCCTGCGCGACGGGGAGAATGACCTCGTCCCGCAGCAGGGCGGCGGTAGGATGGTCGCGGTGGAGCCATTCACGGATGACGGTGTAATCCATCTGCCCCGCCCCCAGGGCGGTTGGGGTGCGCGGCGCGTCGGGGTGGAGCACAGCGTCCTTCACATGGACGGCAGCCAGGTCTTTGCCGATAACCTCGCACCAGGCGGGCCACAGAGCATCTTGGTTGTCCACATTCTCAGCCGTCAGGACATTAACAGGGTCAAAAATCACATGAAAATGCGCCCCGTCGCCTACAGTCTCCTTCAGCGTGCGCAGCTTTTCCACCGTGTCCAGCGCGTGTACAAATACCGGTTCCAGCGCAAAGCAGGCATCCAGCTTTGCGGCCTGCTCTACGATGCGCAGGATGCTGTCGGTCAGCAGGGGCAGCTCTGCCGCCTTCTGCTCCTCGCTCAGAAATCGGCAGGAGCTTTCGCTTCCGACCTGTTTTGCCCCCGTTTCCTTCTGGTAGTGCAGGGCGCGGCAGACATCCGCCACGGCAGCCGTCCGCGTCCCGTCGTCCGGGCTGCTCAAATCGCGGTAGCAGCTCAGCACGGTGATCTCCACATCTGCCTCAGCAAACGCGGTGCGAATTTCTTCCAACTGTTCCGGGGAGATACCGTTCATATCCGCAATCCCCCGAATGGCTTTGGGCATGGCAAGCTGAGCAGCGTTATAACCCTGGTCTGCCAGCGTGCGTGCCAATTCCTGCGCGGTAAAGCAGCCGTAATCGTGGGCGCGGCATCCGTATTTCATGCAAAAATCCTCCTATTTCAAGAATGCCCTCCGGCAGGACCGGAGGGCATTTTCAGCTGATTGCGGGGCTGTTACGGCTCCAGCATAATTTTGACAGCAGCGGGGTCTTTTTCGGCGGTTTCATAAGCCTTGGCCCAGTCCTGCAGCTTGAAGCAGTGAGAGATCAGGCCGTCGGTCTTGATAAGACCCTTCTCGATGCCGCGGATAACGGCGGGGTAGACCTTGGCAGACAGGTGGGAGCCGATGATGGTCAGCTCCTTGCCGTCTCCGATGGTGTTCCAGTCGGCGGTGACGAGATCGGACAGCACGCCCATCTGGACATAACGGCCATGGTTGCACAGACAGTTCAGGCCCTACGCGGCGCTCTTGGGGCTGCCGGAGGCTTCGACATAAACATCGCAGCCCAGACCGCCGGTCAGCTTCATGATCTCCTCGACCACATTGCACTCGACGGGATTCAGCACGATGTCGGCACCGTACTCCCTGGCGCGGCGGGCACGCTCCTCGCGGACTTCGAGGCCGATGACCAGCTTGGGCATCTTGAGGTTGGCAATGTTGCACATCGAGGTACCGATAGCGCCCAGACCCGCGATGACGACCACATCGTCATGCCGGATATTGGCCTGTTCCAGCGCGTGCATGCCGCAGGCAATCGGCTCAACCAGAACACTCTGCTCCTTCGTAAAGCTCTTGGGCAGAACATGCTTCAAGCTGGTTTTGGGCAGCTTGACATACTCGGCAAAACCGCCGTTGGAATATTTTTTGAAGCCGAACACAGCGCTGCGTTGGCACATCCAGTATTTGCCGGTGCGGCAGAAATGGCAGTGGCCGCAGGGCACGACCTGCTCGGCGCAGACATCATCACCGATGGCAATGCCGGGGACCTCGCCCTTGATGTCCACGACCTCGCCGTAGAATTCATGGCCGGGGATGCAGGGCGGCTCCATGTAGCGGTCCGCCTCGGAGGTGCCCCAGACGCGGATGCCGCCGTGGAATGCCTTCAGGTCGCCGGCGCAGATGCCGCAGGCCTTGACCTTCAGCAGGACCTCACCGTCCTCCAGTTCAGGAAAAGGGAAATCTTCATACCGGTTGTCGCCGGGTGCGTAAGTAACAACAGCCTTCATTGTCTTTTCCATACGAGTAAACCTCCAGAAAATTAGCCTTTCAGACCGGACGTTGCGATGCCCTCAACCAGATATTTCTGGAACACGATGAAAATCGTAACCGCCGGGATAATGGACAGGGTGGACATGGCGAACATAGCGCCGTAGTCAGAGGAAGAACCCGGGTCGCAGAACAGTTTCAGCGCCAGGGACGCGGGATAGCGGACGGATTCCTTGACATACAGCAGGGCGGAGAGGAAGTCATCCCAGCGCCACATGAAGGAGAAGATGCCGGCGGTAATCAGCGCCGGCACGATCAGCGGCAGGATGATGCGCAGATAAATGCCGAAGTAGGAGCAGCCGTCAATGCGGGCGGCCTCGTCCAGATCCTTGGGGATGCCGTCGATGAAGTTCAGGATCAGGTAAACGAAGAAGCCCTGGATGGCGAAGAAGTACGGCACGATCAGCGGCAGATAGGTGCCGACCCAGCCCAGCTTTTGGTACCACAGATACTGCGGGATCATCAGCACCTGTGCGGGCAGCATCATAGAAACCAGCATAGCGGCAAACAACAGGCCGCGCCCCTTGAACTTGCAGCGGGAGAAGCCATAGGCCACCAGCGAGGAGGAAATGACCGTACCGACAGTAGCAATGACGGAAATAAACATCGAGTTGGAGAAGAAGGTCCCGAAGCTGACCTTGCCGAAGCCCTTCCAGCCGTTGACGTAGTTTTCCAGCGTAGCCTTTTCGGGGATTAGACTGCCGGCCGTCGTAAAGATGGTGCTTGTCTCTTTAAAAGAGCTCATGACCATCCAGACCAGCGGGTACAGCATGATGAGGCCGAAGAAGCAGACGATCACATTGTAGACAATGTTGCCGACTTTTCTTTTTGTTTTGGTATTCATCAGAGACCCTCCTCATAGACCCAGAACCGCTTGGTAGCGAACAGGACTGCGGTGATAAGGCCGACGATCAGCAGCATGACCCAGGCCAGCGCAGCACCGTAGCCGGTGTTGTAATACTCAAAGGACTGCTGATACATATAAACGGTGTAGAACAGCGTGGAGTTCATCGGCTTGCCCTGGGTGATGATGTAGCACTGGGTAAAGGCCAGGAAGCCGTTGATCATCTGCATGACGAGGTTGAAGAAGATGGTGGGCGTCAGCAGGGGCAGCGTGATCTTAAAAAACTGGCGGAATTTGCCTGCACCGTCTATGCTGGCAGCCTCATACAGAGATGGCGGAATTTGCTTGAGCGAGGACAGGAAAATCAGCATCGAGGAGCCGAACTGCCAGACAGCCAGCAAAATCAAGGTCCAGATAGCGGTGTTTTTATCGCCCAGCCAGGACACGGGGTCCTTCATGCCAAAGACAGCCAATACTTTATTGATGACGCCATCGATGGCGAACATACGCTTCCACAGGATGGAGACAGCCACCGAACCGCCGATGATGGAGGGCAGGTAGTACGCGGCGCGGTAGAAGGCGGTCAGACGGCTGCTATTGAGCAGCAGCATGGCGACCAGCAGCGCGAACGCCAGGCGCAGCGGCACGGAAATCAGTGCGTAGAAGAAGGTGACCCCAATCGTCTTGAAAAACACCTCGTCAGAGAACATCTTGATGTAGTTCTTAAGCCCCACAAATACCGGGGCCGACAAAATGTTGTAATCGCACAGAGAGTAGTAGAGAGAGATCATCATCGGCACGATCATAAAGAGCAGGAAACCGATGATAAACGGGGATGTGAACGCCAGACCGGCCTTGGTCTCCGCGTCCAACCGCGGCCTTTTAGCCGCCGCTGCCTTTTTCGTCATGGCGGGATTCTCCTTTCTTAGAGAAGCACCGAACGGTGCGGGGCTTTTCAGCCATGACCGTTCGGTGCTGCCTTACCATTTATAAAATTACTTGTTCAGGGCAGCGTTTCCGGCGCTCAGCAGCTGGGCGGCAGCCTCCTTGGCCGTCAGCTCACCGTAGCAGACCTTCTCAACCAGCTGGTTGACCTGCTGGATGACTTCCGCAGAGCCTTCCGGGGAAGGAGCATCGATGGGGGTGGAGTTCGGGGTGACAACATTGTTGACGAAGTCAACCGCCTTCTGGCTGGAGGTATCCAGCAGATCCTTGATGCCGTTGGCCGTTTCAGAGGAGACGGGGATACCGCGCTCACCCAGCAGGGTCTTGTTGGCGTCAACATCATTGGTCCAGTAGTTCAGCAGCTTGGCAGCCTCCCCGGGCTGGGTGGAATCGGCGGTGATGCAGAAGAACATGCTGGGCTTCAGGTAGTCAGAGGTCTTGGGATCTTTGGACGGCCAGGTGGTCATCTCGATGGTGAAGTTGTCACCGGCGGCGTTCTGCAGGGCGGACAGCGCGTTGGACCAGGTGAAGGAGCACCAGCTCATGGTAGATGGGCTGGAGCCGTAGACCAGTGGCATCTGCTCGGGGGTGCCGATGGTGCGCTCGGCATAGATGGCGGGGTCGCAGGCCCAGCCTTCGGCAATGCCGGTCTCGTAGATGTCGAAGAATGCCTCGATCTGCTCCTCGGTAGCGCCGATCTCGCTGCCGTTGTACAGGTGGCCACCCTCACCGCGCAGCACGTAAGCGCAGTAGTCAGCGCCGTTGCCGTAGAATACATCGGTCTTGTAGCCGGTCTTTTCGTAGACCTCGCGGCAGACATCGTAGAACTCGTCCAGCGTCATGTTGTCATGGATCTCAATGCCGTTCTCGTCCAGCAGATCCTTGTTGTACATGACGGCGGGAACGTTGACGCCCAGAGGAATGGCGTACAGCTTGCCATCGACCTTGCCGGAGTTCAGAACGGTCTCGCTGACGTTGGAGACGTCCAGCGTGCCATCCTCCACATAGGGGGTCAGGTCAACCAGCAGCCCATTGGAAACATACTGCTGCAGGTAAGAGTAGTCCATCTGTACAACATCCGGCAACGTGTGTCCGGCAGAGGCAGTGGCCAGCTTGTTCCAGTAATCGCTCCACTCAGCAAACTGTCCGTCAAAGCTGATGCCGTTGGCTTCGCCGTAGGTATCCAGCACCTGCTGGGTGCGCTCGTTGCGGGTCTGGTTGCCCCACCAAGCTACGGACATGGAGCCGGAGGCGGAGGTTTCCGCTGCAGAGGAAGCAACTGTATCGGTAGAGGTGGAGGCGGCAGTGGACTCGCCCGTGGAGGCAGAGGAGCCGCCGCACGCTGCAAGGGACAGTGCCATTGTGCCTGCCATCGCAGCAGCGATAAACTTCTTATTCATGGTCATTCTCCTTTTGTTTAGCTGTTCGCCGGTTTTCTGTGCGGCGCAGCCGGAATGCAGTGGTTTTTGTTTTCACGAACGTTCGTTTCTGTCTCTTATTATAGCGGCAAACCGCCGCCTTGGGAATAAAAAATTCCGTTCTCTGCGGCGCACAAAACCGTGCTTTCCGGTTTTTTTGCCCACCAAAAAACCGACACCTTTCAAAAAAACGGCTTTTCCACCCTGCCCTCTTGAAATCCGGCATTTTCTCCAGTAAACTAGAGGCGTATAGAGCTTTTCCGTTCAAATCGCCAATAAATTGAGCCAAAAGGAATTTTCCTTATATGATAAAAGACCTTTTTATAAGACAAAAGCAGTTTTTCTCCAACCTTTCTTTAAAGAAGAAATTCATGAGCATCATCATCGCGCTGCTGTTCCTTATGCTGGCGGGCTTTGGCATCGGCATGCTGCTGGTGCGCCGCAGCGACGATTTGCTTTTGTATAATTCCACCCGCGGCACGGTTGTCTACTCCGCGCAGGTCCTGTCAGACCGACTGCAGACTGTGGAAAACATGACCCGCATCATGCTGGGCGATTCCGTTCTCCAGGAAAATCTGGCCATTGCCGACGACCCGGATGCCACCTACATAGATAAAAACAACGCATTCACCGCGCTGGGCAGCGCCGTGCCGAACTACTATTATAATTTCAAGGACGGCACCGGCATGCGGTACATCAGCCTGTACAATGACAGCTATGTTTCCCGCAGCGACTATGTGCTGTCGGCCAATGTCGCGCCGGAGCGCATCCGGCATTTGCTGGACGCCGCCCACACGGCTGACGGCGCACCGGCCTGGGTCACTGACTACTGCCAGGACAGCGGATTATTCCTCTGCCGTGATGTCCGCCGGATCAAGGACCTGAAACTGGACACACTGGGGACGATTCTGGTCAATGTCGATCTGAACGAGCTCATTGCCGACACGACGGCCCAGATGGACCAAAGCGGCACGACCCGCTATATTTTATATAAGGACGGGCAGGAGATTTTCCACACCGACACATTTCCCGAAAATGAGCTGCAATCCCTGAACGGGCGCGTCAGCCAGTTTTCCGGCGCTTACGGTGTCATTCATCTGGACGACGCCTCTTACTTTTACATTAAGGACACTCTGCCCGCATTCGGCTGGCAGTTTTTAGCACTGATCCCCTACACATCGGTCATCGTGTCGCAGCGGGTGTCGCTGCTGTTTGCGCTGCTCATCATGCTCGTCGTGCTGCTGCTCTGCCTGGTGCTGTTCAACTACCTCGTCAATGCCATCACCGGGCATTTTACCACACTGATCCGCAAGATGGACGCCTTTGGCGAGGACGAGACGACCCTGCCGCAGAGTGACGCTGACTACAGCAGCCGCAGTGATGAAATTGGCGAGCTGCACCGCCGCTTTGACAAGATGGCCGCGCATGTGCAGGATCTTATCCAGAAAAACTACGTCAATGAGCTGCTGGCCAAGGACGCCCAGTTCAAATTTCTGGAAAGCCAGATCAACCCGCACTTCCTGTACAACACGCTGGATTCTATCAACTGGCGCGCCAAAGCGCTGGGCGACAAGGATATTTCCACGATGGTCGAGGCCCTCGGCGCGCTGCTGCGCGTGACGCTGAGCCATAAGGAGACGATCTCGACCATCGGCAGCGAACTGGAGATCGTGCGCAACTACATGTCGATCATTCAGGTGCGCTACGATGACCGCATCGAGTTCCGGGACGAAGTGCCCACCGCACTGTACGAGCAAGCCCTGCCCCAGCTGACCTTGCAGCCATTGGTGGAAAACGCCATCAACTACGCGCTGGAGGAAATCCCCGACACCTGTACCGTGCAGATCACCGGCTGCCTGACCCCCGAGGAAACACTGCTGGAGATCACGAACAACGGTTCCCAGTTCCCGGAGGACCTGCTGGGAAAGCTGACCCGCAGCGAGATCACGCCCCACGGGTTCGGCATCGGCCTGCTGAACATCCAAAAGCGCCTGCAATTGCAGTTCGGCCCAGACTTCGGCCTTGAATTTATCAACGATGAGCTGCGCGATCTTGCTATTGTACGCATCCATCTGCCGCCAAAGGAGGGGGAACCATGTATCGAATGCTGATCGTAGACGATGAGCGCATCATACGCGAGACGCTCTCCCGCCACATTGACTGGGCCGCGCTGGACGTACAGGTCATCGGCACCGCATCCAACGGGCTGGAAGCCTACGACATCATCATGGACGAGTACCCCGACATCGTCATGACCGACATCAAAATGCCGGGTTTTTCGGGGCTGGAGCTGCTGCAGCGCATCAAGTCACTGCACCCGGACATTGAATTTATCCTTCTGTCCGGCTACGGCGAGTTCGAATACGCCCAGAAAGCCATGCAGTGGGGCGTGCGGCACTATCTGCTCAAGCCGTGCAGCGACGAAAAGATCATTGCCAGCGTGCAGAGCGTGACCGAGGAGATTTCCCGCCGCCGCATGGCTGAGCCGCAGGATGCCTCCGCCGCCATGCAGGAGTTGGGCGATTCCGCCATCCTGAACCTGCTCAACGAGTGCATTGCGCAGGGCGACGGCAGCTATGATGTCATCTACGCGCCGTACAAGAAATTTCTGGATTTTGACAACACGCCCTATGAGCTGTGCTATCTCTATTTTCTGGACTCTCCGTCCCTGCAGGACGCTTTAAGCCAGATCCGCATTTTCCGGGAAAAGTATACCCCCGGCATCCCGTTCTACGCCATCTACGTGCAGCAATGCCTTTTGTTCTTCTTCCGGTCCTACCATCTGGAATACAACGCGCTCGACACCTACATGTCAAACCTGCGTCTGCCCTTGCAGGAGATACCCGTTGCGTACAAGCGGGTGCGCTACGCGAATCTTTCGGACCTGATGAACTATGTGAACTCCCGCATCTGCCACTTTGCCACCGTGCAGTACAGCAACGGCGACAGCATCATCTCGATCTGCAACTACCGCAATATCATCCGCCAGGTCGAGCGGCTGACCTTCAGCGCGTTCAGCAAGGACAGCGAAAACAGCGAGCATTCGCTCGAGCTGCTGTGTGAGCTGGTGGGCCGCGTGTCGAGCATCACGTTCTTAAAGCAGCTGATCTCGACGATCATCATGCTGGCCTCGTCCCAGTGCTATGCGTTCACCGCGCTGGAGGCGGCAGAGTTCCTGATCCAGGTCAACCAGATGAACAGCAGCGAGGAGATCTCGAAAAAACTGGTGCCCCAGCTGCACGCCATCTACAGCCGGTTCACCGCCGCCAAGCCCGAGGCGCAGTCCCTGAGTGACCGCGTCAAGGCGTATGTGGAGAAGAACCTGTCCGACGACGACCTGTCGCTCAAATCCATTGCCGACAACTACCTGTACATGAACGTCGATTATGTGAGCAAGAAGTTCCAGAAGGAGACTGGACAGAAATTCTCCGCCTACCTGACCGGGCTACGCGTCCAGCGCTCCATGGAGCTGCTAAAGGGTGCCGACAACGATAAAGTGCAGTCCATCGCCGAGATGGTCGGCTACGGCAACAACCCGCAGTATTTCAGCCACGTATTCAAGAAAGCGACTGGGATGACTCCCAGTGCCTATATAAAGTTTTCCGCAGGAGGGAATCTATCATGACCAACGAAGCATTGCAGAAAAAGATCAACCTTGTCATGGACAAGCTCATTCATCTGGGTGGTGCAGACTATGAAAATGACAAGAATATTTCGCTGAAGGACGCCATCGCTTCCGGCAATGTGGCCCGCGATTTCGGCATCGAGGAATGGGACTGGCCGCAGGGCGTGGGGCTGTACGGTCTTTCGATGCTGCAGGACTACTACCGGGATGACCGTTTTATGGAGTTTTTCCTGAACTGGTTCCGTTCCAACATTGAGCGCGGCCTGCCGTCCCGCAACATCAATACGACCTGCCCGTACCTGACTCTTTTGCAGATTTTGGACCGGATCCCCGAGCCGGAGCACAGCCGGTACGAGACCATGTGCATCGAGCAGGCCGAATGGCTGATGCACGGCCTGCCCAAAACGACAGACGGCGGTTTCCAGCATGTGACCACCGGCATCGGTGACCGCAACGGTGTCATCCTCAACGAGCAGCAGCTCTGGCTGGATACCCTGTTTATGGCGGTGCTGTTTCTGCAGCAAATGGGCATCCGCTGTGACCGCAAGGACTGGCGCGATGAGGCCACGCATCAGGTGCTTTTGCACATCAAGTATCTTTACTGCAAAAATAACGGCCTGTTCTACCACGGCTTCAGCTTTATCCGCAACGATAACTTCGGCGGCATCTTCTGGTGCCGCGGCAACAGCTGGTTTACGCTGGGGCTGACGCTTTTCCTGGAAAAAGCCGACTATCTGGACGGCGGCACGCGGCAGTTTATCATAGATACCTTCCGTACCCACGCCGAGGCGCTGCGCAGCTATCAGGCCGAGGACGGCTTGTTCCATACCGTAATTGACGATGCTACCTCCTACGAAGAAGCCTCCGGTACAGCTGCCATGGCTGCGGGTCTTTTGCGCGGCATGAAGGCCGGAATTTTGGACGAAAGCTACCGCGTCTGCGCTGACCGCGCCATCACCGCCCTGTGCGACTGCGTCGATACCGACGGCACGGTGCTGAAGGTTTCCGCCGGCACCGCTATGGGAATGAATGCAGAGCACTACAAGGGCATCGGCATCCGTCCGATGGCCTACGGTCAGGCACTGACCCTGATTGCCCTGTGTGAGGCGTTACAGTAAAAAGGAGAATGATTATGGAACATGTTGCCTGGAAGGGGCATATCAAGCCTGGCTATAAGCAGGAATACATCCGCCGCCACAACGAAATCTGGCCAGAAATGGTGGATGCATTGAAAGCGGCCGGTGTATGCAATTACACCATCTTTGCCTGCGGCGATGAGCTGTTCGGTTACTATGAGTGCGTACATGGTGCCGCATTTGCCCAAAAAGCACAGGACGAAAGCCCTGTTGTTGCTCGCTGGTGCGAGATGATGTCTGATATTCAGGTGCTTAGCACCGAGGCGGATACTCTGGAACAGGTTTTCCGTCTGGATTGATTGGAGGTACTTTTATGTCTGTCTGCACACCCAAATCCTTTGACCTGACCGGCAAGGTCGCGCTGATCACCGGCGCTTCTTACGGCATCGGCTTTGCCATTGCCACCGCCATGGCGAACTGCGGCGCCACCATCG
>ENA-ORTU01004501-ORTU01004501.1-human-gut-metagenome-genome-assembly--contig:-NODE-4501-length-10608-cov-3.472378_pt1 | contig 10608 bp, 8 predicted proteins | sample MGYA00241910_ERZ509184 | MGnify/ENA primary metagenome ERZ509184 (study PRJEB26280, sample SAMEA2338847) | human gut metagenome | biome: human gut; feature: human-associated habitat; material: faeces...
TAGAATTGTGGGAGTACGAAGTACGGAACAATTCGTATGGCATCTTTTTACCCCAACATCATTGTATTATATATAGAAAGGATTCACTTATGAGCAAAGGAAGATTTGGAGAATACGGCGGACAGTACATCCCAGAAACACTGATGCCCGCTGTTCAGGAAGTAGAAGAAGCTTACAACAAATACAGCAAAGATCCGGAATTTATCGCAGAGCTGGATGACCTGCTGAAAAATTATGCGGGAAGACCTTCTCTGCTCTATGAAGCAAAAAAAATGACCGAGGATCTCGGCGGTGCAAAAATTTATCTGAAACGTGAAGACTTAAACCACACAGGAGCACACAAGATCAACAACGTACTCGGTCAGGTTCTTCTGGCAAAAAAAATGGGCAAAACCCGTGTCATTGCAGAAACCGGTGCCGGACAGCACGGTGTTGCAACTGCTACCGCTGCTGCTCTGATGGGACTGGAATGTGAGATCTTCATGGGCAAAGAAGATACCGACCGTCAGGCACTGAATGTATTTCGTATGGAACTGCTCGGTGCAAAAGTGCACGCTGTCACAAGCGGCACAATGACTTTAAAAGATGCCGTAAATGAAACAATGCGTGAATGGAGCAAACGTATGGATGACACGCTTTATGTACTTGGTTCTGTCATGGGACCTCATCCATTCCCGACAATTGTCCGTGATTTCCAGAAAATTATCGGAGAAGAAATCAAAGAACAGCTGATAGAAAAAGAAGGCCGTCTGCCGGATGCCGTGATTGCCTGCGTCGGAGGCGGAAGCAATGCCATCGGTACTTTTTATGAATTCATACCTGATAAAGAAGTCGCCCTGATCGGCTGCGAAGCAGCCGGACTTGGCATTGATACCCCGAAACATGCCGCCACGATCGCCAAAGGAAGCACCGGTATTTTCCATGGCATGAAATCTTTGTTCTGCCAGGACGAATACGGTCAGATCGCACCGGTTTATTCTATTTCTGCCGGACTTGACTACCCTGGAATCGGCCCGGAACATGCGATGCTTGCAAAAGAAGGCCGTGCACAGTACGTTTCCATCACCGATGAAGAAGCTGTTAATGCATTTGAATATCTTTCCCGCACCGAGGGAATCATTCCGGCGATCGAGAGTTCTCACGCCGTTGCCTACGCAATGAAACTGGCACCGACTATGGATAAAGATAAGATCATCGTAATTACTATTTCAGGACGCGGCGACAAAGACGTGGCTGCCATTGCACGATACAGAGGAGTGGATATCTATGAGTAATATATATAAGGCATTCGAAAATAAAAAAGCATTTATCCCTTTTGTAACAGGTGGGGATCCAGACCTTGAAACCACAAAAAATCTGCTGATCGCCATGGAAAAAGCCGGTGCCGACCTGATCGAGATCGGTATCCCGTTTTCCGATCCGATCGCCGAAGGCCCGGTCATCCAGGAAGCGAGCCAGAGAGCACTCGCTGCAGGATGCACCACCGATAAATTGTTTGATATGGTAAAAGAAGCCCGCCAGAGAGTAAAAATTCCGATGGTGTTTATGACCTATATCAACCCAGTCTATACCTACGGAAAAGAACGCTTCATGAAACGCTGCGTAGAATGCGGCATTGATGGAATCATCGTTCCGGATCTTCCTTATGAAGAAAAAGAGGAGCTTTCCGGTGTCTGCGAATCATACGGCATCGACCTGATCTCCCTGATCGCACCGACCTCCCACGAACGCATCCGTATGATTGCAAAAGAAGCGAAAGGATTTGTCTACTGTGTATCTTCACTTGGTGTAACTGGCGTTCGAAGTGAGATTAAAACGGATGTTGCAAAAATGGTAGAAATGGTGAAAGAAGTAAATGATATCCCGGCTGCCATCGGATTCGGTATCTCCACCCCGGAACAGGCAAAAAAAATGGCATCCGTATCAGACGGAGCCATCGTAGGATCTGCGATTGTAAAAATTGTGGCGAAGTACGGAAAAGAATGTATTCCGGAAGTCGAAAAATATGTGAAAGAGATGAAAGCGGCGGTGGAGATTTGAATGTGCAAATGAACGAATTTCCCGAAGGGCACGTAAAAGTGCCTTCTTGGGAATTGTTCATTTGCACATCTCAAAAAGCCCGCTCAACGGCTTTGCAAACTCCCCGCTTTTTTCTACATCCAGCGTACAGATCACTTTCTCGCACTTCTTGATCCATTCTTTTGCTTTCTGTATTTCTTTTTCTTCAATCCTGCCAAATGGTTTCACGGAGATCACTTCTGTCGCCAGTGCTTTTGCCGCGGGATAATCTAGATCGTTTTCCCACAGAATCCCCGTCACAAACGGCACTCGCTCTCTCTGTAATTTTCGAAAGACTGCTGTACCGGTTCCGTTTCCTGCGATCACAAAAACTTTCGGCTCTCCTTCTATTTTCGGAAGTTCGAGATCTCCGGTGCGTTCATCATAAGAACCTGTTGTCATCTGATAAAGCTGTGGGATGTAGCCCTGCGTAAAAATTTTTTCCGGTGTTCCAAATCGATCTACTTTGTCTCCTCTGACGCAGGCTATTTTATCGGAAATACGTCCTGCCAGGTCCAGTTCATGCAAGGACATGATTACGGAAAGATTTCGTTCCCTGGACATATTCTGGATAATGGATAAAAATTCCAGCTTATAGCGGATATCCAGAAAAGAGGTCGGCTCATCCAGAATGATGATATCCGGTTGCTGGCAGATTGCTCTCGCCAGCATTACCCGCTGTTTCTGGCCGTCACTCATTTTTGAAAAATCACGGTCAGCAAGCTCGTGGATGTGCACCAGTTCCATTGCCTCATCTACCAGTTTCCAGTCTTCTTTTGAGAGTACGCCGAACTTCCCGGTATATGGATAACGTCCGGTCGCAACCACTTCTTTGCAGGTCATCATTTCCGGTCTTACCCGTTCTGTCAGTACAACCGAAAGTTTTCTGGAAAGCTCTTTTCCGCTGATTTGTTCCGTCTCTTTTCCATCCAGCACAACGACTCCGCCAAGCGGTTTAAGCTGTTTTATGATGCTTCTCAGGATCGTCGTTTTTCCCGCTCCGTTCGGTCCGATCAACGTCAGGATTTCTCCCTTTTTCAGACTGATCTTGATATTTTTTATGAGCGGAACGCCGTGATAACCGACGGTCAGACCTTCCGTATAAAAATAATATTCTTCCATATGCTATTCCGCCTTTTCTAAGTCAAAAATTCAAAAATATTTCTGACATTCTTGCTGCAAGATATACCTTATACATTGCATGAACTGTTCCATGATTCCTGATTTCACACTTTTTCTTTTTTTCTGTGAATCATAATATAGATTACCACCGGTGCCCCAAATACCGCTGTGATCGTACTGATGGAAAGTTCTGTCGGAGCAAACATGATTCTTGCCAAGAGGTCACAGAGCAGGCAGAACACAGATCCGCCAAGGAAACACGCGGGTATCATGATGATCGGTTTTGCGGTGCCGAATAAATTTTTAACCAGATGCGGAACAGCAATTCCGACAAAGGATACCGGTCCTGCAAAGGCTGTCACACAGGCTGACAGAATACTGGATAACAGCACGAGCAGTATGCGAAACAGCTGTACATTCAGTCCCATATTCTGGGCATAAGATTCTCCCATCTGATAGGCACTGATCGGCTTTGACATCAGAAAAACGCAGATCGAAGTGATCCCGACAACGATCGCCATGATCACTACATTATCCCAGGTAATCCCGGAAAAACTTCCTTTTGACCAGTTATGCAGATTGACAATATCGGCATCGTCCGCAAATGTTACCACAAAATCGGTAATCGCAGAACAGATATATCCGATCATAACGCCGCTGACGATCAGCATCGACATCTGATCGGTCACTTTCGACATCAGGATCACAAATCCCATACAGATCATGGAACCAACAAAAGCTGCCATGATCATCACCCAGGAACTTAAATGCAGGGCATTTCCAAGGGAAGCTACCATGACAAGTGCCACGACCAGTTTTGCTCCGGAGGAAATTCCCAGTGTAAACGGTCCGGCGATCGGATTATGAAAAAAAGTCTGCAAAAGATATCCGGACAATGCCAGCCCGCCGCCCAGGATTGCCGCTGCCATTGCTCTCGGAAAACGGATTCCCATCACAATATCCGTAAAGGTTTCATCCGCTCCATTTCCCCACAGCATTTTCGGTATCTCCGAAACCGGTATATTTACACTTCCGATGCATATATTCAAAACCAAAAATAAAAATAACAAAGCTGCAAGAATGATAAATGCAGCACCATATCTGCTTTTTTTCATCGTATCACTCCACCTTATACAGATAAGTCAGGTCTGCATCGTCTCCAGTCAGCATTTTTCGAATATCGGATGTGATTGTCCCAAGTTCCATTGTTGACTGATAGAGATTCTTGGTCGTGCAGTATACATGTCCTTCTTTCACCGCTTTGAATTTCTCAAGCAGCGGACTTTTTGCCAGAAGATCCTGCAAGGAAGACAATTCTCCTTCTATTGTACTATTATAAATAATATAGTCTGCATCTTTTGCTCCGGCATAAAATTCTTCCATCTGAAGGGAAACTGTAGATGTCGCTTCCTCCTCGTCACCTAGATCATCAAAAATATAGCTTCCGCCGGCAAGTTCAATCATTTTCGGCAGATAATCCGCACTTTTTCGCACATTTGCTTCCCCATTTGTCGTGATATAGAAAAATGCCACCGTTTTTCCGGTTGCATCCTGATCACTCACCTGTTCAAACGCTTTCGCTTCTGCATCAAACGCCTGCTCTGCCTGATCTTCATGCCCGGTCAGCAGCCCGTAAAGTTTGACCCATTCAGTACGTCCGAGCGGATTTGTCTCATAGCTGGAATGATCGACCAGAACCGGAATATTAAATTTTTCCATCTGCTCTTTCACTTCCGGTGTATGCAGAATCATGGTATTCTCGATGGCAAGCCCACAGTTTTCATTCAATATCATCTCATAGTCCGGAGCTGAATATTTTCCGGCATAAATAATATCCCCATCTTCCATGGCTTTTTTCGCCTCTTCTATGTACCAGCCATCTGCTTTCAGCGAGCTGAATCGAACCGCATCCAGTGCATCTGTCGCCACAAACATATCCATCGCCGCCGAAGCCGCCAGATAAATATTCTGGATCGGCTGCTGCAGCACCGTGATATCCTTATCCATATCTTCCGGCACAGATTCTCCTTCCGGTACGATCAGATATTTCCCGTCATCTGCGATCGTGACAAGTGCATAATCATTCTGATAATAATCCACCGCAAACATCTTTGCGTACTCCAGTTCCATGCTGTGGTCGTATGTCAGATCCTTGCTGATATCAGTATTTCGCTTTTCAATCGTATCCTGTTTTTGCGATGCACAGCCTGCCAGCATCAGGCAGAATACAACACCGAGTACCCCCATTATTTTCTTCATTTCTTTTCCTTTCGTCTCATCCTGGTAACAGCCGGTATGAACACAGCCACTGCAACTGCAATCCATAATGCGATATTTACCGATCCACTCATACCTGATCCGGAGCCGGACGCTGTCACGGTGTCTGATGCAAAGGTCAGCGTATATTCGATTTCATGCGGTACACTCATCGCAGTCGTATCTGCCATTACCGTCATCGGTTTATCAAATTCTGCAACCGGAACCTCAAAAACAGAATTTCCTTCCGTATTGACCGGAAGAAATTTTTCACCGTCAACCAGCATATAGTCATAATGTGAACTGCTCCATTTAATCTCAGCTGTTACTTTTCCATCTTTTACCGAAATGTCAGTCGGAGAATCGATCGTTGCTCTTCCGCTTCCGCCTTCCATCGTAACTTCTGCGGTGTATTCACCGTCTTTTAAATTTAGTTCCTCTGCTGTCATGATTTCTCCTTTTCAAGATAAAAAGCTGCTGCAAAATATGTAGATACATATCGCAGCAGCTTTTCGCAAAATCTGATATTTTTTATTCTTCTGCTTTTACCGGATTGGAAACGCTGACTTTATGGTCATACCATTTTCCTTTTGTTCCGATCAGTGCCAGATCAAATTCCTCGTCGATAGCCGGAACAGGAACATCAAATGCATTCACTTCTTCTGCCGGTTCACCGTCATTATAATCTACGGTTTCCACAACCGGCTGCAGCAGTTCTGCTCCATCTTTCTGTGCATCCTCTGCAAGTCCCGGATACAGATTTACAATGTTTGTAGAACGCAGCGTGATATGAATGGTCATCTTTCCGTCTTTTACGGTCAGAGTTCCTTTTCCATCATACATTTCATTGACCTGGAACATACTGCTGTCTGTATTAAAATCAGCAGTGTACGTTCCATCTTCCAGTGTTGCAGCGGCTTCTGTTGCCTCTGTGTCTGCGGTCGTTTCTGCTGCACTCTCTGCCTCCTGTGTTTCTTCGGTCTGTACCTGTGTTTCAGAAGCTGCCTCTGTCTGTGCAGCACTCTGTGTTTCTGTCTGGCTTGTGCTGTTTCCGCAGCCAACTGCCAGTGCACAGCTAAGTGCCATTAATCCTGCTAACGTAATGATTCTTTTCTTCATTTTTGTTCCTGTCCTTCTGTTTTGCTTCTTTTTTCAAGAATACCTCTGACATTCCTGCTGCGAGGTACACCTCATGTATTACTTATTACTCGTTTATAGCATCTGCTGTATGAGCAACGTAGAGATCCTGGATTGCTTTGATCTCACCCAGACCTGCGATCTGTGTATCAATGCTGTCAAATTTTCCGGATGCCTCAAACTGGCTCTTCCAGGAATCGTCATCATCGCCTGCCATATCGTTGTTTGCATGATCTCCAGCAACAACCATCAGCGGACGAAGGATTACTTTTTTGTATCCTGCTGCAGATACAGCTTTGATCACTTCTTCGCATGCTGTCTCTTCCGGTTCGCCTTCAACAGTTCCGATAAATACATTTTCATAACCAAGCTCTTTCATCTGAGCCTGCATCTGGCTGTAAGAAACTTTTGCTGTATGAGAAGTTCCATGTCCCATAAATACAAATGCAACGCCATCTTCTTTTGCTGCATCCAGGGAATCATAATTTGCTGTTGCTACTGCTTCAGAAGTGATTGCTTCTGCTACTGCTTTTTTATCATCGTTTACAGTATCTGCATCATCTCCGACCTCACCCAGCAGCGGTTCTGCTACTTTTACAGATTCAAATTTATCTTTATATGCATCTACGGCATCCATCAGTTCGTCATACTCTGCACCATGCATCAGATGTGTAGGCTGAATAACCAGATTTTTAACGCCATTATTTACAGCACGTTCCAGAGCCTGATCCATGTTGTCGATGTGCTCATCATCACGAGCCTGGATGTGATTGATAATGATCTGTGCTGTGAATGCTCTTCTTACAGACCAGTCCGGATTTGCAGCCTGCAGTGCATCTTCAATACCTTTGATATCAGCAACACGGCTGTCATTGAAAGAAGTACCAAAGCTTACAACCAGGAGTTCGTTTTCACCGATCTCATCACCATTGCGCGGATCATCTTTGGATGCATCACCGGTATCTCTTCCGAAATAATCCGGATCAGCTTCTTCGCCTTCAACCAGTTCTTTCTGAGCATCTGTCAGAGCATCCCATGCTTCTTTTGCTTCTTTACACTGCTCGTCTGTGTTCTCATTTCTTTCCTGAACATAAATTGCATCAATCAGAGCTGCTACTTTATCTGCTGCTGCCTGATCATCTTCTGCTTCCGTAGCTGCTGCTGTTTCAGAAGCTGCCTCGGTTGTTGCCGCTTCGGTAGCTGCTGCTGTCTCGGTTACTGCAGTTGTCTCTGTCGGAGCAGTTGTCTCTGCTGTTTTGCTTCCGCATCCTGCCAGCATAGATGCTGTAATTGTTGTTACACATAAAATCGTTACCAGTTTTTTCTTCATTTGCCTTTCCTCCCAAAATAATACTTTTATTTGAAACAAATAAGATTTGGGAGAAAAAGAAAATCCAACGAACACACGTCGTTGGACTGTATACTGGATAACAACAGCCAAACCAGAATTTCTTCGGCTTCGCTGTTTCTATTTCAATTCGGTACAATCAATCCTCGTGACCTGGAATATCTATTCCCCGCACCACAGTCTGGCAGGTCTCCTGGCTTACAGTTTTAACGCACATTGCTGCCTTCCCGATATCTCAGTGGCATAATAAGCAATGCACTCCTGTTTACAGTGACGAGATCGCACGGGTCTTTCACCTGTTTCCCTATTCTCCGCCTTGCGGCGACACCAGCTGCTTCTTATTCTATTTCAAATATTCGTTCCTAACAGTCCGATAATTACTCTATAACCTATCATTTATATCTGACTGTTATTTACATTTCCAAATTATAGCATAAATTTTAAAATAATCAACTGTTTTATGTTATTTTAACTCAAGGCACAACCATAAAAAACAATTATCTATATCAATTCCCGTTACTACCATAATATCGATAAATCTGATTCATACCTCACTTTTTCTTCCTTTTTTACTTAGCTATTTATTAATAATTCTTCTATTTTACAGGTATGTTTTTTTGTTATTTTATCATATGAAATCCCCACTGCCAGAATATTTTGCGGGTATTGTCTGTGTTCTCCCAGTTTTCCTTTGAAACGTAATATATAATCTTTTTCTTTAATCTGTTTGATAGCTTCTTCTGGTGTCTGATCCACTTTTAATTCCAATATGATGCCCTTATCTTCATATCTGACAGGATAAAAAATAAAGTCCACAAATCCTTTTCCAGCTTTATCTTCTCTTTCTATCCTATAAAAATCTCTTGCAGAAAGATAAACCAGATTTACAATCGCCGATAATTCCACCTCATTATTATAAGATAAGATTGGCGTTTCCGTATTATGTGCATATTGCAAAATTTCAGCCATAGTATCTGTATCTTTATTTAAAGTCGCCTGTAACATTTTATTAGAAATATTTGCAAGTCTGTATATATATCCCAGGGATTTTTCCTTTTTCATCATAGATGCATAGCTTCCCTGTAACTCTTTATTTGGAATAAACACGCAGCCATTATCATACGTCAATAACCCATAAACAACCATCGCCGAATATATTTCTTCCTTTGTATCGAGCTGCTGTGCCGTTGCTGCATATTCCTCAATACCCGATGGTATTTTTTCTCCTGCAAACATGAGAACCAGATCTTCCTGTACGTCATCTATATTGTTTTTAACATAGCTGAACACGGAATCATATTTTCCTGAGCTGACCCAGTAATTTGACAGCTGATTATCGGACAATGCACATACAACCGAACGCGGATTATACAATCTCTGACCGGATGCTGTGTGATAACCGTCATACCATTCCCTCAAGCCCTCTCGGTCAATTTGAGGCTTTTTTGTATTCTGAAGATATTTTTCATACAACTTATCTACTTCTTCATCTGAAAATCCAAAATACTCACTGAAACGAATACGTGTTGCCATATTATATTCCAGAAACATATTCAATTCCGATCCGTCGGAATATTTTGCAATCGGCAACACCCCTGTCATATAGGCAAGCTCAACATAACTCTGTCCTTTTAATAATAATTTCAAAAAAAGCAGATAGTCTTCTCTGTTCTTTTCTGTCATAAATGACATGTGAAATACCGCATCCCATTCATCCATAACAAAAATAAATTTCTTTTTTGTTTCATTGAATATTTTCGAAAAAATATCCCATATAGCATCTTCCTGCTTTAAATACAAATCCGAATATTTTTCTCTTAAATCATAATATATTCCCTCTTCAATGCGAGAAATATATTTTTTATAGCTATCACATTCTTTCGGCATTTCACTGAAATCAATATATACCACATCATGTTTATTTAAATGCTCTTTATATTTTGGATATTCTGAAATTTTAAGTCTGTCAAAAATATCAGAACCGCCCTCCGATTTTTCAAAAAAAGATGCTATCATATTCGCCATAACCGTTTTTCCAAAACGCCTTGGTCTTGTGATACAGAAAAATCTCTGTTCCTGTTCCAGAGCCGGTATTAATTCTTCCAGCAGCTCTGTTTTGTCCACAAAATAAAGACCTTTCGTAATTGTTTTGTATTTATCATATGGCTCAATACTGTTTAAAAACATTCCCATATCAATTCCCCCGAAAATCCCCTTTTCTCTGCTGACTTAATCTTATCAAAAATTCTTATTTCTGTAAATCAGAAGGTTCTTTTCTGAACTTCTCTGCATCCAGCGTCTTGATCACCTTCGCCGGATTTTCAACTGCTACCACATTATCCGGAATATCTTTCACGACAACACTTCCGCCGCTGATCACAACATTGTTTCCGATCGTAATACCCGGCATAACGTGTACACCGGCTCTTTTCTTTTACAGATTTATCCCCTTCATTCACACATGAAAAAGATACTGTTTCTATTATATCGTTTTCTCTGAAAAACGAAAATACTTTTTTGTAACCTTTTTCCCTGCTGATTTGTATTATAATTGAAAGCACCTTGATCAAGGACTTGCAATTTTTACGATTCAGGCAGCAAATACTTCAATCTGCAATGAATTGTTATCAAATTGTAACTGTTCAGAGCCAAGCAAAATTTCAAAAAACAGGTATAAAATGCTTGCA
>ENA-ORTU01004505-ORTU01004505.1-human-gut-metagenome-genome-assembly--contig:-NODE-4505-length-10600-cov-2.497487_pt1 | contig 10600 bp, 10 predicted proteins | sample MGYA00241910_ERZ509184 | MGnify/ENA primary metagenome ERZ509184 (study PRJEB26280, sample SAMEA2338847) | human gut metagenome | biome: human gut; feature: human-associated habitat; material: faeces...
GTATCATTTTGAGCAGTATAAAGAAAAACTGGAAAAAGAGATGCAGAAGGCGGAGACAGAACTGGCATCTGTCTGTGAAGAACTGTCCGAACTGCGTAAAGTTTATGGGAAACAGCTGGAAGGCCGGATTATTCAGGGCTTGCAGGATCTGAATTTTCTGGATGTGAAATTTGAGATTGATTTTGAAACAACAGAGCATTACACGGCAAACGGAAATGACAAAATCTGTTTTACTATTTCCACGAATCCCGGAGAACCACTGCGACCACTGGCGAAAGTGGTATCCGGTGGTGAACTTTCCCGTATTATGCTGGCAATCAAGACGATTCTTGCGGATAAGGATGAGACGGAGACATTGATCTTCGATGAGATCGATACCGGTATCAGCGGAAGAACGGCGCAGAAAGTGTCGGAGAAGATGGCAGTGATCGGAAGAAATCATCAGGTGATCTGTATTACCCATCTTCCGCAGATCGCAGCGATGGCAGATGAGCATTTTGAGATTGCGAAAAAGACAGACCATCAGATAACAAGAACACAGATCCGTCTGTTGAATGAGGAAGATTCAGCGTTAGAGATCGCAAGGATTCTTGGTGGTGCGCAGATTACGGAACACACGATGGAAAGTGCAAAAGAGATGAAAGAACTGGCACGAAAGAAAAAGGAAGAGATATAAGAAAAAGAAGAAACAAAAGAAACAAAAGGCAGGTGGAATACCATGGAGGGATCCTTAAAAGAAACACCATATGAAAAGCGGATCCAGCGACTGATGACAGGTGAAGACGGGGATCAATATGGGTTTTATATTAATATTACCGACAATATTGTCCGGGAAGTGAAAAACCCGGAAAAAGCCTGCTGGGAGGATGAGACAGGACGTCCGGGCGGCGTGACGTACTGGCTGCAAAAACAGATTTATCCCTATATTCTGGATAATGAGGAAGAGAAGAAATTTCGCAGAACATTTTTGAAAGAGGAACTATTGCGTATTTTCCAGACGGGGCAGAGGCACATACAACTTGGATATCGTTTTCGAAAAGGAAAATACATTACCTGTTATACCGTTAATATAGAGATGTTCGAACATCCGGTGGATCACACTGTTGAATGTTGCGCAATCTGGCGAAATGATACGATTCCTTATATTAATCGTGTAATGACTCATATGTTGCTCAGGGATAAATACCGGATGATCGCTGTATTGGATATTCAGGAAAATACAGTATTTGTCCGAAAACATACGTTTGAGAACACGGAAATCCCATGTGACAGTCCGCTGGAGTATGAAGGATTCATCCGTGAACTCAGTGAAAAATGTATACAGGAAAAGAGCAGAGAATGGTTTCGAACCTCTGCCAGTCTGAATACTATGGAAGAAAATCTGCAGGTGGCAGGGATATATTCTTTTACAGTGTACAATGCTGACCGCGGGGTGGAACGATATACCTACCAGTGGCTGGATAAAGAATATCGGGAAGTGCTGATCGCAGTGGAAGACCGGACAGTGGAAATGGAAAAAGATCCGCTTACCGATTATCTGAACCGTGACGGATTTGTCAGAAAGACAGAAAATATTTTAAAAAAGAATGCAGACCGGTATCAATTTGCGATTATTTATTTTAATATCCGCAAGTTTTCCGGTCTGAATGATGTCTATGGATACGAAAACGGTGATAGAATCATCCGCTCTTATATGGACCGGATCCAGAACAGTACGCTCCGTCCACTGGCACTGGGGCGTGTGGCTGCAGATCGTTTTCAGGCACTTGTCGATGCAAAAAATCTGGAACCTGCGGCACTGGGAAAACTTCTGCAGTATCAGGTGAAAATCGGGGAAGAACAGGTGGAAATATACGGACGCTGTGGTATTTACTATATTCCCAAGCAATGCAAGCTGGATGTTTCGCAGATGTGCGATCTGGCAAAAATGGCCAAAAATAAAATTTCCAATCAATATGTGCAGCCATATGCGATCTATCAGGAAGATATGAAGACAGAATACGAACAGAAGAACCTGGCACTTCTGAATCTGGAAAAGGCATTGGAACAGGAAGAGTTTGTGGTATGTTATCAACCGGTAGTGGAGGGGAAAACAGGACAGATTGTATCGGCAGAAGCACTGGTTCGTTGGAACAGTTCAGGCGAAGAGCCGATGATCCCGTCCGTTTTTGTGCCGGAACTGGAAGAAAGTGGTTATATTACAAAACTGGATACCTATATAGATCAGACGGTCCGCAGGTTTCAGGAAGAACGCTATCACAAAGGGAAACGAATGATTCCGGTAGCGGTCAATCTTTCCCGTATGGATCTGATGAACAGCCGGTTGATGGAGCGGATCTGTACAGAGCTTCAGGAAACAAAAGTACCAAAACAATATTTCCGTTATGAAATTATAGAATCCGCATACACAATTATCAGCAAAGAGGGAGAAGAATTTCTGAAACGTCTGAGAAAAGAGGGCGTTCAGATTTTTCTGGATGATTTTGGAACCGGAATTTCTACATTTGAGACTGTACGGGATTACACCTTCGATGCATTGAAAATGGATATGGGGTTTGTTAAAAAAATCGGAAAGGATCCAAAGAGAGATGCAATTGTAATATCAATTATCGATATGGCACATCGAATGGGAATGAAGGTTGTAGCAGAGGGAATTGAAAATAAACAGCAAAGTGAGTTCTTATGTAACCACGGCTGTGATTATCTGCAGGGATACTATTATTATAAACCAATGTCTGCGGAAGAATTCTCAAAGCTGCTGGATAAATAATGAAAAACAACAAAAAACTGCAAGTGTGAAATAAATGGTTTGTCACATACTAACGGAGAAGACAAAACGAAAGGATGTGGCGGAAACTTGCAGGAAAAACAGAAAAAATATCGAAAATTTTTGTGGTACGCTCTGGTGGGGACGCTGCTGAGCCTGTTTATATTAATATATGGAACTATGAAGGATCACATACCGGATGAAATATTTGTCTACGCAGACGAAGAGACGGACTGGGAAACATTTTTTCAGGAACCACTGATTTCTTACGATGAAACGGTGGAAGTTTCACAAAATGGAAGTTATCAGATTCGCTGCAAATGGCTGGGAGTGCTGCCGCTGAAAACCATTAAGGTTCATACGGTGGAAAAGCAGGAAGTGCTGGTCAGTGGATCGCCTGTGGGGATCTATATGGAGACGAAAGGTGTTCTTGTGATTGACAGTGGTGAGATCACGGATCGGGAAGGAATCCGCAGGACACCGGCAGAACATATTATCCAGTCGGGAGATTATATCTGTGAGATCGATGGGAAAGTACTTACAGGGAAAAGGCAGCTGATGCAGCTGGTAAGAGAGAATCAGGGAGAACCGATGGAACTGCAGGTGATCCGCCACCAGGAGACGATAAAGCTGGAGATGACACCGGTGGAGACTGAAGACGGTTCCTATAAACTTGGTATCTGGGTAAGGGATAATATTCAGGGGATCGGAACACTTACGTATGTGGAGCCGAACGGAACATTTGGAGCACTTGGTCATGGAATCAGTGACGCAGACACGGGAGAAAGACTGGAAATTTCTGACGGTGATCTTTACCGTGCAGATATTCTTTCTATCCGTAAAGGTACAGCCGGTACACCGGGGGAACTTCGGGGCGTGATCAATTACAGAGAAGAAAACCGGATCGGAACGATATGTGGGAATTCTCAGTATGGTATCCGTGGGCAGATGGAACCCGGAAAATATACAGAATCCATGAAAAAGATACCGACAGGACTCAAACAGGAGATTCAGACAGGAAAAGCGGAGATCCGCTGTGATATCGGTGATGGAATCCGGGAATATCAGTGTGAGATTCTTGAGATCGACAGCAATGCAAGAGATACCAATAAATGTTTTGTCCTGCGAATCACGGATGATGATCTTCTCTCCCGAACCGGTGGAATTGTCCAGGGAATGAGTGGTTCCCCTGTGCTGCAGAACGGGAAACTGATCGGAGCGATCACCCATGTGTTTGTCAATGATCCGACAAAAGGATATGGAATTTTTATTGAGAATATGATGGAATAGCGGAAAACACAGAGAATACAGAAATTAAGAATACAGAAATATATTAGTTCATGATATAATGAGCGCAAGAGAGTCAGAGGGAGCTTGCTCACTCTTGACGAACGGCGAAATTATGGAGTGATGAAATCACGAAATAATGAGCGCAAGAGAGCCAGAACAAACGAAGTTTGTTCATCGGGAGCGTTTTAAAAGTAAAAGAAATCAGGCAGGGGAAACAGGGAAATGGGACAGAAATTATATTTGGAATGTTATTCGGGAATCAGCGGAGATATGACAGTTGCGGCACTGTCCGGTCTTATGAAAGACCGGACACCGCTGTTTTGTGTGTTGGCCGGTGGAAGGATTTTCTTATGAATTAAAGCAGGTGAAAAAGTCCGGGATCGATGCCTGGGATTTCCTGGTAAAACTGGATGCGGAGCATGAAAATCACGATCATGATATGGAGTATCTTCACGGACACAGCCATACGCATGACCATGACCATCATCACGGACATGAGCATCACCAGGATCACGCAGAAACAGCAGAACATCATCATGATCCGGTGCAGGCGGAAGCGATGCATGCGCAGGAAGAAACTGGACATGAGGAGCATCACCATCATCATCACGAACATCGCGGACTGGGAGATATTTTCCCGATCATTGACCGGTGTGATATGACGGATACGGCGAAAGAACTGGCAAAAGATATTTTCCGGATTCTGGCGAAAGCGGAGGCGAAGGCACACAATGTACCAGAAGATCAGGTGCATTTTCATGAGGTGGGAGCCGTGGATTCTATCGTGGATATTGTTGCAGCTGCGGTCTGTATGGACAGTTTGCAGGTGGATGGCGTGATCGTTCCGTTTCTTTGCGAGGGAAAGGGAACCGTGCGTTGCCAGCATGGCATCCTTCCGGTTCCGGTTCCGGCAGTTACCAATATTATCCAGGACAGCGGTCTGAAACTCAGGATGACACAGGTGGAAGGAGAACTGGTAACTCCGACCGGAGCAGCTTTTGCGGCAGCAGTCCGCACAGAAGAAACACTTCCGGAGACATTCCGCATCCTCAATGTGGGAATCGGCGCCGGAAAACGCAAATACGAGTGTCCGGGTATCCTTCGCGCGATGCTGATCGAGACGGAAGAGAAACAGGAAGATAAGATCTGTAAACTGGAAGCCAACATCGACGACAGTACCGGTGAACAGCTTGGCTATGTTCTCGGTGCACTGATGGAAGCCGGTGCAAGAGATGTGCATTACACCCCTGTATACATGAAGAAAAACCGCCCTGGGTGGCAGCTGAATGTGATCTGCATGGAAGAAGACAGAGAAAAACTGGAAAATATCATCTTCCGGGAAACAACGACCATTGGAATCCGCAGACAGAAGATGGACCGGACGGTGCTTCGGAGAAGTAAAAAGACAGTGCAGACACCTTACGGGGAGGCGGAAGTGAAGATCTGTGAGAAAGATGGTATGAAAAAAGTTTATCCTGAGTATGAATCGGTGGTTCGGCTCTGCAAGGAGAGTGGTGCGGCGTTTCAGGATGTGTTTGAAAGCGTGAAGCTGGCGATAGAAAAATAAAAAACAGAGACATTTTGGATAGATGAGTTTCTGAAAATTTTACTATAGAGTGCCGAAACCCAGCAAGAGGAAGGCGGAGCCACCCTGGCTCCGCCTTCCTCTTGCGTCCGTATAGGAACAAACAAACTAAAAAAGAAGCCAACCTTAAAAAATAAAAGGTCGACTTCTAAATTTCGATTTCTCAACACTTACGACAGTGCACCCACGTGCTTCTTAATAGCCTCAAAACTCTCCTTACTGATCACGTGCTCCATCTTGCAGGCATCTTCTGTTGCGATCTCTTCCGGTACCCCCAGATGCATCAGCCAAGAAGAGAGCAGCTCGTGCCGCTCATAAATCATGTCTGCAATCTCTTTCCCGGATTCGGTAAGATATATGAATCCGGCATCAGTGACTGTGATATGCTGATGTTCTCTCAGGTGTTTCATTGCCACACTTACACTGGATTTTTTATAACCTAATTCAGTGGCGATATCTACGGAACGAACAACAGGAAGTTTTTTACTCAGTATCAGAATCGTCTCCAGATAATTTTCTGCTGATTCATTTTTTGCCATATTACAAACCCCCTTCATGAACAATTCCACTAAAAATGACTAAAAGAAAAGCAGCTGTCCAGAAGATCGTATCTGTGATACAAAACACTGAACAGTTACCATCAAGTATAGATTAGTATAGCATAACTATTACAAAAATTCAACTGACAAACATGTTTTTTCCATGGGCAAAAGTGTGAATAATGTTACTGTGAAAATACTTATTGAAAAAAATTTCCAACAAGTACTTGACATCTAATGGATATTAGCATATACTAACGCCAGTAAGGAACAACATTAATATGTTAGCAATAAAGAAAAGAGGTTGATATGATGCCGTTATCTATGGTAAAACCAGGAGAAACTAACACAATCAAAAAGGTTGGCGGAAAAGAAGAAACAAGAAAATTCCTTGAGAATCTTGGATTTGTAACTGGAGGAGAGGTTACGGTCGTATCTGAAATCGAGGGAAACCTGATCGTGAATGTGAAAGATTCACGTGTGGCCATCGGAAAAGATATGGCAAACCGTATCATGGTGTAAGCAGGCGGATTATCAAGGAAAGAGGGAGAATGTTATGAAAACTCTGAAAGAGATTGCTGTTGGACAGACAGTCACAGTAAAGAGATTGCATGGTGAAGGCCCTGTAAAAAGAAGAATCATGGACATGGGTATCACCAAAGGCGTAAGTGTATATGTACGCAAAGTTGCACCGTTAGGTGATCCGGTGGAAGTAACCGTAAGAGGGTATGAATTATCTCTTCGTAAAGCCGATGCCGAAATGATTGAGGTTGAATAATTTTTTTGCCTGTGCGTTAGCGAAAGCTAATAAAAGATAGCGCAGACCAAAAATTAGTAGGAATGTATAACAACATTTCAACAAATAAGAAAAAGGAGCAAAAAAATGTCAGTGAAAATTGCATTAGCAGGTAATCCTAACTGCGGTAAGACAACATTGTTTAATGCGCTGACCGGTTCCAATCAGTTTGTAGGTAACTGGCCGGGCGTAACGGTGGAGAAAAAAGAAGGTAAGTTAAAAGGTCATAAAGATGTGACCATCATGGACTTACCGGGTATCTATTCCCTGTCTCCATACACTCTGGAAGAAGTCGTAGCCAGAAACTATCTGATCAATGAAAGACCAGATGCGATCATCAACATCGTAGATGGTACCAACATCGAACGTAACCTGTATCTGTCCACACAGATCATGGAACTGGGTATTCCGGTTGTTATGGCTGTCAACATGATGGACCTGGTAGAAAAAGCGGGTGACAAGATACATACTGACAAACTGAGCAAACTGTTAGGATGCGAGGTTGTGGAAATATCCGCACTGAAAGGTACCGGAATCCAGAAAGCAGCTGAGAAAGCAATCAGTCTTGCAGAGAGAAAGAACGAAGTTACACCGGTACATGAGTTCGACAGTAAAGTGGAAGATGCGATCACAGCTGTAGGAACCATGCTTGGCATGGATATCCCGGAAGCCCAGAAGAGATTCTTTGCGATCAAACTTCTGGAGAAGGACGACAAGATCAAAGAACAGATGAAATCTGTTCCGGATGTATCCGCTGAGATCAAAACTCTGGAAGATGCATTCGATGATGATACCGAAAGTATTATCACAAATGAAAGATATGTATATATCTCCTCTATTATCGGAAAATGCGTAACAAAAGGTCAGAAGGGCGGAATGACCGTATCCGATAAGATCGACCGTATCGTAACTAACCGTTGGCTGGCACTGCCAATCTTCGCAGTAGTTATGTTTATTGTTTACTATGTATCTATTACAACAGTAGGTGGATTCCTGACAGACTGGACCAACGATGTTCTGTTCGGTGATATCATTCCTCCGGCAATTGAGAAAGCGCTGGTAGCTGTTAACTGTGCTGACTGGTTACAGGGACTGATCCTTGATGGTATCGTAGCCGGTGTTGGTGCTGTACTTGGTTTCGTACCGCAGATGCTGGTACTGTTTATCTTCCTGGCATTCCTGGAGTCCTGTGGTTACATGGCACGTATTGCCTTCATCATGGACCGTATCTTCCGTAAGTTCGGTCTGTCCGGTAAATCCTTCATTCCTATGCTGATCGGTTCCGGATGTGGTGTTCCCGGTATCATGGCTTCCCGTACCATCGAGAACGACAGAGACCGTAAGATGACGATTATGACTACCACATTTATCCCTTGTGGTGCTAAGCTTCCTTTCATCGCCATGGTAGCAGGTGCTATCTTCGGCGGCGCAGCATGGGTTGCTCCTTCCGCATACTTCCTGGGAATCGCAGCAATCATCTGCTCCGGTATTATCCTGAAGAAGACCAAGATCTTCGAGGGCGATCCCGCTCCTTTCGTTATGGAGCTTCCCGCTTACCACTGGCCTACCGTAGGTACGGTACTGCGCAGCATGTGGGAGCGTGGCTGGTCCTTCATCAAGAAGGCAGGTACCATCATCCTTCTGTCCACCATCGTTGTATGGTTTACTACTTATTTCGGATTCACCGAGGACGGCTTCCGCATGCTGGCTGAGGATGAGATCGATATGAGTATCCTGGGCAAGATTGGTCAGTGCCTGGCATGGATCTTCATCCCTCAGGGCTTCGGTAACTGGCAGGCAACTGTTGCATCTATCACCGGTCTGGTAGCAAAGGAGAACATCGTAGGTACGATGGGTATCCTCTACAGCGCAGGCGAGGGTTCCGTATATGCTAACATGGCAGCTACCTTCACTGTAGCAAGCGGCTATGCATTCCTGGCATTCAACCTGCTGTGCGCACCTTGCTTCGCAGCTATGGGTGCGATCAAGCGTGAGATGAACAATACCAGATGGTTCTGGATCGCTATCGGATATCAGTGCGGTCTGGCATATGTGGTATCCCTGTGTGTATATCAGATCGGTACGCTGATCACCACCGGTGCTTTCGGTATCGGCACTGTAGTAGCATTCCTTCTGATCATCGGCTTCATTTATCTGCTCTTCCGTCCTTACAAGGAGAGCACCACTCTGAAGGTTGACAGCAGGAAGGTTGCATAAGTAAAATAAATGATAGAACTTTCCCACAGGTGTCCGGCGTGACTGCTTGCAGGCAAAGCCAGATACCTGTGAGAGAAGTAAACGGATAGAAACGTAACATTACTTGCGGATCTTCGATAAGAGGATCCGCAGGATTTCAAAATAAGAGTAAGGAGGCAGTCTATGGGAACCGTAGTTGTATTGGCGATACTGGCCGGTGTAGTCGCATTGATTGTCCGCAAAATGATAAAAGACAAAAAGAATGGAAAATCCATTCAGTGCGGTGGCGATTGCAGCCACTGCGGAGGTCATTGTGGACACTAAGGAACAGGTAAGCTATCAGACCACGAAAATGCAGAGAGAGATCATATTGACCAAGCTGAAAGAAAAAGGCTGCCGCATTACAAAACAGCGTCTTCGGCTGATTGATATTATCCTCCAGAACGAATGCTCCAGCTGTAAGGAGATCTTCTACCGGGCATTGGAAGAGGATGACAAGCTGGGAGTCGCAACTGTATACCGCATGGTCAACCTGTTAGAAGAGATCGGTGCTATCAGCCGTAAGAACATGTATAAGGTAGCTTACTCTGAAAATTGCATGATGGAAAATGCCTGTACCATTGAGCTGGATGATGGTTCGATACATCATCTCTCAGCAAAAAAATGGAATTCCGTGATCCGGGCGGGACTCAAGTCGTGCGGATACCTCGTAGACCAGCGGGTGAGAAACGTGACGATCAGACCGTGCGAGTGTGCGGAACAGGTATGCTAGAAATTAGAAACAATTAGAAATAATTAGAAATAAGTAAAAAACCGGTGTGGGGGCAGGAAATCTGGATGGACAGAGCTGTTTCCTGCACCGGTTTTATTTATATGGGTGGCAGGATAATACGAATCTGCATGAAATTTTGACAGATATTGCAGCAAAAAGGAAGCCTCGTAGAGGCGATTTTGCGAATGGGGTTCTGAATAGTTATTTTTTTGAAAGAAAAACAATAGGAGCGTGAAAATATGGGAACCTATATTATTTGCGGTATATTAGTAATAGTAGTCGTGGCAGCATTACTGGGATCCAAAAAGCACTTTAAGGGAGAAGGCGGATGCTGCGGCGGAGGAGGCGATGTGAAGATCAAGCCGAAACACTTAGACACTATCGTAGCAACGAAAAAGCTTCAGATCGAAGGAATGTCCTGCGCAAACTGCCAGAACCGCATTGAGAATGCCCTCAACGGCATGGCCCAGGTCAATGCCAAGGCAAGCTTCAAGAAGGGCGAGGCGATCGTAAAACTCGGCGCGGACATCCCCGAAGAGGAACTGCGCGAGGCTGTGGAGAAGCTGGGATATAAAGTTACTTCTATTGAAATGGTGTAAATTGAGAGTTAGTGAAATAGTTGTTCTAAAATCCACGCAGAAAGGACTGCCCGCCC
>ENA-ORTU01004519-ORTU01004519.1-human-gut-metagenome-genome-assembly--contig:-NODE-4519-length-10583-cov-3.138488_pt1 | contig 10583 bp, 5 predicted proteins | sample MGYA00241910_ERZ509184 | MGnify/ENA primary metagenome ERZ509184 (study PRJEB26280, sample SAMEA2338847) | human gut metagenome | biome: human gut; feature: human-associated habitat; material: faeces...
AAGAGTTGGTATCTTAGGTGCAACAGGTATGGTAGGACAGAGATTTATCTCTCTGTTGGAGAATCATCCATGGTTTGAGGTGACAACGATTGCAGCCAGCCCAAGAAGTGCCGGTAAGACATATGAAGAGGCAGTTGGTGACCGTTGGAAAATGGATACTCCAATGCCGGAAGCAGTAAAAAAGATCGTTGTCATGAATGTCAACGAAGTAGAAAAAGTTGCGGCAGAAGTAGATTTTGTATTCTCCGCAGTGGACATGACAAAAGAAGAGATCAAAAAGATCGAGGAAGAATATGCTAAGACAGAGACACCGGTTGTATCCAACAACAGTGCGCACAGATGGACACCGGATGTGCCGATGGTCGTACCGGAGATCAATCCAGAACATATGGAAGTGATCAAATATCAGAGAGAAAGACTTGGCACAAAGCGCGGTTTCGTTGCTGTAAAACCAAACTGCTCCATCCAGTCTTATGCACCTGTTCTCACCGCATGGAAAGAGTTTGAGCCATATGAAGTAGTGGCAACTACTTATCAGGCAATTTCCGGAGCAGGAAAAACGTTCAAAGACTGGCCGGAAATGGTTGGAAATATTATTCCATACATCGGTGGTGAGGAAGAAAAATCCGAGAAAGAGCCGCTTCGGATCTGGGGACACATTGATGATGAGAAGAAAGAGATTGTTCCGGCAACATCTCCGGTTATCACATGCCAGTGTATCCGTGTTCCGGTATTAAATGGACATACCGCAGCCGTATTTGTAAAATTCAAAAAGAAACCAACCAAAGAACAGTTGATCGAAGCATTGAGAAACTACAGTGGAGTTCCACAGGAATTAAATCTTCCAAGTGCTCCAAAGCAGTTCATCCAGTATTTAGAGGAGGACAACAGACCACAGATTTCCTTGGATGTCAACTTCGAGAACGGTATGGGAATCTCTGTCGGACGTCTGAGAGAGGACACCGTTTATGACTGGAAGTTTGTCGGTTTATCCCACAATACCGTCAGAGGTGCAGCAGGTGGTGCAGTGCTCTGCGCAGAGCTGTTAAAAGCACAGGGTTACATCACAAAGAAATAAGAAAAAACATCATAGCGATTTAAAAAGTCCGTATCACAGATGTGTGGACTGTAAAGAAATGACCGGAACAGTAAAATGCTGTTCCGGTCATTTCTTATGTATCTTTTTATATGGCAAGAACCGGGTTGTCGTAAAAGTTAAAAAATGATATAATTTTTACTATATTGAGGGTAACGAACAAACAGATAGAAATGGGAGGTTTCTTATGGTAGCGAAGACATCCATTTTAAAAGAGCTTGAGACAATTTATGAGAAGAGTGGAAATCAGCTCTATGTGTTGTATGGACGGACAGATTCTGAGAAAGAACAGTTATTGAAGGCGTTTCTTTCAAATAAGAAGTACTTTTATTATCGCAGCAGACAGGCATCGGAACAGGAACAGAGAAATCAGATGGAGGCAGAAATCCGGCAGAAGTTTTCGGCGAATATTACAAAGCACAGCTATGACGAATTTTTTAACCGGATCAAAAGTGGAGATGCGTCAAAACTTGTGGTTGTGATTGATGAATTTCAATTGATTGCAAAAAAAGATGCCTCTTTTATGGAGAGCATTGAAAAATTAAGAATGAAACGTCTTTATCCGGGACCAGTGTTGATCCTTTTGTGCAGTTCTTCGGTTGCATGGGTGGAACAGGAGATGCCTGCAGCACTCGGTGAGCAGAGCAAAAGAATCGATGGAAAGATTAAGATTAATCCTTTGAATTTCTTAGAGGTGGTACGTGCATTTCCACAGTATCAGGTCAGTGACTGTATCAGAACTTACGGTGTTATCGGCGGCGTTGCAGGCTATATCAACCACTGGGATCAGCGCGTGGATCTGAAAACCAATATATGCAGAAATATTTTAAACCGGAATGGTTATATGCACCGGGCGGCAGAGCAGCTGATCGCGGCAGAACTGCGGGAACTGTCTGTGTATGAGACGATTCTTTATTATATTGCAAGCGGTTATGATAAGTTAAATGAACTTCATTTAAAAACCGGCTATTCGCGTGCAAAAATCAGTGTGTACATGAAGAATCTCGGAACCTTCCATATTGTGGAAAAGGAGACCTCTTTTGAGACAGGTGGATGGGAAAACACGAAAAAAGGTGTCTATCGTATTAAGGATAATTATGTGAATTTCTGGTTCCGTTTTGTGTATCCACATCTTTCCGAACTTTATATGATGAGTCCGGAACAGTTCTACGATGCGTATATCACATCGGGAATCGACGAATATCTGGAACGCTATTTCAAGGAAGTATGCATGGAATATGTAGGACTTTTGAATCTGATTGGAAAACTTCCGATGAAGATCAGTAAGATGGGAACATGGATTGGAAAAGAAGGAAATATCGACATTATTGCACAGAACTCTGTGCGGGAGAATATTGTCGGATACTGTAACTGGAATCAGCCGGAATTTACCATGGAGATGAAAGAAGAATTGTTAAAGAGTATGAAGCAGGCAAAAATTGATGCAAAGTATTTCTTTCTGTTTTCGGCAAAAGGTTTTTCAGAAGAGATCAGACAGCTTGCAGAAGAGGATACCAGATATATTCTGGTCGATATGAATGAATTATAAAACTTCTTATTTAGGAAAGAAGTAAGAATTACAGAAGTTGGAGGAATTTTTTTGGCAAAGTCATTAATTATAACGGAGAAACCAAGTGTTGCGCAGGAGTTCGCACGGATTCTTGGTGTATCAGGCAGAAATGACGGATACATAGAAAATAGTGATTACGTCATTACCTGGTGTGTCGGTCATCTTGTGGAGATGGTCTACCCGGAGGTATATGATGAAAAGTATAAAAAATGGAAGTTAGAGGATCTTCCTTTTCTTCCGAAAGATTACAAATATGATGTGATCCCGGCAGTCAGCAGACAGTATGACGTGGTACACAAAATGCTGCACCGCGAGGATATCGATACCGTCTACTGGGCAGGGGATGCCGGAAAAGAAGGACAGACCATCGAGGAAAACATCCGTATGTTCGGCGGTGTCCGCGAGGGGATGAAAGAGCTGCGCGTCTGGATCGATTCCCAGACAGAGGAGGAGATCAGGCGGGGCATCCGTGAGGCAAAACCGATGTCAGATTATGCAAACCTCGGAAAATCCGGCATTATGCGGACCATTGAGGATTACGCAATGGGAATTAATTTTTCCCGTGCAATGTCCGTGAAATACGGAAATCTTTTAAATGATGCGGCGGGGACGAGAAGTTATACTGCAATTGCAGTCGGCCGTGTCATGACCTGCGTTCTCGGTATGGTCGTGATAAGGGAGCGTGAGATCCGCAATTTTGTGGAAACTCCATTTTACCGTGTAGTCGGAAGTTTCACGGATGCGGACATCGAGGCGGAGTGGAAAGCGGTAGAAGGTTCTAAATACTTTGAATCTCCATTATTGTATAAGGAAAACGGATTTAAAAAGCAGGAGTCTGCGGAAAACTTAATTGCAGAACTTTCCGGGAAAACAGCGGTTGTCTCCTCCATTGAGCGCGGAACTTCACGGAAAAAGGCACCACTTCTTTTTAACCTTGCAGAACTGCAGGCCGAGTGTTCGAAGCGCTTTAAGATCAGTCCGGATGAGACATTGCAGGTGGCACAGGATCTCTATGAGAAAAAACTGACTACTTATCCAAGAACGGATGCGCGTGTTCTCTCAACGGCAGTGGCAAAAGAAATCGGAAAAAATATCAGCAGACTGAAGGGCTATGAGCCGGTGCAGGGGTATGTTGAGCGTATTATGAAAGAGGGATTTCATTACAATATTGTGAAGACCCAGTATACGGATGACTCGAAAATTACTGATCACTATGCGATTATTCCGACCGGACAGCTCACAGAACTGCGTTCTTTAAATGAACTGCAGAGAAGTGTGTATGATCTGATCGTCCGGCGTTTCTTAAGTATTTTTTATCCGTCAGCAGAATATCAGACGGTAAAACTTGTGGTGGCTGTCGGAGAAGAAAAACTTTTTGCCGGTGCAAAAGCATTAAAGGTGCCGGGATTTTTAGAGATTGCAGGAAGAAAACAGGAAGAAGAAAAAGAAGGAAGCAACAAAGAGGATAATGAGGAGACGGATAGTCCGGGGCTTCTGGAACTGGCAGATCAGTTGACTAAGGGGCAGGAACTGCCGGTCAATGGTTATTCTCTAAAAGAGGGAAGCACGAAGCCACCGAAACGCTACACTTCCGGTTCGATGGTGCTTGCGATGGAAAATGCCGGACAGCTGATCGAGGATGAAGAACTGCGTGCACAGATCAAAGGCTCCGGAATCGGAACTTCTGCCACCCGCGCAGAGATCATCAAAAAACTGGTGCGCATCGGTTACCTGCACCTGAATAAAAAATCGCAGATCCTGTCGCCGGAGGTGTTGGGCGAGATGGTTTATGAAGTCGTAAATATGACCGTCCCGGCACTTTTGAATCCGAAAATGACTGCTTCGTGGGAAAAAGGACTTGACGGAATCACGCGCGGAACGGTGATCATGGAAGATTACCGGGAAAAACTTGAGGATTTTATACGTAAAGAGACATTAAACATGGTGGAACGGAATCTGACGTCACGGCTTGTGGCACAGATCCAGCCGTTGACCGGAAAGGGCGCAAGAGGCATTGCGGCGAAGAAAAAGCTTGGCATTGCCTGTCCGGTCTGTGGCGCGGAGCTTGTAACAACACCGTTTGGCTATGGGTGCAGCAATTATAAAAAAGACGGAACCGGATGTGGCTTTTCCATCGGAACGATTGCAGGGCGTGATCTTTCGGAGGAGGAGTTCCGGGATTTGATTACAAAAGGAAGAACAGATGTTCTGGATGGCTTTGTCTCCAAATCGAAGAAGAAATTCCCGGCGTCACTTGTTTTGCAGAAGGATGAGGAGGGAAAAATCAATATCAGTTTTGATTTTTCGGCAAATGAACCACAGGTGGTGGAAGGAATCAAATGCCCGTCCTGCGGCGGTGACATTGTGACGACAGCCTACGGGTTCCGGTGTATTCATTTTGACCGGGAGGAAGAGGACAGTTGTGATTTCTCTGTCGGAAAAATTGCAGAGAAAAGTCTGAATGTGTCACAGCTCACAGAACTCGTTACGAATGGAAGAACCGGAACAATCCGCGGCTTTAAATCAAAAAATGGAAAGAGATTTGACGCCTGTCTCTGTCTGGAAAAAGATGAAAACGGTAAAGCGGTTATAAAATTTGATTTTGAACATGTGGAAGCAAAAAAAGTAAAAGATGTTGTCTGTCCGCTCTGTGGAGGTGAGATCGTCCAGACACCGTTTGGGTTTGGATGCGCAAACTATTCCAAAGAGAATCCGGAAAGCTGCCGTTTCTCCATTGGAAAAATGGCAGAGAAATCACTGACAGAATCACAGGTCAGAGAACTTTTGACGAACGGAAGAACCGGGACAATCCGCGGTTTCAAGTCGAAAACCGGGAAAAAATTCGATGCACGCGTGGCGTTGAATCGAGATGAAGCCGGAAAAGTGACCGGGTTAAAATTCGATTTCACGGATTTAGAGCCGGTAAAAGTGAAGGATGTTGTCTGTCCGCTCTGCGGCGGTGAGATCATCCAGACACCGTTTGGGTTTGGATGCGCCAATTACTCCAAAGATAACCCGGAGAGCTGCAAATTTGCAATCGGAACAATCGCGGGTGTGAAGTTAAAAGAGGCGCAGGTGAAAGAATTGCTGCTCCGCGGCAAAACGGAAGTCATCAAAGGTTTTATCGCAAAGACAGGCATGATGTTTGATGCACCGTTAAAACTCACGCCGGAAGGTCAGGTGACGTTTGATTTCCCGGAGAAACCAAAGCCTGTAGACACGACTTTAAAATGCCCGAAATGTGGACAGTATATGAAAAAATCCCAGTGGTATTATGAGTGTGAATGTGGATTTAAAGTGGCGCATACGGTGGCAAAGGTGGAGTTAGAGGAAGCCATTATGCAGGAACTTTTTGAGACCGGAAAGACGAAGAAAAAAATAACCGGATTTACGTCAAAAGCGGGGAATGTGTTTGATACCTGCCTGAAATTTGAGGACGACAGGATCAGTTTTGATTTTGATAATCCGGGAGAAAACGTGGTGTTGGAAAATGCAAAGCCAGCTGAAAGCGCACAGAATCAGGAAAAACAAACTATGTTTGAAGCGTAAATAAAATGTAAAAAAATTGACAAAATTTATTGATTTTTGTCGGGTACAGGGTTATGCTTATATACAGTGGTACGGTACATTGAGATATGTGCGTACAAAAATAAATTCAAAGGAGAAATGAAGATGAAAAAAGGTCATGAATTGAAAATTCGTGAGAGATTGTCTAAGAGTTACTTACAGGTTATTTTTATTGCAAGTATCTCTGCAATCGTTGGCATTATTGCATTGCTGGTTATGACAAGAATGTATAATAATGCGCTGAACAATTATGGATTCTCTCAGAACCCGAAGTCAGTCTATGCCTGTCTGAATTTGAAAGATGTGGCTGCGCCTCGTGAGATAGCCGAACGCTCCATCTGTATTCAGGGAGATATTGGGAAGGCGATGACAGCATTCTCAGGTGCGCGCAGCGAGGTTCGTGCGGCAGTGGGATATATGGATGAAGATATTATCAGTGATGCCAAGGATACGTATTATACGAGAAAAGATTCATTCCAGCAGTATCTTGACGACATTGAAAGCAGCATGGTGACACAGGCTGGAAAAGATGCTTATAATCAGATTGTCAAAGATCTTGACGGATATTGGGATCTTTCAGATCAACTGATCGAGGAGGGTTCAACCACAGATCAGGAAATCAGTAAAAAAGTCCAGAGACGTGAAGCAGACGAACTTGAACCTGCATATCAGGTAGTTTACAATGATCTGAAGAATCTGATGAACATCTATGTCCAGAAGGGGGATCAGATAGAATCAGTTTTGGCAGTGATGGAGATTATTGCTGTGATCATTATGATCGCAGTGATCATTCTTTCCATTTTGAGTGGCAGAAGATATGGAAACCAGATCGCAGATGGAATTTCAAAGCCATTACAGCAGATTTCAGAACGTCTGAAAACATTTGCGGAAGGAGATCTTGACAGTGAGTTCCCGGAGCATGATGCGAAAGACGAGGTTGCAGAAATGATCGAAACGGCAAGAAAGATGGCAGATAACCTGAATGTGATCATCTCTGACAGCGGAAAACTCTTAAATGAGATGGCAGATGGTAATTTTGCTGTCGCAACAGAACATGAAGAAAGATACACCGGAAAATTCAATGATCTTCTTGTCGGAATACGCAACATGAACCGTAAGATTGATGAATCTCTCCGTCAGGTAGAGGAGACAGCAGAACAGGTATCCTTAGGTTCCGGCAATATGGCAGAGGCTGCACAGTCCCTGGCAGAAGGTGCTACGGAACAGGCCGGAGCAGTCGAAGAACTTCAGGCGACCATTGCTGATATCACCGCCAATGTAGAACACACAGCAGAGAATCTTCAAAAGTCTCATGCTGATGCAAGAAAATATGCAGATGATGCGGATCACAGCCGTGAGCAGATGCACGCAATGGTGGAGGCTATGCAGCGTATCAGCGAGTCTTCCATGAAGATTGAGAATATCATTTCCGAACTGGAGGATATCGCAAGCCAGACAAACCTGTTATCTTTGAATGCTTCCATCGAGGCAGCACGTGCAGGTGAGGCAGGAAAGGGATTTGCAGTTGTTGCTGACCAGATCCGTAAACTTGCAGAACAGAGTGCGGCTTCGGCAGTTTCCACAAGAGAACTGATCGAGGGTTCTATCCATGATGTAGAAGAAGGAAATAAAGCGGTTGCTTTGGTTTCAGAGACATTAGACGAAGTTATCAAAGGAATTAATGATATCGCAGATACATCCAAGTCCTTAAGTGAGAACTCACAGTCTCAGGCAACGGCTATGGAGCAGGCAGAGCAGGGAGTCAACCAGATTTCCGAAGTTGTTCAGTCCGACTCTGCTATGGCACAGGAAACATCTGCTACCAGCGAAGAATTGTCTGCACAGGCAGAAACGCTCGATAACCTTGTAAAACAGTTCAAATTAAGAGAACAGAAATAAAAGAATAATAAGAATAATAATATAAGAAAAGGAGTCACAGCAGAGCTGTGGCTCTTTGCATGAAAAACAGGAAGGAAGAAAAAATGGAAAACGCAAAAATCAGTAATTTGTACGATCTGAATGAGACAATTGCGAAAGAATATTTAGAGCAGTTTACTTATCCGTGGGGAGCATTAAAAGGAATCAGTGAATTTATCAAAAAATTAGGACCGACATTAGATCCTGAAAAGTTTGAAAAACGCGGCGAGGACATCTGGGTTGCCAAAAGTGCAAAGGTTGCACCGACTGCCTGCTTAAATGGACCGCTCATCATTGATGAGGAGGCAGAGATACGCCATTGTGCATTTGTAAGAGGAAGTGCCATTGTCGGAAAAGGTTCTGTTGTCGGAAACTCTACCGAGTTGAAAAACGATATTATTTTCAATTCTGTACAGGTGCCACACTATAATTATGTAGGAGATTCTATTCTGGGATACAAATCCCATATGGGTGCAGGTTCTATTACCTCAAATGTGAAATCAGACAAGACACTTGTAGTAGTAAAGGATAAGACAACCGGGGAAGAAATCGAGACAGGCTTGAAGAAGTTTGGTGCAATGTTAGGTGATTTTGTGGAAGTAGGATGTAATTCCGTGCTGAATCCGGGGACTGTGATCGGAAGCCACAGCAATGTTTATCCGCTGTCCATGGTGCGTGGCGTTGTTCCGGCAAACTCTATTTACAAAAATAAAAATGAAATTGTAGAAAAGCAGTAAAAATTCCGAAATGATATATTGCTTGTGGTATGTTTTTCCTTTTTACAAAAAAGTACATAAATTTTATGGTTTCTACTTGTGAAAATGAAAAAAATGTGCGAAAATGTTTGAAGTATGTTAAGCATCTAACAATGTTTAGCAGATGACATATCTATTTATATGTGAAAGGAGACTTAAAATGATTTACACTAAGGAAGTCGAAAACATGTGCCCAGTAGCAAAAGGCGCAAAACATGAACCAGCTCCAATTCCAGAAGAAGGAAAATGGGTTCACTCTAAAAAAATTGAAGATATCTCAGGATTTACACACGGTGTAGGCTGGTGTGCACCACAGCAGGGTGCCTGTAAGCTTTCATTAAATGTAAAGAATGGTATCATTGAGGAAGCTTTAGTTGAGACAATCGGATGTTCCGGTATGACTCACTCTGCAGCTATGGCAGCAGAAGTTTTACAGGGAAAAACAATCCTTGAAGCTTTAAATACAGACTTAGTTTGTGATGCTATCAACACAGCTATGAGAGAATTATTCTTACAGATTGTTTACGGACGTACACAGAGTGCATTCTCTGATGACGGATTAGCAATCGGTGCTGGTCTTGAAGACTTAGGAAAAGGACTTCGTTCCCAGGTTGGTACAATGTACGCAACAAAAGAAAAAGGTGTTCGTTACCTTGAGATGGCAGAAGGCTATGTAACAGGTATCGCCCTTGACGAGAACAATGAAGTTATCGGATATCAGTTCGTTTCTCTTGGAAAAATGACTGACTTCATCAAAAAAGGTGATGACCCTAACACAGCATGGGAAAAAGCAAAAGGACAGTATGGTCGTGTAGCAGATGCTGTTAAGATCATCGACCCAAGAGAAGAGTAGGAAAGGAGACGAACGAAAATGGCATTATTTGAAGGATATGAAAGAAGAATTGACCAGATCAATGCTGTATTAAACAGCTATGGTATCAGCTCTATCGAAGAAGCTGAAAAAATTACAAAAGATGCTGGACTTGATGTTTACGAGCAGGTTAAGAAAATCCAGCCAATCTGTTTTGAGAACGCTTGCTGGGCTTACACTGTAGGTGCAGCGATCGCAATTAAAAAAGGATGTACAAGAGCCGCTGATGCTGCTGCAGCAATCGGTGAAGGTCTTCAGGCATTCTGTATTCCAGGTTCTGTTGCTGACCACAGAAAAGTAGGTTTAGGACATGGTAACCTTGGTAAAATGTTATTAGAGGAAGAGACAGAGTGCTTCTGCTTCTTAGCAGGACATGAGTCTTTCGCTGCTGCTGAAGGTGCGATCGGTATCGCCGAGAAAGCAAACAAAGTACGTCAGAAACCATTAAGAGTTATCTTAAACGGTTTAGGAAAAGACGCAGCACAGATCATCTCCCGTATCAACGGATTCACATTTGTTGAGACACAGTATGATTACAAAGCAGCAAAATTAAATGTTGTATATGAGAAACCATACTCTAACGGACTTCGTGCAACTGTAAAATGTTACGGTGCTGATGATGTTCAGGAGGGTGTTGCTATCATGCATCATGAGAACGTAGGTGTATCTATCACAGGTAACTCTACAAACCCAACACGTTTCCAGCATCCGGTAGCAGGTACATACAAGAAAGAATGTATCGAGCAGGGTAAAAAATACTTCTCCGTAGCATCCGGCGGTGGTACAGGACGTACACTTCACCCAGAT
>ENA-ORTU01004532-ORTU01004532.1-human-gut-metagenome-genome-assembly--contig:-NODE-4532-length-10560-cov-2.459971_pt1 | contig 10560 bp, 8 predicted proteins | sample MGYA00241910_ERZ509184 | MGnify/ENA primary metagenome ERZ509184 (study PRJEB26280, sample SAMEA2338847) | human gut metagenome | biome: human gut; feature: human-associated habitat; material: faeces...
GAATACCACGGACACCGCTCCGTTCAGCTGCTGATGACGGAGCTCAGGCAGACGGATACCCTGCCCCTGTGCCTGGACATCCTTGAGGACAGGCTGCCCGGACCCTGGACCAGCTCCGACCTCTACCCGGAGCGGAGCGACTTCATCCGGGTCTGGCGCTGGCTGGAGCGGCGCGGCGGCAGCGCCGGGGGCGAGGTCTCGGACCTGCCCGGCTGGCGGCCGGGCGGCATGCACCCGGCCAAGCTCCTGCTCTGCCTGCGCGTCATGCGCGACGAGGGGCTGGTCAAGGCCCGGCACAGCGGGGACAGCATCCGCGTCGAGGTCTGCCCCAGGCAGGGCAAGGCCGACCTAGCCTCGCACCCCATCATAGTAAAGCTCAGAAGCTACCGGGAAAAATTCTGCACAGGGAGGTGGAGCCGGTGACCGCGGCCATGAGAGGAAGCGGCAAGTCCGAATACCGGGACGAAATAATAAGGGCGCAGTCATCCACGCCGGTCGTGGACCCGGAGGAGTGCTGGAAGAGCCTTGAGGACAAGATCCTCGCGGGGAACATCGCCATGGACATGGGCCGCGTGCGCGCCGCCTATGAGTACGCCGTGAAGCTCCACGAGGGGCAGAAGCGGCGCGACGGCTCGCCCTACGTCACCCACTGCGTCGCCACCGCCGAGATAATCGCCGAGCAGGGCCTGGACGAGGACTCCATCGTCTCCGCCCTCCTGCACGACGTCATAGAGGACACGCCCGCCACGCACGACGACGTCAAGCGCCAGTTCGGCGCCACCGTGGCCGACATCGTCGAGGGCGTCACCAAGCTGACGCGCGTGCAGTACACGAGCCACGAGGAGGAGCAGGCCGAGAACCTGCGCAAGATGCTCATCGCCATGGCGAAGGACATCCGCGTCATCCTCATCAAGATAGCCGACCGCCTGCACAACATGCGCACCATGGACTACCAGAGCGGCGAAAAGCAGCTCATAAAGTCCGCCGAGACGATGGAGATCTACGCCCCCATCGCCCACCGGCTCGGCATGCAGAAGATAAAATGGGAGCTGGAGGACCGCTCCCTCTACTACCTCGACCGCGAGGGCTACAAGGAGATAACCGACGCCCTCTCCACGCGCATGGACACCCTGCGCGTCTTCATGGACAAGGTGGAAAAGCAGATACAAAAGCGCATGAACGACGAGGGCATAGACGCCACGGTCTACGGGCGCATAAAGCACATCTACAGCATCTACCGCAAGATGTTCGCCCAGCAGCTGGACATAAACGGCATCTTCGACCTTTGCGCCTTCCGCGTCATCGTGGACAGCATCCCGGACTGCTACAACGCGCTGGGCATGATACACGACATGTACAAGCCCGTACCGGGCCGCTTCAAGGACTACGTCTCGACGCCCAAGCCCAACGGCTACCAGAGCGTCCACACGACGGTCATCGGCTCCGAGGGCATACCCTTCGAGGTGCAGATACGCACCTGGGACATGCACCTCACCGCCGAATACGGCGTCGCCGCGCACTGGAAGTACAAAAGCGGCGAGCAGGGCGTCAAGGAGGGCGACGAGGAGAAGTTCGCCTGGGTCCGCCGCCTGCTGGAGGCCCAGCAGGAGACCGACGCCACGGAGTTCGTCCACGACCTCAAAATAGACATGTTCGCGGACGAGGTCTTCGTCTTCACGCCCTCGGGCGACGTCATAAACCTCCCCGCGGGCGCGACGCCCATAGACTTCGCCTACGCCATCCACTCCGGCGTCGGCAACGCCATGGTGGGCGCGAGCGTCAACGGGCGCATAGTCACCTTCGACCACGTGCTGCAAAACGGCGACATCGTCGAGGTGCGCACCTCGAAGTCGGCCCCGGGACCGAGCCGCGACTGGCTCCAGCTCGCCAAGAGCTCCAGCGCGCGCACCAAGATAAAGCAGTGGTTCAAGAAGGAAAAGCGCGAGGAGAACGTCCAGCGCGGGCGTGAGATGTTCGACGCCGAGCTGAGGCGCAACGGCCTCACGATGGCCGACGTCATGGACGAGGACGTGCTGCCGCACATCCTCAAAAAGCTCTCCGTCCCCTCGATGGACGAGCTCTACGCCGCTATAGGCTACGGCGGGCAGACCGCCGTGCGCAGCGTGAACCGGGTCAAGGACGAGCTGGCGCATATAAAGCGCCCCGAGAAGAAGACCGTCCTCGACAAGATAAACGAGCAGGCCGAAAAGCGCGTCTCCCGGCCGCAGAAGGCAGTACACGGCATCCTGGTCGAGGGCCTGGACAACTGCCTCATCAAGTTCTCCAAGTGCTGCACGCCCGTGCCGGGGGACGACATCGTGGGCTTCATCACCCGCGGCAACGGCGTCTCCATCCACCGGACGGACTGCCAGAACTACCTGCGCCAGCGCCTCTCGACGGGCGCGGACGGGCGCTGGATAGAGGTCAGCTGGGCCGACCACACGACGGACCTCTATATCACCACGCTCCGCATCCTCGCCAAGGAGCGCTCCGGCCTCATCATGGACATCGCCACGGCGCTCAACGCCCTGAACGCCAAGGTGCGCAGCCTCTCGGCGCGCGACGTGGGCAACGACCAGTCCACCGCCGCCGTCACCGTCGAGGTGCGCGACCTCGCGGAGCTGAAGGTCATCATAAACCGCCTGGCCGCCATACGCGGCGTCATCGAAGTAAGGAGGGCAAGCTCATGAGAGCGGTCGTAACAAGGGTAAGGTCCGCTTCCGTCGAGATCGGCGGCGAGGTGAAGGGCAGGATCGGCAAGGGCTTCCTCGTCCTGCTGGGCGTCAGCACCGAGGACACGCAGGCCGAGGCGAAGAAGATAGCCGACAAGATCTGCGGCCTGCGCGTCTTCGAGGACGAGGCGGGCAAGATGAACGTGAACCCCAAGGACGCGGGGGCGGGGCTGCTCATAATCAGCCAGTTCACGCTCTACGCGGACGCGAAGAGCCGCCGCCCGGGCTTCACGCGGGCCGCGCGGCCCGAGACCGCCGTGCCGCTCTACGAGCTCGTCATCGCAGAGTGCCGCGCGCGCGGCTTCGAGGTCGAAATGGGGCAGTTCGGCGCGGAGATGCAGGTCGCCTCCGTGAACGACGGGCCTGTGACCATCATTCTGGACACAAAGGAGCTTTGAATATGCTTATAAAGACCCTGCCCGTGGGGCAGCTTGAAACGAACTGCTACGTCGTGACGGACGAGGACAGCCTCGACTGCGCCGTGATAGACCCCGGCGACGAGTCGGGCACCATCCTCGACTACCTGGAGGACAACAAGCTCCACTGCCGCGCGGTGCTGCTCACGCACGCGCACTTCGACCATGTCGGCGCGGCGAACGCCCTGCTGGAGGCCACGGGCGCCCAGCTCTACATGTGCGAAAAGGAGCTGGAGCTGGTGAAGGGCGGCGCCTCCGGCCGCTTCACGGTGCCGGAGGACGTGAAATACTACAGGGACGGCGACACCGTGGAGGTCGGCGGCCTGCGCTTTGAGGTCATGGAGACGCCGGGACACACGCCGGGCGGCGTCACGCTCCGCTGCGGCGAGGCGCTCTTCACGGGGGACACGCTCTTTCGCGGCTCCTGCGGGCGCACGGACTTTGCCGGAGGCGACATGCGGCAGGAGCTGCGCTCCCTCAAGCGCATCGCCGAGCTGCCCGGGGACTACGAGGTCTACCCCGGCCACGCCGAGAGCAGCATGCTCTCCATCGAGCGCGAGCACAACCCCTATGTGCGCCACGCGCTTGAGAAGATGTGAGCCATGCCGAACGCCATCGACTACATCGACTGGAGGGGCGACATCCCCTTTGAGGTCTCGCCCTTCAACGAGGTGGACAACCTCCTCGTCTGCAAGCTGGTCTCCCTGGACTTCACCGGCATCGTGCCCTCCGAGGGCGAGGTCGGCATAGCCGAGGCCGCGCGGGGATACTTTGACAAATTCGGCGAGGAGGACGTGCGCCGGGGCCTGCTCATGGCTCCCGGAGCCGTCACCATGCTCAAAAAGATGCTCAAGGCCCCGAGATTCCAGGAGCTGCGGCTGCGCGACTACGTCTATCACGTGGACCCCGCGGCGGAAAAGCAGTTTTCCGCCATGACCGTCGTCCTGCCGGACGAGACGCGCTACATAGCCTTCCGAGGCACCGACGACACGCTCGTCGCCTGGAAGGAGGACTTCAACATGGGCAGCCTCGACGCCGTGCCGGCCCAGACGGACGCGGCGAGCTACCTCATGCGCGCGGCCTGGCGCTTCAATGGGCGGATGCGCGTCGGCGGCCACTCCAAGGGCGGCAACCTCGCCGTCTACGCCGCCATGCACAACCCCGAGGAGCTGCAGGAGCGCATAATCGAGGTCTACAACAACGACGGCCCGGGCTTCCGCGAATCCGTGCGCGGCCTGCCCGAGTACCAGCGCATCGCGCCGAAGATACATGTCCTCGTGCCGCAGTACTCCCTCGTCGGCGTGCTGCTCAGCCACGACGCGGACTTCGAGATAGTTGAGAGCACGGAGACGGGCATCTCCGCCCACAACGGCTACACCTGGCAGGTCCGGGGCACGAGGTTCGTCCGCTGCGCGGACTTCGCCTTCCGCACGAGGGTGTATAACGACGCCATCCACGGCTGGGCCGACGGCCTCGACCTGCAGCAGCGCCAGGAGCTGACTGACGCCGTCTTCGGCGCGCTGGAGGCCACGGGCGCCAAGACCCTCACCGACCTCACGGAGCAGAAGGTCCGCAGGGCCCTCGCCGCCGCGAAGGACCTCTTCGGAGACGAGGAGCAGAGGGAGCTGTTTATGGACTCAATGGAGCTGCTCTTCAAGGAATACGCCGCCTCGGCGAGGAGGGCGCTGCCCCTGGGCAGGCTCCGCCGCAGGAAAAAGGCCCAGGAATGAGGCCGGAGCTCGCCGGCGCGCTCATAAGGCGCGCGAGGCTGGAGAAGAACTGGAGCCAGGAGGGGCTCTGCCGCGGCATCTGCTCGGTCTCCTGGCTCTCGAAGATAGAGGCCGGGCGCGAGGGCGCGGACCCGGAGCTGGTCTCGGCGCTCTTCGCGCGGCTGGGCCTCGACATGGCTGAACGGCCTGAGTCTGCGGAGCTTATAGGCCGCTGCTACGAGGCGGCCTTCTCCCTCGACTACGAGGCCTGGGACGGCCTTTTGGCCGAGCTTCGCGCGGCTCGGCTCGAAAAGGGGCCGTTTTGCCTTGACGCGGAGCTGCTGGGCCGGCTCTTTTCCGACGAGCACGCCGCGCCGGGCTGGGCGCGGGACCTCGAACCCGCGCTTGGGCCGGGGCAGCGCGCGCTGCTCTATTGGCTCTCGGGCGATTTCGAGGCCCTCTGCCGCCTCGACGGGAGGGCCTTCGCTATCTACCTGCGCGGCGAGGAGGCCTACGCGCGCGGGAACAACACCCTCGCCCTCGAACTGCTGGAGCGGGCCTGCCGCCTCGCGGCGGACGAGGGCCGTCTGCGAGTGCTCATGCACGCGAGGCTGCTCATCGGCAACTGCTACAGCAACAGCATGCAGTATGAGGCCATGCTCCGGCACTACGAGGCCGCGGAGCGCATGGCGCGGACCCTGGGCGACGAAGGCAGCGTGCGCAGCATAGAGTATAACCGCGCGGCCACGGCGCTGGAGCTGGGCCGGGCGCAGGAGGCCTACGACGCGCTCACGAGGCTGGGCGCAGAGAGCGCGATGGAGCTGCACAAGCTGGCCGCGGCCTGCGAGCTGCTGGGCAAACGGGACGAGGCCCTCGCGGCCCTCGAGCGCGCGGAGGACCCCACGACCCCCTCGCCGGAGCCCGCGCGCGAGCTCGCGCCGCGCATCTGCGGCCTGGTGAGATACCGGCTGGAGCACCCGGACTACCTGGAGCGGCCGGAATACGGCGCGGAGCTCATGGAGCTCTTCGAGACCATGCGGCGCGAGCTGCCCATAGGCTACGCGAGCTTCCACCTGCCCCGCGTGCTCGAATGGCTCCGGGCTCGGCGGATGTACCGCCAGGCCTATGAGCTGCTGCTTGATTTTCCCGGATACTGCGGCTCAGGCAAAATTTAAACGGCTGTTTTGGGCACCATTTTCCCAAAACAGCCGTCTTTTCTTTTTTAAAGCCCCGGCTTACAATTAAAGCCGGGGGTGATTTTCTTGAGACCCAGGCTCTGGACGCGGGACTTCACGCTGCTCATATCCGCCACGGTGCTGGGCGCGGCGGGGGGCATCGCGGGCTCCTTTGCGCTCTCCTTCCTCGTCTACGAGGAGACGGGCAGCACGCTGGCTGCGGCGCTGCTCATCGCGATAAACGTCGTGCCGGGCTTTCTCGTGCCGGTCGTGGCCGCGCCCTTCATGGACCGCCTGCCGCGCAAACCCTTCCTCGTCGGCGGGGACGCGGTGAACGGGGCGCTCTACGCCGCGGCGGGGCTGTATCTGCTGAGGTTCGACTTCACATACACGGGCTACCTCTGCTTTTCCCTGCTGCTCTCCAGCCTCTCGGCCTTCGACAGCCTGGCCTACAACAGCATCTTCCCGCGGCTCATCCCCGAGGGGGCCGAGGAGCGGGGCTACACCGTCTCGTCCATGGTCTACCCCGTCATGCAGGTGGTCATGGCCCCGGCCGCGGCCTGGCTCATGGAGGCCGCAGGCGTCGCGGCCATACTCATAGGCCAGGGCGCGCTCTCCCTGCTCGCCGCCTGCGTCGAGAGCCGGATAAGCGTCAGGGAGGAGCGGAGGCCCGGCGGGGAGGGCTTCTCCCTCCGCCGCTGGCTGGGCGATTTGCGCGACGCCGCGGCCTATCTCAAAGGAGAGCGCGGGCTGCTCGCCATATACACCTACATGGCCGTCACGAACGGCGTGGCAAGCGGCTATTCTCCCCTCTTCGTCGCCTACTTCAGCGCGGCCCCGGCGCTCTATTCGCTCTTTTCCGTCGCAGAGTTCGCGGGCCGCAGCATAGGCGGCGCGGTGCGCTACAGGCGCGAGATACCGCGGGGGAAGCGCTTCAAATTCGCCTTTTTCGTCTACAATGCCTATGAGCTGATGGACGCCACGCTACTGTGGCTGCCCTACCCGCTCATGCTGGTGAACCGGGCGGCGGCCGGCTATCTCGGCATAGGCAGCGCGACGATGCGCCTCGCCGCCGTGCAGAGCTATATACCCGACGGGATGCGCTCGCGGATAAACGCCTTTGAGGGCGTGATGTATTATCTGGGCATGGGCGTGTTCAGCCTCATAGTCGGGGCGCTGGGCGAGGTCATGAGCCCCGGCGCGGCGGTGAGCGTCTCGGCGCTCTTCGCGATGGCCGTCTGCTGGCTCACCATCTTCCGCCGCAGGCGCGAGGTCGGCGCGGTCTACGACGCGGAGCCGGAGACCGCCGCCTGAAGCACGGTGTTCGCCACGGGGCCGGCGTTTGCCAGGCCGCCGCCCGCGTGTTCGAGTATGACCACAAAGGCGTAGGGGTGCGCCGGGTCGTTAAGGAAGCCAGTCATCCAGGCGTGGCTAGTGCCGTCGCCCACCTCGGCGGTGCCGGTCTTGGCCGAGACGTCGAGGCCCGGGAAGACCCAGCTGCCGTAGGCGTTCTGCACGTTGTAGTTCATCATCTCGGCTATCCTCTGCGCCGTTTCGGCGGAGAGCAGCTCCGTCTCGCGGTCGAGCGAGCCGTGGCCCAGCAGCGTCGGCTCATACACCGAGCCGCCGTTGGCGATGGCGGAGACGTAGCGCAGCATGGCGTAGGGGCAGACGAGGTCCTCATACTGGCCGACGCCCGACCAGGCCAGGCCCACGGAGCCGGCCCCGCCCTTCGTGAAGCTGCCGGGCAGGACGTCCATGCCGTCGAGCTGGAGAGAGGCGGTCATGCCCAGCTTCTCGGCGTACTCGGCCATGAGCTCCGGGCCGAGCTCCAGCGCCAGCGTGCCGAAGGCGCAGTTGCAGGAGTTGGCCAGCGCCTGCTCTATGGTCTGGGAGCCGTGGTTGCCCGTGCAGGTGAGCAGGGCCCCGTCCACTATCATCTCCCCCTCGCACCAGAGGCTGCGCTCAAAGAGGTCGGGGATGTTGTCTATGGCCGCGGCCAGGGTCACGAGCTTGAACACCGAGCCGGGCGTGAAGCTTGAGCTCAGGCACTTGTTGAGGTAGGTGCCGTCCGCGGGCTCGGAGCTGGGGTTTTCCGGGTCATCCCCGGGGGAGGAGACCATGCAGAGCACCTCGCCCGTCGTGTAGTCCATGAGCATGACGGCCCCGCTGCGCCCGGCGAGGGCGGAGTAGGCCGTGACGTTCAGGGTCGAATCCACGCTGAGGCTGATGGTCTTGCCGCTCGTCGCGCCCTCTACAAAGCTGTAGCCCGCGAGCCTGTCGCGGAACTGCCGAAGCGCGCCCGTGCGCACGTTGCCGTTCGGGTCGCCCAGCAGGTGGTAGCAGGATACGCGCGTGCTCCAGTCCTCGGCGAAGCTGTAGCCGTCCTCGTCGGAGCTGTAGAGCACGACGCCGTTGCGGTCGAGTATCGTACCGCCCGGGGTGCCGCCGCTGAAGTACGAGGCCCAGGCCCCGCCGTCGTCCGCGAGGCGGACGAGATACACCGCGAGGCCCACGACCAGCAGGGCCGCTATGAGCAGGGCCGCCGTAGCGCGGCGCTTTACTTTTTTCATGCCTCGGCCTCCTCCCCGCCGTCCTCGTCCTCATAGTCCCCGTAGTCCTCGCGGCGGCGCGGGGCCTTGTCGCGGCTCACGACGAAGCTGGCGTCCCGCCGCGTGTCCGTGGCCTTGACGAAGGCCAGCAGCATCCAGCAGGACACGAGCGAGGTGCCGCCCTTGGAGACGAAGGGGAAGGTCACGCCCGTGAAGGGCAGGATGTCCAGGGAGCCGAAGACGTTCAGGCCCATCTGGACCATCATGAGGCTGACCGCCGCGCAGCCTGCGATGACGTAGAAGGTGCTTCGGCCCTGGGCCGCGTTGCGCACGGCGAAGAGCGCCAGCGCGATGACGGCGAACATGGCGAGCACGGCGATCATGAGCCCCAGCTCCTCGCAGACCACGGCGAAGACCATGTCCGTCTCCGCGGCGAAGATATCCTTGAGCCAGCCCTGGCCCGCGCCCCGGCCGAAGAGCCCGCCGGAGGCCGCCGCGCTCATCGCGTGGGTCTGCTGGTAGCCGGTGTCCCAGACGTCCTCCCAGACGTGGCCCCAGCTCGCGAAGCGCTCGGCTATATAGGGTTTCACGGAGAGCACCAGGAAGCCCGCCATCGCCGCGCCCGAGACCGCGAGGAACACCGTCGCAAAGCTGCCCGAGCGCATGAAGGAGATGACGAGGAAGGTCGCAAAGAAGATGACAGCCGTGCCGAAGTCGCCTATGAGCGCGAGGGCGATGACGCAGACGGCGGAAAAGACGATGAACACAAAGAGGTTCCGCCTCGCGAAGAGCCTGTCGAGCGTCGCTGCGCCGGTATAGATGTAGAGCACCTTGACGAGCTCCGAGGGCTGGAAGCTGACTCCGGCTATCTCCAGCCAGTTCCTCGCGCCGAAGACGGCCTCGCTGAAGACGACGTTCACGGCCAGCAGGCCCAGGGCTGCCGCCGCGGCCAGAAAGCGCGAGGCCTTGACCCGCTCCAGGCTCCGCAGCCAGGCGCCCAGGAAGAAGTAGAGCGCGACGCCCAGGATGATGAAGACGGTCTGTTTGAACATGTCCTCCGGCGTCGCCGTGGCGCAGACCGCCGTGCCCAGCGTCGTCAGGAAAAAGGCCAGGGTCTCCGGCTCGAAGCCCGTGCGGCGCACGCTGCGCGTCACGAGATAGCAGAACCACTCCGTCACCATGAGCGCGAAGAAGGCCAGGCAGATGGGGAAGAGGTACTCCTCCTGCGCCGTGACGGTGAACTCCAGCGTCAGGAAGGCCTGGAAGAGCGAGAGTATGAGCAGCGTGACGCCCGGGCCGACGAAGCGTCCGGGGGCAGTGCGCCGACGCTCCAGCGCCGCGCGCTCGGCCGCGTCTATCTCGCGGAAGGTCAGGACGGCGTCGCCGAACTCGACGGTGTCCCCGTCCTCGACGGGCTCCAGGATGTCTATCTCGTCGCCGTTTATATAGGTGCCCTCGCGGGAGCGGAGGTCCGAGAGCGTCCAGTCGCCGTCCCCGTCCCGCTGGAGGGAGGCGTGCAGCTTCGAGACGCCGGGCATGTCGAGCACTATGTCGGAGGAGGGCGCGCGGCCTATGATGCTCTCCCAGTGGCAGACGGGCAGGGCCGCGCCGTCCTCGTCGAGCAGCCAGGCCCAGGTCTCGGGCTCGTAGCGCTCGCGGAGCATGGAGCGTATGCAGCGCAGAAGTATCCACAGCGCCAGAATGGGCAGCAGATACTTCGTGCCGGTCATGATGTATGAGGTGAGGTCAGGGATCTCGGGCAAAACGCCACCCCCTTGGAGAGAATAACGCCTTGACATTATACCATCCGGCGGCCCTGTTGACAACGGGGGGCCGGTACACTAAAATAGCGGTATGTGGCGTAAGACGAAGTTTTGGATAGTTTTGTTCTCCGCGCTCTTCCTTTTGGGCGGCGGAGCTTTTCTGCTGCTCCGCGGCGCGGACACGGGCGCGCGCACGGCGCGCATCTCGCTCGA
>ENA-ORTU01004535-ORTU01004535.1-human-gut-metagenome-genome-assembly--contig:-NODE-4535-length-10557-cov-1.984003_pt1 | contig 10557 bp, 8 predicted proteins | sample MGYA00241910_ERZ509184 | MGnify/ENA primary metagenome ERZ509184 (study PRJEB26280, sample SAMEA2338847) | human gut metagenome | biome: human gut; feature: human-associated habitat; material: faeces...
GAGTACGGAGATGGATACACGATTAATTTTATTATTGAGAATCTTACAGATAAGAAAATCAATGTAGGGTATGATGATGAATCAATCAATGGCTTTATGTGCTATACCGGATTTTATGCTGATATTGTAGCAGGCAAGAAAACAAAAGAAGTGATTGACATGTATGAGGACTCTGATGATTATTGCCCAATGGAAGAGCTAGAGTCTCTGGAGTTTTGTGTTGTTGTGTCAGATGCAGACACATATGACGAGATTTCTACTTCTGATCCGGTTGTAATCAATTTTGCAAATTAATAGAGTGCTTTTGGATAATGCCAACGTAGGGAGATATCATATACGTGTTTTGGTTATGTGATCGATGAAAGAACCAATGGGTCAGATTTCAAAGAGGGACAAGTGCCTGACACCCGGCCCTAGGGAGTCGCTTGTCATCTTCCGTAATGCTGCGGATCATTTTGCATGAATTGCCAGAGGCGATTGACTAGTCTGGTGTTGAGTAGAGGACAGGGAAAGTGTTTTCCCTGTCCTTTGTGGTTCTGCAAAAAATAATTAGAAACTCATTCTTGATGTGATATCAGCCCAGGCTTCATCATCGATTTCTTCATTGTGAAACAGAAGTCGCTTGTCGTCTTCTGTAATGCTGCGGATCACTTTGCATGGATTGCCAGCAGCGATGGACCAGTCTGGAATATCCCTTGTCACAACACTTCCAGCACCGATGACAACATTATTTCCAATGTGGACACCTGGGCAGACAACGGTGTTGCCGCCGAGCCATACATTGTCACCGATTGTGACTTCTTTGCCGTACTCATAGGTGGAATTTCTGCTAACTGGGTGAATTGGATGGCCAGCTGTGTAGATTGCGACATTTGGTGCCATCTGGCAGTTGTCACCAATCTTGATCTTTGCAACATCCAAAAGAGTGCAATTATAGTTGGCAAAGAAATTTTTGCCGACTTCGATGTGGCTGCCGTAGTCGCAATAAAATGGTGGATTGACAAAGGCTCCCTCTGATTTTCCGAAAAGTTCTTTTACTATTTCGGAGATTCCAGCAAAGTCAGAACGGTCAATAAAGTTTAGTTTTTGCAGAATTTGTCTGCATTTTTTTTGTTCCTCAAAAACGGAGTCGTCTGAGATATAAGCAAGGCCGGCATCTCTTCGCTCTATTTGATTCATGTGTGCTTCCTCCTTTTTATTTATTAGGAACAGGAAAAGCAATTTTGTCCCAAGAAATTACAATTCAATCACAACTGCCTCGCAGCTGTCAAGTGTCAGTTTCGGTGCAGATGTGTTATCAATCTGTACGCTGCCGTCTGGTCTTGTGGATAATAGAATGCGTGCTGCCTGGGATTTGAGTGTCACAGAAGCAGGTTCTTTTCCAAAGTTTGCAGCAATAAGAACACACGTTGACTCATTCTTTCGATAGAAAGCCATGATACTTTCTGTATCATCGTAAACAGGCACAAATTCACCGTAGGTGAAGAGACTCTTGTATTCATCTGACTTACGAAGAGCAATAAGCTTGCGATAATAGTTTAATACAGAATGTGCATCAGCTTCCTGATTCTTTACATTGATATCGGTATAATTGCTGTTTACTTTAAGCCATGGAGTACCAGTCGTAAATCCAGCATTTTCGCCGTCTGTCCACTGCATAGGTGTTCTGGCATTGTCGCGGCTCATTTTGCTGCAGGCCTCAAGTGCAGCCTCATCGCTTAGTCCTGCCTCTTTTGCAACACGGTACTGATCCTTTGTGCTGATATCATCAAACTCATCAATACTGTTCCATTTGGCATTCTGCATGCCGATCTCCTGACCCTGATATAAAAATGGTAGTCCGCGAAGCAGCACATTTATTGTTCCAAGCATTTTAGCACCTGACGGCGTGTGGGCATATTCAGGCAAAAAGCGTGATACACCGCGCGGCTCATCATGGTTTTCGATAATATTAGATTCAAAACCATAGTTCTGATTTCTAAGCTGAGAGTCGATAATAGTTTCGCGCCATTTTTTAAATTCAATTGAAGGTGAATCATACCAGCCGTGTTTGCCGTCACTTAGGCATGCGGCACTGAAATCAAATATAGAAGAAAAATGACCGTCTTCGCCTATAAATTCGCGAAGCTCATCGCCCTTCATATTGAAAACCTCACCAACAGTGAAGGCATCATATTTTTCAAATGTATGCTTTTTTAAATCCTCCAGATAGTCACCGACACCATTTACGTGCTCGACCATTTTCCAGCAGCTTACAAGTCCGTCGTCACCGTCAGGCTCATAGTCAGGGAATGCCGGATCCTTTTTAATATTGATAATGGCATCAATACGAAAACCGCCTAAGCCTTTTTCAAGCCACCAGTTGATCATATCATAAAGCTTTTGTAAGAGCGTAGGATTTTCCCAGTTTAAATCAGGCTGCTCTTTTGCAAACATATGTAAATAATATTTGTTGCTGTTTGGAACTGGTTCCCAGCAGCTGCCGCCAAAATATGAGCGATAATTGCTTGGAGGATTGCCGTTTTTGCCTTCACGGAAGAAGAAATAGTCAGCATACTCACCGTCTGGGTCTGCGAGTGCCTTTTTAAACCACTCGTGCTTGTCAGAACAGTGATTGATAACAAGATCCATGATGATTGAGATACCGCGTTTTTTTGATTCAGCAAGAAGTTCATCAAACTCTTCCATGGTGCCAAATTCTTCTGCAATCGCATAGTAGTCAGAGATATCATAGCCCTGATCAACAAAAGGTGACTTGTAGATTGGTGAGAGCCAAATAATGTCAACGCCAAGTTCCTTTAAGTAGTCAAGCTTTGAGATAATACCACGTAAATCACCGATACCGTCACCGTTTGTATCAAGAAAGCTCTTTGGATAAATTTGGTAGGCAACCTTGTCGTGCCACCATTTCTTATTTGTCGGATGTAAGCTTTTTATTGTATTCATTTAAATTATACCTCCATTCTGTAAAAAAATTAAATTCGCTTGATAAAAAAGATAAATTGTATTATATTGCCATTATAGAAAACAAAAATCAATTTTTCTTGCAATATTTTTTCATTATATGACACAATCCTGCTGTATTTGAGTGATTCAGGAGGATATACAAAGAAAGAAGGAAGGAGACACTTTGAAAAAGCTGTATGTACCGTCACCAGAGCAAAAAGAGAGCGCAAGGCATGGAGAGACTTTATTTCCAATGCAAAAATATATCACAAAACTGGACTTAGTCTATCCGGTAGTTACGACGCACTGGCATGAAGAGGCAGAGCTGACTCTTATTACAGAAGGAGAGGGTTTGTATCAGATTGATCTGGTAGATTATGAAGTGAAAAAAGGAGATATTTTATTTGTTCCACCGCTTCTTCTTCATAGTGTTTCATTGGCGCAGCCGCAAAATGAAGAGATGATTTCCGAGACGTATGTATTTCATCTGAATTTTCTTGGCGGAAATTCAACAGATATCTGTTCAACACGCTACTTTGTTCCTATCATGAATCATGAGTTAATATTGCCGTGCCTTATTACGCCAAAGCATCCAGCCTATGTATCAATTCGAAAAATTTTTCGTCAGATTGCAGCGCTTTATCATGAAGAGGTGCCAGGATATGAGCTTGCATTAAAGGGATTGTTTTTGCAGGTGATTTTTCTGCTGCTTCAATATAGCACAAAGCAGGCAAAAAATGTGCTGCCAGAGGAAGGAACACCGGCTGATAAGCTAAAAAATGTGTTAGATTATATTGAAATTCATTATGCACAGACAATCTCCGTAGAAGAGCTTGCAAAAATCTGTTGTTTCAGCGAATATCATTTTATGCGCTTTTTTAAAAAGCATATGAATATGACCTGCGTAGAATATGTAAACAATGTCCGTCTTGAAAAGGCAGTGGAGCTATTTGAGCAGGGCAATACATCTATTTTGGAAGTCTCCTTGTCGGTAGGCTTTCACAATTTGTCTTATTTTCATCGGGCATTTAAAAATAAATATGGAATGACACCGCGCAGTTTTATAAAAGAACTGAAATGATTCCAATAAAAAGTGTGCAAAACATGGAAAATGCCTCAAATCAAAGAAAAATAGAAAAAAACACTTACATGAACAAAAAAAATGTGGTAAAATAGCGCAGCAATGAAAAATGGTTGCAGTATAAGTGACTGCATATTGGAAACGCACAATCCCTTTCGAATGATTTGGATGATAACGAACAACACATGACGCAATTGCCGCCACGCAAGTTGTTTGTATCATTTTATCAGATGGAGGGATTTTTTTATGCCAAAAAATAAGTTTCAAGATGTTATTTTCACAGCAATAATGGCGACCATTATGGTTTACGGGATGATCGTTTATAATGTCGCGCTCAATATGGGCGGCGTGAGAGGAGAAACCTTTATAGCCGCACTTCACGAGATGCCTATTATGGTTCCAATTGCATTTATTTTAGAATTCTTTGTAGTCGGAAAGATTGCAAGAATGCTTGCATTTACTGTTATGAGACCAGATGATCGTCCACAGTTTATTACTTATGCGATTTCCATTTGTATTTGCTGCATCATGTGCCCGATAATGAGCCTGATCGCAACGATTCTTTTTAAGGATACAAAGGATTTCCCAACATGGATACAGACCTGGGGTATGAATTTCCCGATGGCAATTTTGTATCAGATGTTTTATTGCGGTCCGCTAGTACGATTGATTTTCCGTGCGATTTTCAGAGAAAAGAAATAATATTATAGAAAAAGAGCCTGTCATGGGTATGCATCAATTTTACGCATACTTATGGCAGGCTCTTATGTTTGAGTAAAAATATCACTAGATGAAAATGAAAAGTGTGATATACTGAGATTACAAAATTTTACAAAGCAGAAAGGAAAAAAAGAATGGGGATGCGAGCTAAGAAATCTATTACGGTTCAACTGTTAATTTTTTTTATGATAATATGGGGTGTGATTAGCATTCTTTTAATGTCTGTTTTATATTGGACTCAACATTTAATGACAGAAACAATTTTGGAGGGACAGAAGGAAAGGGTCAGTTATTACACAGCAATTGTGAACGCAGATTTGAGTCGAATTACTAATTTACTGCAGCAGATGTGCGTGGATAATGAAGTTGCTGCGTTTTTGAATGAAAGAGAACAGGAAGAATTTGACTATCAGGATTATATTGCGTTTCAGTCTTCGTATGAAAAATTAAAAAATTATCGTGCATTTAGTATGTATATAGACGATGTGTTTTTGGTAATTCCTCAGACAAATGAATTACTACGTGCTTCAGAAGCACTGACGGAGATTCCGAATGTATATAAAGAGAACATTGAGAAGTGTCTGAACGAAATAGATAATGTGTTCTTTTCTACTAATGGGTGCATGGTATATTTAAGCCGAGGTGCATCAGGAACGGTTGTAGGTGTAGAGGTTTCGGTAAGACATATTCGCACTATGTTAAATGCATTGAATCCAGGATATTTTGATTGTTTTTTAGTGGACGTAAATACAGGAAATTTGTTAGGCAATTCTCAGAGAGGAGAGAATGTATCAGCGGTTTATGATGCAATTTTGAAAAAAGAAGTGGAACAAACTAATGGAGTTTCCCAGATAACTAGTGCCGATAAAACCGTTTGGCTGTATGATTGTGTAGATACACCAGGAAATTATTTTCGAGTATATTTATTTGCTAAGGAAAAACAGATTTTTGCAGGTATTCATCGAATACGTCAAGTATGGATGTTGATTTCAATGATTATTCTTGCAATACCATTTGGAGTTGGTGGAGTATTTCATCATATGCTTGCACGTCCAATGAAGAAATTAGTAACTGCAATGCAAGCAATTGAACATCAGGAGTGGAGTTATCGTTTGTCGGAAGAAGAACCAGCAGAATTTCAGTACGTATTTCGACAATATAATCAGATGGTTAATCAGATTGAAATTTTAATTCGCCAAGTATACGAAAAGCAGGTGCAGACTGAGCAGGCTAGGCGTAAACAACTACAGGCACAGATTAATCCACATTTTTTGTATAACAGTTTCTATATGGGATATCGAATGGCTAAAAGTGGAGAGAGTGATCGTGTTGCGAATTTATGCATGTATTTAGGTGATTATTTTAAAATAATGACATATGCAGCAGATAATTGGATCACGCTAGAACAGGAGTTAAAGTTTACGGAAATTTATTTAAAATTGAACGAAATGCGTTTTGCAGAAAAGATGGAGTATAAGATTATTGCAGATGAAAAGACCAAAAAATATCAGATTTTACCGTTAATGATTCAACCATTGGTTGAAAATGCAATTCGACATGGTGTAGAGAAAGTTCATAAGATCTGTGAAATTATAGTAAAGGTATCTGTTTTTAATGGTATGTTGCACTGTGAGGTAGAAGATAATTGTGGTATGGCATCAAAAGTGGTTTGTGAAAATATTCAAAAACTGATAAAACAAGAAGAACTGCCTCAGAAAAGTTTCGGATTATGGAATATTCAGAAACGTCTTCAGACAATAGGATGCGAAGAAGGATTACAGCTTTGCTGTAAAGAAAATGAAAGTTTTCGTATTTATTTTGAATTGCCAGTAGATAATAGTTAAGAATATTACGATTGTACTTCGTGAAAACGAAAAAGATTATAGGAGAAAATGATATGTATAGTTTATTATTGGTTGATGATGAGTCTATTATCCTCGAAGGAATATATGAAGTGATTAAAGAGGCAGGTATGCCGTTGAAAGAAATTCAAACAGCATCTTCTGCTTTGGAGGCTTTGGAGTTGTATAGGAAAAGTCCGTTTGATATTGTTTTAACGGACATTAGTATGCCAGAGATAAATGGGCTAGAAATGGTGGCGAAGATGCAAAAAATTTGGCCAAAAACAGAAGTGCTTTTTCTTACAGGATTTCAGGACTTTGAGTACGCGAGAGAAGCAATGCGTCTACATGGATTTGATTATTTGCTAAAGCCAATGCCAGATGAGGAGCTTCTTTCAAAAATTTCAGATGTGATTGATGTGTTAGATCATAAACAGGCAGAAAATTTTATGTTTGATAGTATGTCAGCAACGTTGAGCAGACAAAAAACAAACGAAGTATCATTAATTTTGCTAGAACAAATGAATCGTGGAACAACAGATTTTCAGCAACTGAATAATAGTGTTTTTCCATTTGAAAGGACACGGAACATTCGCGTACTGGTAGTTTGTTTCGAAAAACAAAAAGTCAGAATTTCAACAGATGAACTTTTTGGATGGTTAACAAAAATGTTGCAGCAGATTACATATGGATATGGTTCTGTATATGGATTTGAACAGAAAAATAATGTATTTGTATTTTTAATTCAGAAAGCAGCTGATAGTGAAGAATTATTTAGCGGAGTGTATAGAGCATTAGAAGAAATGCAAAGTTATCTTTATATGGGTCCAGATATTTGCTGTACATTATTGGTCTCTCATCAAACCGAATGGGAAGGTTGGATTCGTCGTGCAAGAAAAATGATAGAAGAAGTAATGTGCTGTGAGCAATATGGACAAATGTATACGTTTGAAGATGAGCAAGAAAAAAAGATTGAAAAAGAGGAAGGAAATCTGCTCATTTATCGTATTCGTGAATATGTTACAGAACATCCAGGAGAGGATCTATCACTGGGGCGCCTTGCCAGAATGTTTCATATTAATCCATCATATTTATCGCGGAGTTTTCATCAGACGATTGGGCAGTCTTTGTCACAGTATATCGTCCAAGTTCGTATCGAAACTGCTAAAAGATTATTAGCAGAAGGAGAAATGCGAATTGGTGAAATTTCACGAATGGTCGGATTTGAAACACCTGGATATTTTACGAAAGTGTTTAGTAAAACGGTGGGAAAAACACCAAAAGATTATAGAATAAATGAAAATTTGAAATAAAAAGTAGAAAAAGTATCAAAAAGTAAAAACATTACTCTTTTGAAATAAGAAAATCTGTTGTAGGATAAATACATGAAAAGTCGTGGCCGCGATGACATAGAATATTATCTGAGAAGGAGGATACTTATGAAAATTAAAAAACAGTTAGCGCTCGGATTGTGTTTTGTTATGGCAGCACCGATGAGTGCATTGGCAGGAGAAATCTCGGAAGAAGATAAGTTAAAAACTTATGATCCGATGATTACATTAACATTTGCAAAGCCAGAGGTTGTAAAAACTTATGCAGAGGGAGAAGATGCTCAGAATAATTCTGCATATGCTATGTGGGAAGAAGTGATGGGAATCCATGTAGAAAATCAGATTTTAGCACCGTCTGGGTCAATGACAGAAAAATTACAATTGGCAATTGGAAGTAATGATATTCCGGATTTTGCGATTGTTGATGCAACAATGATGGCATCTTTAATTAAGAATGATATGGTCGAAGATATGACGGATGTCTATGAAACGTGGGCAACAGATGATTTAAAACAATTAACCGAGCAAAATGATAAAGGATTGTTTGCTCCAGTTACAAATTCTGATGGAAGATATATGGGAATTCCTGTTCCTAATACGCTTGGTGATAGTTATCCAATAATGTGGATTCGTCAGGATTGGTTAGATGCTTTAGGATTAGAGGCACCAAAAACAATGGATGAAGCATTAGATATTGCTATAAAGTTTGCAACAGAAGATCCAGACGGAAATGGTAAGGCAGATACATATGGATTGTATTTGGATAAAGATCTGACTGGACTTGATTATATTATGGCAGCGTACGAAGCATACACAAGAGACGAATATTGGGTAAAAGCAGAAGATGGAAGCTTTAAAGCTGGTTGTACAGATGAAAAGGCAAAGAAGCCACTGGAGAAACTTGCTCAGTTATATAAAGAAGGTGCAATTGATCCAGAATTTGCAGTTAAAGATGCATCAAAAGAAGAAGAATTGATTGCTGCTGGCAAAATTGGAATTTATTGTGGTCTCTTCTTCAATCCTCTTGGTGTAATGAAAGACTGTGTTGCAAATGTAGATGGTGCTGACTGGACGGCAGTGAAGATGCCTCCTGCTGAAGGAGTGGAAAATTATAAGCCAGGTGTACCGCTTAATGTTTATGGCTATATTTATGCTAAAAAAGGAATTGAAAATCCAGAGGCAATAGTAGTAATGATGAATTGGCTGTGTGATGGTTATGCACAGTCAAAGGAGGATAATGAATTTTATATTAAATATAATGAGTTAATGGAAAAACCAGAAATTCGTGATACTAGTGGAGTTAATAATTTAATGCCATTCCAGATGGCTGCAAATATTAATTGGGGAGAGACATTCTTAAAAGCTATTGAAAATGGAGATGAGCATGTACCAGGAAAAGACGCGGATTATCAGAATGTTATTAGCACAGAGTTGGATGAAGCTACGTCTTGGGCTTGGAAGAAAGTTTATTTAGAAGGTTATCTTGCGATTGATTTTGACAATGTTCGGTATAGCGATTATGCAGGTGCACCAACAGCCACTGCAGTAAAGGTTCAGTCTCTATTAAATAAGCAGAAGTTGACGGACTATATTGCAATTATTATGGGCGATAAAGATATTTCTTATTTCGATACTTTTGTTGAAACGTATAATAATATTGGGGCAGCTAAAATTGCAGAAGAAATTGCGGAAGCAATTAGTCAGTAACTGTAAATTTTAAAAGCGGGGCGGACAGTACATCGTCCCGCTTTTAGATTACAGAGCTTTGCGAGAAGGAGTAAATAATGAAGATAGCAGACAAAACGAATGTGCAGAGAAAGAAAAAAAATTGGCAAAAAGATTGGCAGCTTCATTTAATGATACTTCCGGGTTTATTATTTATTTTGATTTTTAAATATATGCCATTAGGGGGAATTACTATTGCTTTCAAGGAATTTTTGCCAGGAAAAGGAATTTGGGGATCTCCGTGGGTTGGATTAGAAAATTTTGAATATATGTTGGCATTGCCTGATACTAAACGAGTAATGTGGAATACTCTTTTTATTGCAGCTGCAAAAATACTAATTAATTTTCCAGTCCCAATAATAATATCTATATTATTAAATGAAGTAAAAAATCACCGTTTTAAGCGTAGTGTACAAACAATTATTTATTTGCCATATTTTATTTCGTGGGTAATTTTGGCAGGTATTATTCAGGATTTATTTGCAAAAGAAGGATTGATCAATCAGTTTTTAGGAATATTTGGTGCAGAGCCAGTGTTTTTCTTGGGAAACAAATATGCATTTTTAGGAGTATTGATTGGAACTGACGTATGGAAAAACTTTGGCTATAATACAGTTGTATATTTAGCAGCAATTACTGGAATTGATGAGACATTGTATGAAGCAGCAAAGATTGATGGCGCAAATCGTTTTCAGCAAATCTGGAATGTTACGCTTCCAGGAATAGCACCAATTGTAGTATTAATGATGATTTTGAATCTTGGAAATGTATTGAATGCAGGTTTTGAGCAAATTTTTAATTTGTATAATCCATTGGTATATGAAACCGCTGATATTATTGATACTTTTGTATATCGAATTTCTTTGGTAGAGGCCAATTATAGCCTTGGTACGGCGGTGGGATTATTGAAATC
>ENA-ORTU01004545-ORTU01004545.1-human-gut-metagenome-genome-assembly--contig:-NODE-4545-length-10542-cov-2.622962_pt1 | contig 10542 bp, 6 predicted proteins | sample MGYA00241910_ERZ509184 | MGnify/ENA primary metagenome ERZ509184 (study PRJEB26280, sample SAMEA2338847) | human gut metagenome | biome: human gut; feature: human-associated habitat; material: faeces...
AGACGATTTTGGAAGAATACGAGAACGCATCCAATCATCCGGAGTATCGGCATTTCTTAAAAGGAAACTTTTCCGAAATTCTTTGTGGTCGATGACTGTGTATATCCTTGCCTGTGCCATAAGCAAAGAGCAACGATAAAAATCACTACTTTCCCTTAAATTGAAAATGCACCCCCCAAGCGTCCGGGGGTTCATTCTATTAAAGTAAGGCTATTTACCAAACAGGTATTGGACGAACACCTATTTCTTCAGCGGCGGTTTCGCCGTGAAGTGTTCGCTCTGATCCGCAACAGAAAAGTGCCGTCTTGGAATCACTTCCAAGACGGCGCTTCTCTGTTAGATGCCCTTGTGTCGTGCTATAACCTTTACAAACCAGATTCTGCGGAGGTCTTTTCCGTATAGCAAACCTTATTCGGCAGCGTTCAGACTGCTGTCCCACTTCCAGTTGCGGACCTCCGGCAGATCCACGCCGTTGTCCCGGATATACTGACGATGCTCCACCAGCTTATCCTGCATCTTCTGCACCAGATACGCCCCCCGGTTGCCCAACTGGGGCAGCCGACGAACCGTATCGATGACCAGATCGAAGCGGTCAATGTCGTTGAGAACACGCATATCGAAGGGGGTGGTGATGGTTCCCTCCTCCTTGTAGCCCCGCACATGGAGGTTCCGGTTGTGGCGGCGGTAGGTCAGCTCATGCACCAGCGTGGGGTAGCCGTGATAAGCAAAGATAATGGGCTTATCCTTGGTGAACAGGCCGTCGTATTCCTCGTCTGTCAGGCCGTGGGGGTGCTCGGTGTGGGGCTGCAGCTTCATCAGATCCACCACGTTCACCACACGGATCTTCAGCTCCGGCAGCTCCTGACGCAGGATGCTCACGGCGGCCAGCGTCTCCAGCGTGGGCGTGTCGCCGCAGCAGGCCATGACCACATCCGGCTCCTGCCCCTGATCGTTGGAGGCCCAGCTCCAGATGCCGATGCCCTGGGTGCAGTGCTTCACCGCCTGCTCCATGGTCAGCCACTGGGGCCTGGGGTGCTTGCTGGCCACAATGACATTGACGTAATTTCGGCTGCGGATGCAGTGGTCAAAGCAACTCAGCAGGCAGTTGGCATCCGGCGGCAGATACATCCGCACCACGTCGGCCTTCTTGTTGGCCACGTGATCCAAAAAGCCGGGGTCCTGATGGGTAAAGCCGTTGTGGTCCTGCTGCCAGACGTTGGAGGCCAGAATATAGTTCAGCGAGGCGATATCCTGCCGCCACGGCAGCTCGCTGCACATCTTCAGCCACTTGGCGTGCTGGGCGAACATGGAGTCCACGATGCGGATAAAGGCCTCATAACTGTCGAAGAAGCCGTGGCGTCCCGTCAGAAGATAGCCCTCCAAAAAGCCCTCGCAGAAATGCTCGGAGAGCATGGAATCCATGACCCGGCCGTCCGGGTCCAGATGGTCGTCGATGCCGGGGATCTGCTGGTCCAGGAATCGGCGGCCCGTCACCTCGAACACCGCCTGCAGGCGGTTGGAGGCCGTCTCGTCGGGGGCAAAGATGCGGAAGTTGCGGGACTCCATGTTCAGTTTCATCACGTCCCGGACGTAGGTACCCAGCACATACATATCCTGCGCCTCCACGGCGCCGGGGGCCTTGACGTCCACGGCGTAGTCCCGGAAATCGGGGGTCCGCAGGTCCCGCAGCAGCAGTCCACCGTTGGCGTGGGGATTGGCACCCATACGGCGGCGGCCCGTGGGCGGGAAGGAGGCGATGAGCTCCACCGGCGTACCGTCGGGGTTAAAGAGCTCCTCCGGCTTATAAGAGCGCAGCCACGCCTCCAGCTGGGCAAGGTGCCGGTCGGTGTCTGTCCCCATGGAGATAGGCACCTGATGGGCTCGCCAGCAGTTCTCCACCGGCAGCCCGTCCACCTCCTTGGGGCCGGTCCAGCCCTTGGGGGTGCGCAGCACGATCATGGGCCAGCGGGGCCGCTTGGCCTCGCCGGTCTTGCGGGCCTCCCGCTGGATGCGCTTGATCTCCCGGATCACCCGGTCCAGCACCGCCGCCATCTGCTGGTGCATGACCATGGGATCGTCGCCCTCCACGAAGTACGGCTCCCAGCCGCAGCCACGGAAGAAGCACTCCACCTCCTCATGGCTCATGCGGGAGAAGATGGTAGGGTTGGCGATCTTGAAGCCGTTGAGGTGCAGAATCGGCAGCACCGCGCCGTCCGTGATGGGGTTGACGAACTTGTTGCCGTGCCACGAGGTTGCCAGCGGGCCGGTCTCCGCCTCGCCGTCGCCCACCACGCAGGCGGCGATCAGATCGGGGTTATCCGCCACGGCGCCGAAGGCGTGGGCCAACGAGTAGCCCAGCTCGCCGCCCTCATGGATGGAGCCGGGGGTCTCCGGCGCCACATGGCTGGGGATGCCGCCGGGGAAGGAGAAACGCTTGAAGAGCTTCTGCATCCCCTCCTTGTCTCTGGTAATGTTGGGATAGACCTCGGTATAGCTGCCGTCCAGCCAGTCCTGCGCCACCATGGCGTTGCCGCCGTGGCCGGGGCCGGAGAGATAGATCATATCCAGATCGTTGCGCTTGATGACCCGATCCAGATGGGTATAGATGAAGTTCTGGCCGGGGCAGGTCCCCCAGTGTCCCACGATGGTCTGCTTGAGGTCGCTTTTGACCAGCGGGCGCTCCAAGAGGGGGTTATCCATCAGATACAGCTGGCAGGCCGTCAGGTAGTTGGCAGCCCGCCAGTAGGCGTGAAGCTGCCGCAGCTCCTGCTCGCTCAGCGGCTGCTTTTTGGAGAAGCGGATGCCGGTTTTGATGGTAGGCATGGAAAATCCTCCTTACTAAAAATATCCTTCACTGCTGAAATATCCTTCACTGCTGAAATGTCCTCTGCTGCCGAAATGCTCTTGGCAGCAGGTGCGGTGAAACGGTCACAACAAAGTCTCCCCCGATCTGACCGATTTCTGACACAGACCGGACACTTTTCTCACCCATCGCTGACAGGAATTTTGTCCTGTAAATGTCCATTTTTGGTACCACGATCGATATCGCCAATGGATAGGGGCAACCACGCCTGACAGCAATGGTAAGCCTACCATAATACAAAAGTCGCCCTGCGTCAAGTCGAAGTATTCCTTCTCTTGGCCGAAAAAAGTTCTTTGGGGAAAAATGCTTGCCAGATAGGTCATACTTTGGTTATAGTAAAAATGTATCCGGTGGATCTGACCGGGTATCCCATAGAGAATGTGAGATCATAAATGTCACTCTGCCCATGTCGGACGGCGAAGGGGCATTTCTTTTTTGCGCCTATTTTACCTCCAACCGCATTGCCAAGCGACTGGCCTTCTGCATCGTCAGGCCCGACGACCGTTCCATTCTGATCATCCTGACGATCCAAGTGTTCACGGTTCTCCCGCAGGTAGCGCTGGCCAGCGTCTCAGGCGTGTAGCATGGCCACGGCTTCACCAGCCAATTCCTGCCCAGCTATCTCATCACCTACTGCCGGAGCTTCCTCATGGCGCTGCCGGTGCCGCCGTCCGGGGCCTGATCCTGACGGTCTCCCATCAGGATCAGATCGGTCAGCTGTATCCACAGGTCCTCTCCCTGCTGGTTCACGGGGCCTGCCGGGAGCTGTTTTAAAAGGCGAAGGCCGCAGCGGTGTGGCTTTTCCAAGGGATATCGGTTCGCCCATTCTAACCAAGTATTTTACCCGATGGTTAAATTCCCCTAACTGCCAAGTCACAGGAAGGAAGGAAGGAAGGAAGGTACGTTCATGGAATGTGATATTTCTGCTTTCTCATTGTCCGACACCTCCTGACGTTTTCATGATACGCAGAAAGCTGCCGAGGCACAAAGATGCGATATATGACAGGTAGAAAACAATAAGGCTCCGGCCTTGTGAGCCAGAGTCTTATTGCTTGCCGTTGCGAATGTCACTTTCCGTATTTTGAAATTACCGCCTTATAGGGCTGTGACATGGCCTCTCCTTTTTCTGTTTTCAGAAGGTCATCGACTGCCGCAGCAGCCGACCCAGCGGGCCTCAGATGACCTGATACTCCTTCAGCAGCTTCTCGATATCGGTGCCGTGGATCTTGCTGAGGGCCTTCTTCAGGGCCATCTTTTCCACCAGATTCAGCTCCATATCGATGGGTTTCTTGCCGTCCCGCAGCTTCACGGTGGCATCCAGCAGATCCCGGACATCATATACGCTGCCCCAGACCTCCGGCACACCACGATCCACGTTCAGCAGGGTGTACACGGCCTCCATACCGGTCCGCATGGAGTACTCCGTGGTGAAGATGGTGTCACGGGGCGTCTCGGCAAACTGGCCCAGAAAAGCGAAGTTCACAGCGCCGTCGGGTACGACCTTGGGCCGATCGCCGTAGGCACGGGGCATGAAGAAGGCGTCGATATAGGGCATCATCACAGGGACGGTGTTGGCGCTATTGGCGGCCATGTCCTCGATCTCGCTCTCCGGCACACCGATGTGATACAGCCACTCCATGCAGATCTCCTTACCGGTACACTCCCGCATAGGCTTTTTCACGTAGTCACCGGGCTTATCGGTGAACAGGGCATACACCCACACCAAGCAGTGATCCTTGGGCTGCTGGCGGAACTGGGGCTGGCGGTTGATGGTCCAGCTCATGAGCCAGCTGGAATCCTTCACGGTGACGATGCCGCCGGTGACCACCTTGCCGGTGAAGGGATCCCGCTTGCAGATATTCTTGATATAGGGGATGATGCGCTGATCCAGCGTCTCCACCGTGGCGCTCATCCAGTTGGTCTGCTCCGGATCATAGCAGAACTTGTCCGGATGGCCGAAGGAGGGGTCCTGAGCGGCGATCTTGCGCCACATATCCCAGCCGCCGCCCTCCTTGATCTCGGTGTTGTAGGGGGCGGGTGTGTTCTGGCTGCCCATGGAGGAGTTCTCTACGCAGCCGCCGTTGGTGATGAACACCAGATCGTTCTCCGTCAGGTCGATGGCCTCGCTTTTGCCGTCCCGGAGGACGTCGATGCGCTTGGCCACCTTCCGCTCGGCGGTGCAGTCGAACTCCACGTTGGTCACCTGCACGCCGAAGTGGAACTGGACGCCGAAGCCCTCCAGATACTTCACCATGGGCAGGATCATGGACTCATACTGGTTGTACTTGGTAAAGCGCAGGGCAGTGAAGTCGGGCAGACCGCCGATGTGATGGATATAGCGCTGGATATACAGCTTCATCTCCAGAGCGCTGTGCCAGTTCTCGAAGGCGAACATGGTGCGCCAGTACAGCCAGAAGTTGCTGCCGAACACCTCATCGTCGAAGAAGTCGCTGATGCGCTTGTCCTGCAGCTCCTCGTTGGGGGTGAAGAACAGCTTCATGATCTCCATGGCGCCCTTGTCGGAGATGTCGAACTTGCCGTCGGTATGGGCGTCCTCGCCACGGTTCACCGTGGCCCGGCACAGGGAGTAATTGGGGTCGGCCTTGTTGAGCCAGTAGTACTCGTCCAACACACTGACGCCCTCCGTCTCAATGGAGGGGATGGAGTGGAACAGATCCCACATGACCTCGAAGTGGTTGTCCATCTCACGGCCGCCCCGCATGACGTAGCCGATGTTCTCGAACTTCCAGCCGTCGCAGGCGCCGCCGGCAGTGGGGCCCTTCTCCAGAATGTGGACCCGCTCGCCCTTCATCTGGCCGTCACGCACCAGATAGCAGGCGGCAGTCAGCGCAGCCAGACCGCTGCCCACGATGTAGGCGGATTTATTGTCCACGCCCTCCGGCTTTTTGGGACGGGCAAAGGCCTCATAGTTACCACTGGAATAATACATAGAAATGCGCTCCTTTCTGTTGACCGCTACGCCGCCCGTCCCCTTCTCAGCACGCACACGGGAGATCGGCGGCGTCTCGCTGGTATGTTTTCCTCTGATGATGAAAACATACACCTTGGGCGCAATTTGTTCAATAAACAGAAAAATCCCGGTGATAAGTTTTTTATCACCGGGATGGGAGGTGTTCAGTTTTTTATCATTCCGCTCCGTTTGATGCAGGCTTGTCCGTCCGCATCCGTTGCAGGGCGGCCACCACATTGCCGTGGAGCACCAACTCCAGCTTCTGCACCATGACCTGTGGGTCGCCCTTCATGTCCCCCTTGATCCAGTCCAGCATCAGTCCCACGAACAGATATTTATAGAGCGTGGCGATGAGTTCCTTGTCCTCCTGCCGCACGGACATCCCCTGAGCTTCCTCCTCCACCACACTCTCCAGCAGGTCATAGGTGACCCGGTAGAGGTAGTTCTCCACCTGCTCCCGGCTAACGGAGCGATAGACGTTCAGGATGAAGGGCTTGTTGTCCAGCACCGCCTGAAAGATCTGCAAAAGCCCCTGCTGCCACGTCTCATAGGTCTTTTTCCCCGCCAGCGCCCGGCTGGCGTCCTCCTGACAGCTCCACTCCACCAGATCGTAAATGTCCTTGAAGTGGTAGTAGAAGGTCATGCGGTTGATGCCGCAGTCCTCCGCAATATCATTGATGGTGATCTTGTTCAGCGGCTTTTGCAGCAGCAGATGCTTCAGCGACGCCTCCAGCGCCCGCTTGGTGACCTGTGACATGGCGGCCCTCCTTTTCTTTCTGTCCTCATGATAGCCTCCCGGCCGCCGCCTGTCAATCCCTTTTAGCCCGGCGCACCGGTATCCGGCCCTGCCTCAGGCCATGCAGCAAGCTTATCACAGCAGCCCCGGCAATTCTGCCGGGGCTGCTGTTTCTTCGGCTTGCGAGACGGGCCTTACAGGTTCTCCTGCTTCAGCGCCTCAATGGGGTTTTCACTGCGGATCTTCCGGGTGGCATAGAGCATGGTGGCGAACACCACCACGAACACGCTGCCCACGGCGATGGCCACGCTGTACCACGGGATGTAGAACTGGGCGGCGATGCTCTGGGCCACGCTGCGATAGATGCCATAGGTCACCAGCACCGATACCGGCAGGCCCCACAGCAGCGCCCGTGCGCCGTAGATGATGCACTCGTAGTCCATCATCCGGGCAAAGCCCCGCTGGGTCAGTCCCACGGACCGCAGCATGGCGAACTCCCGGCGGCGCAGGGCGATGGAGGTGGAGATGGTGTTGAACACGTTGGTCATGGAGATCAGGGAGATGAGGATGATGAAGCCGTAGGAAAACACGTTCACCACCGTCACCATGGCCCGCTGGCTCTCACCGTTGGCGGCCAGATCCTGCAGCTCAGAGCGGCTGTTGCCCAGCTCCATCAGGATCTGCCCCATGCTCTCGTAGGAGGCGGCGTGGTCGCTGCTCCTGAACCAGAAGGCGTCGGCGGCAGGGGCCTGCCCGGTGACGGTCTCATACATACTGTACGGGTACAGCAGATACAGGTCGCCGGTACCCAGGAAGTCGGGAGCCTTCTTCAAAATAGCGCCCACGGTATAGCTCCGGGTGAGGACGGCCTCCGATGCCGGCACCGCCTGTGCCCGGCTCTCGTCCGGGGTCTCCCCCTCGCTGCGGGCGGTATAGTAATCGTCTATATAGTCCTCCGGATAGTACAGCACATATTCCGTACCGTCCCGTGTGATGCGGTCGCCCGTGGTGAACCAGCCATCCATGGGCTGATAGCTGCTCTCCGTTCCGGTGATGGGCAGGCTGCTGCCGTTCAGCAGGTGGTAATGGTACAGCTTATTGTACTTACTGTCCTCGGTGCTGCGCCAGATGTCCAGCATATCCCACGCCACCGCCTGAGGTGCATCAGCACGGAAGTAATCCTCCTCCGGCAGGCCGTTGTCCCGCAGCAGCTGCCGGAAATCCTCATCCCGGAGGAAGTACATGGCGGCGCTGCGGTCTCCCTCCAGCCCGGTGTCCTTCCAGTAGTCCGGATCCATGTCCTCCTTGGCAAAGTGCAGGCTGGCGTAGCTGTCGGCGGTGTAGAAGCCCGATTCCACGCCGTCGGCGGCGGCCAGCTGTCCCAGCCGCTGCTCCGGCGTCACGCCCTCCGGCAGGGCCTCGCTGTAATACAGCTGCACGCCCAGTGTGCTGTCGCCCCCCAGTTGGTCTACGGCATCCGTCAGATAGGCGCAGAAGGAGGAAGCGGAGATGAACAGCGTCACGCTGAGGAACAGTCCTACCACCGTGGAGCGATAGCGCTTGCGGTTACGCTTGAAGTTCTTGGCGGCCAACATCCCGGAGAAGCCGAAGAGTTTTTCCGTCAGGCGGGAGGTCCTGACCTCCCGACCCCGGAGCTTCACGTCCTTGGTCTGGCGGATGGCCTCCACCGGCGACACCCGCACGGCACGCTTGGCGGGGATCCACGCCGAGATGATGGCCGTCACAAGGCCGATGCCCGCCGCCGCCAGCAGTGCCCAGCCGTTGAGCACAAAGTGCATTTGCAGGGCGTTGCCGCTCTCCCCCATCAGGAATCCGAAGCTGTCCCGCAGACAGTACAGAGTGATGCCGATGCCCAGACAGCCCACCAGCAGACCCAGTGGGATCCCCACGGCACACAGCACCAGTGCCTCATAGAGGACACTGCCCCGAATCTGCTTGCGGGTGGCGCCGATGGATTTCAGGATGCCGAACTGCCGGGTCCGCTCCGCCACGGAGATGGAGAAGGAGTTATAGATCAGCGACACCGAGCCGAAGGAGATCATCAGCAGCAGGATCACCGCAAAGCTGTAGATCATCCGGTTCACGGAGAAGAAGGTGGTGGCGCCGTAGTAGTTCAGCAGGTCGGAGTTGGAGTACCACGCCAGTCCCGGATATTTCTCGTTGTTTCCCTCCATATAGCTGTAAAAGCGGCTGGGATGGGCCACCCGGAAAAATTCATCCGTCTGATAGCCCTGCTCCTGACAGGTCAGGGCAGTATAGCCGGGGCAGGAGAAGGGCTCCGTCGTCATATCCAGCCGCTGGTAAAAGCCCACCACGGTGTAGGTGTGGGACGTGGTGTCTGTCAGCGTCTCCCCCTTCGTATAGGGGTCATCGGCCGTCAGTTCCTCCCCGTCCAGCGTCCGGTGGCCCAGCTCCAGCTCCATGGTGTCCCCCAGCGCATGGCGGACGCTGCCATTGGACCACAGATGCTCCGGCAGGAGGATCTCCCCGGCCTTCTCCGGCAGGCGGCCTTGGGTCAGGCGGATGGAGAGAAGGTCCGGCAGGTCGGGGTCCATGGACATGATCCTCAGATAGGGCTTATAAGCATTGTCCGCCCCTACCTGCCCCCAGCCCACCAGCTGCCACGCAGACTGCTCCGTGATCTCCTTTTCATCACGGCTCAGCTGCGTTGCCTGCTGCTCCGTGAGGTTCTGGTAGCAGCCGTGGAACCGGCCTACGGTGTACTCGGCGGCCCCCACGAGATACTGCACGCCGCTGTAAGCACCCTCCGTCACGGCGGTGAACAGAGCCACCGACAGGATGATGCCCACGATGGTCACCCATGTCCGAGAGCGGTTTTTCCGCAGAGCCTGCCGGGTGTAGCGGTGAAAGACGTTCATTCCAGCACCTCCCGGATGCGCTCATCCCGTGTGATGCGGCCATCCTCGATGGCGATGACCCGGTGGGCCTGCAGGGCGATGTTCTCGTCGTGGGTGATGATGACCAGCGTCTGGCCGTACTTCTTGTTGGACATCTTCAGCAGCTCCACGATCTCCTGGCTGTTCTTGCTGTCGAGATTGCCGGTGGGCTCATCCGCCAGCACCACCGCCGGGGCGTTCATCAGCGCCCGGCCGATGGAGACCCGCTGCTGCTGGCCGCCGGAAAGCTGATTGGGCAGGTACTTCTCCCGACCACGCAGGCCCAGCACGTCCAGCAGCTCCTCCAGCCGCTCCTGATTCACCTGTCGCCCGTCCATCAGCACCGGCAGGGTCATGTTCTCCACCACGTTCAGCACGGGGATCAGGTTATAAAACTGGTAAATGAGCCCCACCTGCCGGCGGCGGAAAATGGCCAGCTGATCCTCGTTCTGAGCATAGACATCCTGCCCATCCACAAAGACCTTGCCGGAGGTGGGGCGGTCAACACCGCCCAAAATGTGCAGCAGAGTGGATTTACCGGAGCCGGAGGGGCCGATGATGGCCAAGAACTCCCCCTTCTCCACGGTGAAGGAAATGTCGTCCACCGCCCGCACCTGATTTTCACCCTGTCCGTATACCTTACTGAGATGCTGGATCTGCATCAGCTCCATAGTCGTGTCCCTCCTTGACTTTCTGTTGTCCAGTATACCACACGAAGATGACGTTTCGGTGACAGGTTTCATTACAAAAACGTCACAAAACCGTCCCGGCGGAAGGGCAGTCTCTCAGAGCAGCCTTACAGAGCAGTCTCCCGACAGTAAAAGAGCAGCCCCGGCGGAAAATTCCGCCGGGGCTGCTCTTGTTCTTACCGTTGTCCTTGAAAGGCTTTTGTCATTGCAGAATTATTTCTTGCGGCGATAGGTGGGGACCACCGAGGCCACGATGTCCTTCATGTCCTCCGTCTCCTCCTCACAGGCCTTCTCCAGCCGATCCAACTGGTGGCAGAACTCCTCGTCGTCCATGACGATGGGCTTTCCGATGTGGATCAGCTTGT
>ENA-ORTU01004551-ORTU01004551.1-human-gut-metagenome-genome-assembly--contig:-NODE-4551-length-10532-cov-7.239095_pt1 | contig 10532 bp, 13 predicted proteins | sample MGYA00241910_ERZ509184 | MGnify/ENA primary metagenome ERZ509184 (study PRJEB26280, sample SAMEA2338847) | human gut metagenome | biome: human gut; feature: human-associated habitat; material: faeces...
TTTGCTTCACTAAAAATCTGAAATTTCTACTTGACTTTTATTAGCAGGTCTTTCTAAATTTGCTTTATTTGCAGGTATCCACCTACTGGTACAGGTTAAATTTACTACATTTTTCAGTAAATTTCAACATATTTTCATTCGATATTTTTTCATTCTTTGTCTTTTATATATTTTACAAGTCCACTGCGCAAGACTTTGTTAATGGTCTCCGTAAGATTCATCTCGGTATCCAAAGCCATTTTTCTGAGTGCTTTATCGATATCCCGATCCAGAAAATACGACCGCTGCACCCGATCCTTATTCCTGCTGCCAACCACTGCCTTTACCGGCCCCTCAGCCGCTGACACCTGACCAGCTCGTACCATAGTTTGAAGTGCTGCCTCTTGGTCAAACTTCGCTTTCCCTGCCATCACACATTTACCCCTTTCAAAAATTCCTCAATAAAGACTCTATAATCCTCCGCTACGGTAGACTTCCCGGCATAGTCAAATATATCGGTCTGATTCGCCTGGGCTTCTTCTACGGCCACCGCAGACCGAATATAGGTCTCATAAATCGGTGCCGAGATGTACTCCCCCAGCTGCTCCGCCAGGTCCCTGATCTCCCGGCTGATATTTGCTCTTGGATTGAACCTGGTAAAGAGGATGCCCAGGATCTTCACACCAGGATTGCAATACTTCTGGACACTGGTGACCGTCTCGTTGAGCTGGGAGATCCCAGCTGTGGCGAAGATCCCGGCAGTGGTAGGAATCAGAATATCGCTGGCGCAGGTAAATGCATTCACCGTCAGCACACCCAAGGAGGGCGGTGTGTCGATCACGATGAAATCATAGTCGCCGGCGACTGGAGTCACGGCCTCCTTCAGCCGATGCTCCTTCCCGGTCTGGGACAACTCCTGCTCTGCTCCGGCCAGCATGATATTGGCCGGTACAACATCATAGCCACCCTTTGCGTGCTGCGTGGCCTCCTGGATGGTAGCCGCCCGCTTCATCACCTCATAGACCGTGAGAACATTGTAGTTCTCCACGCCGCAGGCCGATGAGAAGTTTCCCTGGGGATCGAGATCGATCCCCAGCACCTTGTACCCTTTCCCGGCCAGTCCTGCAGCAAGGGCCTGGGCTGTGGTCGTCTTGCCGACGCCGCCCTTTTGGTTTGCTACTGCTACGATCATTTTTCACACTCCACTTCTATAAATCTATTTTTATAGTAATCTATTTTTCTATATTACAATAAATCTATTTTTATAGCAATCTGTTTTTCTATAAATCTATTTTTGTAGCAATATAGAAATGCAGAAGATAGGAAAGAGCCGGCCTGATTTGGCCGGCTCTTTCCTATCTTTAGGCCCATTTCCATGGCGACTCAACCAAATGCACCGTGTCATCGGAATCGCCACGATAATAATAGAAGTCCGTACCAAAGGCCCGGAATCGAATGTGCCACAGGCCGCAGAACTGGATCTTCTCAATATCCTTCGCTCTGATCCCTATGGTACGCTCCACATCTTCCTTCAGCTCTTCATCAGTATAGCGACAATTCATATCAGCCCTCCGCTCTCTCGCGCGCCCACAGACCCACCGGAGACACCCCAGGCTGTCCAGGCATATACCAGCCATCGCCATTGTACTCGAAGGATACAGCCTGCCATGTCCCGCCACCGAGACGATCTGGAAGAAGGACTTCAAGGCCATGGCCGCAGTGAATATCCCAACCGGCCCAGGTCAGGCGGTCACGCTCTGGCTCATAGCCGATCTGCAATATCTTTCTCTGCAAAGCTACCTCCTCCTTCTCTTATAGCAGCTCTCATCGCTGTCAGCACTTCACGGGAAGAAAATCTTTTATCAGTACCTTCCGCATCTTGTTCCGCATCTTGTAATTTCATATATATCTCATTTTCAACCTGCAAGTCCTTAAATACCTTAGCACATCTCTGCATAATTTAGTCCTCATAGTGTCCTCGGCAGGACAAAACGATGATGCTATCATTTTCAACGGTATAGACGAGTCGGTTCGTGTCATCTATACGCTTACTCATGCCCTTGATCTTCCGCAGCAGTTCTGCTTTTCCTATACCCTGTACAGCACCATCACGCTGCAACTCCTGGAGCAACTTATTGATCCGCTTCAGCGTTTTCTTATCCTCTGATTGCCAATATAGATAATCCGCCCAGGCGTCAGGCGAAAAGGTAATGTTATGTGCCATCGCCCACCATTGCCTCCAGCTCATCCATCGTTTTCACAATCCCAAGGCCAGCGCGAACCTGCTCCAGACCTCTCTCTAACTTTCCAAGATAGGCAGCGTTCCGCTCCGCCTTCTCCAACTCATTAAATCTTTCCTCGCTGATGATTACCACATTTTTTTCTGCTTTCCTGGTTACAATCACCGTCTCTCCTCTGTCTGTCACCCTATCACAGAAATCCTTCAGGCGACCACGAGCAGTCGAAAAGTTAATAGCAATCATGAAAGACACCTCCTATCTATATTATGTACTTTATCTTGTACTTTTTATTGTACCACTTTTGTCTATTCAGTTCAAGTCTTTCCATCTCACATAGGAGAAATATCGCCCCACCATTTCCGAATCGTCTTTGGATCAAGGCCAGTATCCCTATGACAATCAGCCTTGCGGCCCTCCGGGTGCTTCTGACGCCATTCTGACACTCGCTCCTGGGCAGTACCACTTCCTACAGGCCTCCCCTGTTTCGCCTCTCCCATATCCCTCAAAATCGCCAGTTGTCCTCGCGCCAATCTTAAATGCTGTTCCTGCTTGCGCCAATTCCGCTTATTAACAGGCATAGTAAGACCGGAGATCTTCGCTATATCATCCCTGGGAAATGTTACATAGTCCTCGTTAAACATCTCCAGAGCACACACCACATCATCCTTCGTGAAACGGTTGATGTCCTCGATGCTCATATCGTCATAGGGCTTCAGTAGCGAAAAAGCATCCTCACGCAGCTCCTCCTCACTGATTCCGCACTTCTTCGCATAAATCGCCAGTGTCATAATACCGTAGAACCGATGGCCAACTCTGATCTCATCCCCGATTCGGTGCAGCCACCAGTCATAAAGATCCCGCTTGACCGTCCAGCGGCCCCGCCGCTCCTTCTTGACGATCCTCCGCTCATACCAGTCTGGATACTTCTCCTTCGCTTCCTCCAGAGAGAGCCGGCCCTTCCGCATCAGGCCCAGGAGCTGCTGCTGCTCTCCATTGCTATCCGGAATAAACTCCAGCAACTCCTCTATCGTCACCCGACCACCAAGCCGATAGGCTGTCACAGGATACTCCCGCCCCAGCTTGGAGCCAGACCCGACCACTCGAAAGCCCTGTAGTATACCTTGTACCTGCGGCTCTTTAATGGTGGAGGTGTACCTGTTCCATATCTGCCGGGTGAGAGAATATTTCAGTTCCTTTAAGCATTTTTGATTATGCGGATACATAGGAATCGGCTCCTCCAGGACATAATACAGATGAAGTCCTGTCCCACTGTTTACAACAAAGGTCGCCTTGGGCAGAATATCCTTGTTCATCTGGTGCAGCGTGTCCCGGAGCTGGGGCATACCCACCCCATCCAGATCAAAGACCAGGGCATAGAGATACCGAGCATTCTTACCACACCGGCGGCGTCCAAAATAGGACAGAGGAGACATGATGGTAAAGTCAGTATCAAAGACCTCCGACAGCTCTGAAAGCTCATCGGTAATGGTATAGCGTTTGGCCTTACCTTCCTCCTGGATCTCCAACGCGATGCCTGCGGCCTTCGGTACCGTCACTGCAATCCCGTTACCCTTCGCGTCCTCAAAATGGCCCTTCCGCTCAAAGCTGCCCACGGGGAAAATCTCCCGGTAAAACTCAAAGGGCGTGACCGGCTCCAGGAACTTCTCCAAATGCTCATTCTTTTCCCTGTACAATTCCCGCAGCTGCTCCATTGCGGCCTGCTGCTCTATAACCATACACTCACCTCCAAAAGAAAAAGTAGCAAAAAGAAAATCCGCTGCGGCGGGGAACGCCTGCGGGCGAAAGGGGGGAAAGGGGGAGCCAAAGAGCGGCCCCTTCGGGGCCTTAAAGAGAAAGTCACCTCCCCCTTTCCCCCCGTGCTCCGGCTATGGAAATGATGGAAAACCCTATCGGGTTTACCACATTACCACAGCCTCCGCACACCCCCCATTTCCCCTCCGACTTTCTCCCCCTCTAAGAGAGAAATTTACGAATTTCTTTTAGGGCCAAAAGGTCCATAGGGGGGCATATATTATCAATAGATTATTTCCCTATTTTCGACAACCCAAATTTAGCCCTTATTTCTCTCCCTCACTAACCCCTTATATCCGGCATATATTATCAATAGATTATTTCCCTATTTTCGATTGTTATTATAGCCTGTCCAGGCGGCGCTTTCAAGGCCCCCGGACAGGCTAATTTTAGGCGTCGATTTTCCGGACACTGACCGGCGCGACATCGGTACGTTTCAAGCTCCAGCCAGTCTCCAGATCCCGCCAACTCCAGCCGCCATCAGGATCTCGCTCCAGCTCAACCTCGATCCAGTGACCGGCCACCCGGATCTCCAATTGTTCCCCTTCCTCCAGCTCTCTGGTATCCAGTCCAGTCCATACTACGGTTAGGTTATGAGTTACCGCATCCTCTGCACACAATCCCATCTTCATCATTTTTATCTCCTTCAGCTCACTCGCATATCCTTCGGGACGACCTCCAGGGGCCTTGTATGAACTAATATCATTTCCCAGTACCCGTCCCGATAATTGGCCCTAAAGCTCCGGTATCCCATCAGAGCTGCATTCTGTTTCATAAATTCCTCATCTTTATCCGCAGCACTCAGAAAATCCTCATAGTCACCGGCGACCCATCGCTTTATCCCTAACCTGGCAGCTTCCCACTCCCCGGTTTCTGGGAAAAACTCTTCCAGTATCATCCTCTTCGCCTGTTCTGCTGGAAACTCTATCGAATACGGGCTTTGAATCACGGTTTCCCATAGTTTCACTGATTCCAGTCTGTGTCTATTTTTATACCGATAGATTTTTTCTGACGATACCACCACCACATAGCCGGTGTGCTCCTTCTTAGGCTTCAGTTTTCGATCCGCATTCGCTCTTTCTCTGGCAATACGCAGCAGGTTTTCATTTAGTCCCTTCTGATAGTCGCTTTCCGCTTTCTCTTTTTCCAGCGCCTTCATCCATTTTTCTATGGCCTGGTTCGCCTTTTGAATTGTCTGCTGCTCCCTATACAGAGAAGCCCCTTTTTCTTCCTCAACCTTTCTCTTTTCGTTCCTGGTCTCCTGTTCCGCCTGAGAGATTTTCTGCAAAAGGCCCTCGTACTCCTTCAGGGTCAGGATAACATGGGAGCACTCCGGGTCAGATTGGCCACCATCCAGCGTTTTATATCCCATTATCGTCTTTTTTACAAACTCGCTCATGGAAGCGCACCTCCCTTATAGATCCCGGATGTAGTTGTTGGCCACAACATCGATCCGATTATGGCCCAGAGCCTTGCTGCACACCAGCATAGCAGCCTTGTCCAACTTCCGGCCAGATTCATCTTTGCGGCAAGTATACACCTCGCTCTGGTAGCGGTGCCCGGTGCCCTTGTTTACCCGGTCATAGGGAATGTCCTTGATTTCCCTGGCATTGGCTTTATAGATCACCGTGGCATACTCGGCCCGGTATCCATGAACGTCAGCACTTTTGTGAACGTGCTGCCACACCTTTTCCTCTGCCGGTGTGTTACTGATCCGCTCTATGATCTGCCCCGCATTTGGCCCGATGATGGGGCTTAGACGCTCTCTGCCGCCCTTTCCGTTGCGGACATGGGTAAAGTAACCCTCCGGGAATAAAAGGGCGTCCTGGAGCATTTCCAACCGCTTGGTGTCGGCCGGCGTCAGCTCCTCTGCAGGCCGGCTCTCCAGCTGGGAGAGTTCTGCCTCGATCTGCTCTCTGGTGACCAGATCTTTCCCCCGCAGCTCCTCCAGCTCCTTCCGACGCAGCCCCGTCCCCTGACAAAACTTGATCAACCCATCATTGTTCGTCTTGGAGAAGTGCTTATCACGCACCCGGTCGCCGCGGCTCCGCTTGATATTTTCCCGTTCTTTTTTCGGAGCCTTGAAAAAATCTTCATCATCCGGAGAGATCCCGTACAGCTTTCCCATGGCCGACCGCTGCACACCAACTGTCCATGCAGACAGGCCACGATCCACGCCATCCTGTAGCCATTCATTTACATACTTCCTGGCACTTTTCAGCGTAGTACATTCTGGATGGTGTTCTTTGATGTACTTGATAAAATACTTCGTGTGCTTCCAGTAGCTCTGGTAGGTGCTGAAGGAGAAAATCTTATCCTTGTCCGTCCCATTCGCCTTTGCCTCTTTTCTGCTCTCCCCAAACGCTTGCATACTGGTCAATCGTTCATAGGCTTGCTGGTGAAGATCCTTGTGATAAGCCTTGTTGCGCCGGCCCATAGGCCCCTCCTCTCTCGCAAAATAGAATTCTATTTTTATAGATAAGTAGAAATCTATTTTTAATTAAATCTATACATATATAAATCTATATTTCTATAAAACTATAAATCATGATTTCTTGTTTTCTATCATCTGTTCAAGCAAAGCCGCCTCATGTCAGCTCCCATCGGAGACTCGGCAATCGGCAAATACACTTTTTAACGTCTTATGTGTGACGGATTTGGGATCGCTCCCGACACTTTTTTGAACTGCTTATGTGTGCAGTCCCGATTTATTGAGATCTACGGCAGTTCGGGATCTGTCGGCACCTTTGTAGAGGGTACGGCTCTCCAGGAGATCTACAGTATCCTGGCTACTATCAGAGGGTGGATAGGGACATGATACATTTTGCTTACCCATCACTTTCAAAAGGATTACTCGTGTTGGGGTCCATGGTGCGCTTTCCATTTCACAAAGGTTACTGTGGCAAGCCCGCACACCACACAGGAGTATCAACCCTGTCATGGCTTCTGTATGGGTATTTGCTGAACCCCCAGCCGGCAGCTCCCGGCCAAGACGCTCTGGGCCTAATCACTCTTTACCCTCGCCCAGACGAGCCTATCTCTGATCCGCTGCAACCTTACCAGCCGCAGCCTCCATATTCCACCGCCTTCCCATCAGACCGCTGTCCCGGCTCCAGCGCCATTCGCAGCCTATTTCTATCCAGTCTCATCGTACCATACTAAAACGGAGAAGTCAACATATTCAGAGAAATAACCGTATAACGGTTTACCCGTTCACGCATAGCGTAATCGGGTAAACCGTTATATAGCATCGTCCCCCAAAAGTGCAGTTACTTCTGGGGGACGATGCTTTTTTCAAATCAGCTCTGTCTGAAATAATAATTTAGATATTGGATAACCATATCCTCTGCATTTAAATTTGGAACCCTTTGTGGTTCTTTTGAGTAGCTCTCCGTGTTCCCACACAGGAAACTTGCCAATTCTGTCATAGGTCCGCAAACCCGTTCTATATCTCCATCTGGATCATCGCTACTTTCTGGTGTCTGCTCAAAACTAACAAAATTACCATGTGCATCAATTGTAAGATTTGCCGGTGATTTTCCTTGTGTAAGAGTATAGATTGGTTTACTTAAATCCTCAAGTCCACTGCCCAAATCATAATAGTCACATTCATAAAAAACCCCATAGTAAGTTGTGTCCCCGGTTTCATTTTCAACTTTTTCATATATTTCGAAAGCAGGGAGGCTAAGATCTGTTACATATTTTGATGACTGGCTGAATGTTTCAGCATAAGTCTTGGGGTTATAGACCTGAGCAATCGCATTATAAATAGTGGCATCTTCTCCAGTTAGTCCAAATGCTTCTGATGTCGGCATAGGGAAGTCATCCCATCCAACCGGAGTCCCATCCAGCACAATTTTTTCTGGTACATCTGGACTTTCTTCAGGCTCTATGTCATCGTCTTGAGGCTGTTGTGTTTCTGTATCAATCGGCTCGTTAGGCTGATTCTCTTCCCCGCAGGCAGAGCACGAAAAGAGCAGTAACAGCATCATAAGAAAAACTATTATTTTTTTCATTTTAACTCCACCCTAATCGCTCCATACCATGTTTTGGTAGCGCCAGCACTGGTTGTTGCAGTCACCTTTAGAATCCATTCTCCAGAAGCATTCCAGTTAGCGTAGGTCCCTGTGACAGCAGTCGCGTTCGATGCGGTCCAAGAATCGGCTGTGCTTCCATCCGGCTTCAGAAGAGTCATAGTAAGGTTTGCCGCAACATTACTGTATCCAGCAAGGTTCTTCGATGTTGTCTGTGCAGTGATAACGTTCTGCAAAGTGCCACAGGTGAACAGACTCGGCTTTCCACCCTTAAAGGTCTGTGGAATCATAATTTCCACTGCTTTCGTGCTTCCGCCAACAGGGCATACGCTTGAAAGTTTAACGTTTTTTCGGCATCTATTATAGGAACATACCATTACAGTATCTCTCGTATTGCCAGATGCATTCGTAACAAATACTGCATGTGCCTTTGCCGTTGGAACATTATTTGCATATCCTTCTACATGAAGAACAGCACCGACTAATTCTGAAGCAGTGAACGGCAGGGTGTTGGTTCCGCCAGAAATAGAATCTCTCGCACAAACGATACCAGTAGAATCAGAAGCGACATCACCCAGATATTTGCGGAAAGAAGAGCAACTCGCCCACGACTTAGTACCAGTAGTGTTGGTGCACCACCAAGTCGCCGTACCACCTGTGTCCATTCCATTTTTTCCTGGGACATCTGTCCAAGAATTGCTGCCGCCAAATCCTGCCCAGACAGCCTGACTACAGAAGTTCATACAATCTGCACCAAACCAGTGAAATCGCGTGTTTCTAAAGGATGGAGTTTTAGACCCATCATCAGCCGATGAAGTGTACGTTAGGGCATAGTTTGCAGCAGATTGTCTATTGTAATAAATGTCATTGGCAGCGGCAGTAAGGAGCCTCTCCTCAGGCACTTCCTCGAGAGTTGGAGCCACTGTCATTTGAGCAGAAGACTTTTTCACTTCATTCATGGCACGATCATAAGTTGCGATTTCTGATGGCAGATCGTAGCCCGTCTGATAGTATCCCATGAAAGCCACATCATCTGAAACTGCATCAGCAACAACCCACTTGCCATCCATTTTCACCAAGACAAGATTATATTCACCTATCTCAGATGATGGCTCATCGCAATCATTGTATTGATAATTCAGTTCCTCATATACAACCGCAGTCGCATGGTTACCGTCAACAACAACATCGCCAAAATGATACTGTGCATCAAAGAAGGAGTAAGCAAATCCCTGTGTCTTATAAACGTGGCTCTTGTACGCTGCCACATCTTCCATACACTGGAGATCTTTCATCATGCTATTTACAGAAATCTCCTTGCTTTCCATGCTGGCCATAAGCTCTGGCTCGTTTTTCTCAACAAAAGATACCAGCTCTTGTTGAGAAGACACGGATAAAACTGTAGCATCTTCGCTATTCCCCCCATTGGCCTTCACAAGGTGAGGAGTTTGTGTGGCCTCGAGAAGCGTCCGTGGGTTACTCGATGTATTGGTATCTTCATACAGATAGATTTTTCTCATCAGTGAAGAAAGATACCCTTCTGCAGCAATCTTTACATCAGCTTCTTCCTGTTCCATCACCACCGCTGCAGCAGGAGAACCCCCCAAAGCTGCCACCAATGCCAACGCAAGGCAAAAACAAGAAAACCGCTTCATGAAATTCTCTCCTATTACAATAAATTTGGACAGGGAAGCCGGGCAGCCAGTCCGGTTTCCCTTCCATCTCGTGCCTAAGCTACAATGAGAGGAGCAACTGGCTGACCATTCACTCCTTGGGCTTCTATGTCCGTTAGAAAGACTGTCAGCCATCCTCTTGTTGCAGCGTTCGATTTGAGCAGGTTGAGCCACCGGATGCCGGAGAGTTCGTGTCACCCAATAGATTGAATCGGCAGCGAGAAAAGATGGATTCCGGTTGCAGATTCGTTGTATTGGAGGAATGTGGATGAACTGCGTTGGCATCGATATTTCCAAAGGAAAAAGCATGATCGCCGTCATGCGGCCCTTCGGAGAGGTGGTAGTCTCACCCTTTGAGGTACTTCACACCGACAGCGAACTGAGTAAGCTGGCAAAGCTGCTCAAAAGTCTGGACGGTGAGACCCGTGTGGTGATGGAGTCCACGGGCAATTACCACGCGCCGGTGGCCTGGCTGCTCCACGACGCGGGGCTTTATGTCTCCGTAGTCAATGCAATGCTGGTGCATGACTATGGGAACAACAGTTTAAGACGGGCCAAGACTGACAAGAAGGATGCCGTGAAGCTGGCCAACTACGGCCTTGACCACTGGCTCACGCTGCCGAGATATGTCCCGGAGGAGGATACCCGGCTCATGCTGAAGTCTTGCTACCGGCAGTACCAGCAGTATTCCAAAGTGCGGACCATGCTGAAGAACAACCTGATTTCCCTCCTGGATACCGCTTTCCCGGACGCAAACCGCCTGTTTACCAGTCCGCCCCGCGCCGATGGCAGCG
>ENA-ORTU01004558-ORTU01004558.1-human-gut-metagenome-genome-assembly--contig:-NODE-4558-length-10523-cov-9.547669_pt1 | contig 10523 bp, 19 predicted proteins | sample MGYA00241910_ERZ509184 | MGnify/ENA primary metagenome ERZ509184 (study PRJEB26280, sample SAMEA2338847) | human gut metagenome | biome: human gut; feature: human-associated habitat; material: faeces...
GCTCTTTGTCCTGCCCCGAACAGGATATGATGCTCTTCCGTCTGCTTTACGGAATAGTCGCCGTTTAACCGGGCGCATAAGTAGCAAATGCCCTTTTGACTGTTTAAAATGCTTTTTTTGTGGATTTTCCGTTTTTTCTTCTTTCTCGGCTTCGGGAAAGCCATGTCCGAATAGTCAATGCTCATCTTCCGTCTCCTGTGTGTATAACTCATGAGTCCCGTTTAGGATCTTTAGTTCTTCCAGTGATCGAAATGAGAACCCCATCTGCTGAAGTAATCTATAGAAGTCTCTTAGGCATTTCATCCTTTTTTCGTAGTGTCCGTAATAGTCAGTTGCTTCGTACGGCTCTGCCGTCCAGGTCAAGAGGATCAGCATTTGCTTTTCTTGGCTTATTTCTGCAAATTCTTTTTCGATCCGTTCTTTTTCCTCTTCTTTCGCTTCGTACGCGTTTTCGATCCCGTAAAATCCATACACCGCGTTCATGTGTGCTACGCTTCCGCCGTCCGTTATCCGGTTTATCATGATCTTCCAGCCTGTTTCTTTTACATCAACTTCTTTCGGTATTGTGATTTTTCCCGACACAAGTTCTTTAATAAAATCGTTCCTTTCCCTTCTCATCCTTTTCAGGATTTCCGTTATTTTTCTTTTGTTTTCCTTGATTTTCTCCGTTTTCTTTTCCTGTTCCGTTTTTTCCCGCTCTTTTTGTATTACTTTTTTTACTACATAGATCCTATCGTAGTATTGATAATAATAGAGCTGATCTTTTGTGTCTTGCAGATCGATTTTTGTTTGATCCTCCCACTGTGATAGATCAATATTTGTTATCTCTTTCCATTTTCCGGTCCATCTTTCTTCTTTCGCTCTTTTCGGCGCGGCTTTTACTCCTTTTTCTTCCAGTATTTCAAACACTATTTGAGCGTTTTTCTTTATTTTTTCTTCTTTCACGGCCTGTTTTGCTTTCCATGCGATTTCGCGTGACGATACTGCAGTCTTAAGGATTTCATTCCTTTTTTTGATGTCTTGTACCTTCTCCAGCTCGTAAAGGTCCGTTAATGTGAGTTGGAAGTCCTTATTTTTTTCGCGCCTCGTAAGTGTTTCTTGATCCAGTTTTGCAAGATTTAACCTATGTCGTACTGTACTTCTGCTAAATCCGGTCTTTTCCGCGATTGTTGTTTCTGTTTCTCCCAAATCCAACATGAGCTGGAATCCTTGTGCTTGCTCGCTTACTGATAGATCGCTGCGCTGCATGTTTTCCAACAACATCGTTGATATTTGCTCTTTTTCCGTCATTTCCACAACGGAACAGGGCATTGTTTTCAATCCCGCTTTTCTCGCTGCCGTCAGTCTTCGGTTTCCGATCACTACAAGATAGTGGTCTTTTTTGTCCGGGTTTGGTACTACAGTCAAATTTTGCATTACGCCACGAGCTTTTATGCTTTCCGCCAGCTCGTCAATGTCGGTGTATACCTTCCGCACGTTCTGCGGGTGTATGTCTAACTGTTCGATTGCAATATCTTGTATCATATCTGCTCTCCTTTCAGTAATTTTTCCACTTCCCACCAGGTAAACGATCTTTTGATCCCGTAAGGGTTTTCAAAAAGTGCGTGGTGTGGAAACGCTTTTAAAAAGCGCATCCGTTTCTTGATGGCAGTGTGTTTTTCGCTTCTTTCCGGCTGCTGCCGGAAAATCAACGTATATATCTTTCCTTCAACGAGTCTTGGGCGGTTGCCGATGTATTCCCTTGCGTTTTTCGCGCATCTTGCTTCTTTTGTAATTCTCATGGTGTCCTCCTTATGTTAGTTCTTCTCTTAGCAATCCCTGATAATCATTGCTGGCGCAAAAGCGAAATTCCGTTTCGTGTTTCTCCGCTTCCTCAAGGTACATTTTCCATAATTCTTTATTTTGGACTTCCGCGCCTGTGGCTTTTTTCCACTCGGATCGCCGCCACTTCTCCGGCGCTCCTTGTTCTGAAATATTTTTGATATAAGCGTTATCAGTGTGAATTACAACATGACACTGCTCTTTTAATTTTTGTAATGATTTTATGATTGCGATCAGCGTCAATCTGTTGTAAGTAGATTCGCACTCTTCGCCACTCATGACCCGGTATGCTTCTTCTCCGTTTGACCTAGTAAATACTAGGGCGGATGCGTATTTCCCATCTTTTACAATGGGGGATTTTATGGTGGTTTCTATGTAGATATTTACTGTTTTCATTTTAAATCCTCCTGTGGATTCTGATCAGTGTGTATCTGCGGTATCTCATCCCCGTAGCCGGGTTGATCCCCTCGTAACTGTTTGCGATGTAATAGCCTTTTTTGGGTTTTACTTCTTTTTGCCAGCGTACAAGTTTTTGGGATTTCGGTTCGGGTAACGGCATATTTTTCGCATGGTTGTAGCTTGCTTCTTTTAGTCGCGGTTTTCCTTTGCTTCCGTCCGATCGTTTTTCTCTTGTTTTTTCGTTTTTTGTCATATAGTTTGCCAGTTTTGTAAAATCCTCATCGTAAAACCGGCTTTTTTTGATCTGCGTAATATAGATTGCTCCGTGTTCCCATGCATCTTCGATCCATTCTGCCGCCCCTGATGTTTTTTTAATGACTAGATGGATGTGCCATGCACCCTTTGTGCCCCGCTCTATGTTTCTGATCCAGTAAAACGGAGTGTTTGCCTTTTTATATTTCGGACGGAGCTTTCGGAGTGCTTTTTGTAAGTCTTTTAGTGCCACTGTCATGTCTTTCGGTCTTTGCTCGACTTTGTAGGTGTATGTTACAAAGTAGTCTCCCGTGTCAAAATATTCGATCAGTAATCGTCTGCATATCTTCGCTCGGTTGGCTTGGTTGACTGCCGCCATCTGTTCCGGCGTCGGTTTCTTTTTCTTTTGCCGTGCCTTTCCTTTTGCTCCATATCTTCCGTCTGGATATTCCTCTACGTCGTAGACGTCTCCGCCCCGTAATTTGTACGTTTTTCTCCGTGTTGCCATCTTTTATCTGTCCTAACTTTAATATCTTTATCGAGGTTTAAAAGCGGGAGTCCCCGCGTGTATCGCTTGACTTCCCGCCTCTTATTTGATACAATATATTTGTCCTAACAAGAGGCGGGAACGCCATCTTTTAAGCGCATCAGTTGCTGTGATGCGCTTTTTTTAATTGATTACATATGTACCGCCGCGCTTTTTTTGCTTTTCGCGCGCATACGCTTCGACTTCCGATCTGGTCATTGCCTTGCACTCTAATGCGTACGGATCTCCCCAGCGGATGATCCACAAAATAACTTCTTCTTTCATTTCATGAGGTGTTTCGCTGCTTCTCTCGCTATTTCTTGTGCTGATTTTTTTATTTCCTCTTCTATTTCTTCTTGCGTCATTGTGGATGTTTTAACTATTTTTTGCATTGACTTTTCTGCGTGTTTTTTTCCGTACTCTTCTTCGAGGATGTTTCTTATTCCTCTTAATATCACGACTGTTTCTGCTTCTAATAATATTAAATTTCCTTTTATTTCCACATTGCCTTTACTGCATTTAATCATCTTTACAAATTCCTTTCGTTAAAATGTTTTTTAGTTTTTGAATCTGATCTCCATCAAGTCCGCTAACATTAAATATTCTTGTGCTTTCTTTGTCTCTCCATGCGTTTCGCAGACCTTATCTCTGAACTGCGCAAGCGTTCCGTAGAAACATCCACAGCGTACGCCTACATCTCCATCTTTAAGCCGGAAGAATGTGGTTGTGCGATTACAAGATCCGAAACCGTGAGCATATGCATAATCCTTATCGCCGGAAACCCGCGCATTGCCGGAAACCTGTGCATCTCCGCACACCATCGCATCGCCGGAAACCTGTGCATCTCCGTACACCCACGCATTGCCGTACACCCACGCATTGCCGTACACCCGCGCATTGCCGTACACCAGCGCATCGCCGGAAACCTGTGCATCTCCGTACACCCACGCATTGTCGTCATGACCAAGGTTTGATTCCTTCTCCACATACCCGCCAAGTTCTCCGGCTTCCACATCGCCGAACTCAACAAGGGCACGGATGCGGAACAGCTTTGTCCCGAACATATTTGTAATAAATTCATTTGTTAATTCAAATTTCTTCACTTTCTTCACCCTTTCTGTTATAATAAAAATGATTTTTTAACTATGCGCCCAGAGGTTGCCGCCTCATTTATGGGCGCTTTTTTGTTCTGTAAACGTCAAAATCTTCGTGATTGCCTATACTTCCCCACGATGTGATCTGATCATGTTTTACAAGTACAACCGCGTTTGCATAATCCTGATCGTATTTCAGACACCATTCTTCAAGTAGATCTAAGATGCAGTTCATTTCTTCTTCGGCATCTTTCTTTACCTTTACATCCATTTCTTTGTTCACCTCCTTAGATTGGTCCTGCCTGCAAGATGTAAATGATCATAGCCATCACCGCGTTTAACATCATGCTGGCAACCGTTACTGCGATCAGACCTCTTGCAGCGCTGTCTCTTTCTTTTCTTTTGTGCTGAATTTTCTCCTGCTTGTGATCCTCTTCCGGAAAATTTCTCCGCTCGATCGGGATCAGCTCCAGCTCCGGCACTGTCGGTAATTTAATCTCTTCCATGCTTGTCCTTCCTTTCTACCGCTTACGCGGTTTTCTCTATTATGTAGTTTCTGTCAAAAAGAACCCTTTGGTTAACACTTTCTGCAAATGCCTCTTTATCTTCCAGTTCCTTAACCTCTACTTCTTTTCCGTCAATTACTACAATGCTTTTTATGATCATTTACACCACCTCTCTAAAGCTTATGAAACACTGTTTGTACTTGTTGCGTTGTCCAATGAAATCCCCTGTACTGTAAATACAGGACACTGGCATGTCCGAGTACTACGAAAGGAGTTCCATCATGATGCAAAATTACTATTTTTATATCTATCCAGATATTAACGGCAATTATGAAGTACATACAGAAAACTGCTATTATCTTCCATCCGAACTTAACAGACAGTATATTGGAAGATACAGTTCTTGTCAGGCAGCTATAATTGCTGCGCAGATTGCTTATCCCGATAAAAAGTTTGACGGATGTTATCATTGTTGCCGTGAATGCCACAAGGGATAATAATGGGGCTGGCTTTTCGTCAGCCTTTCATTGTGGCGTTCTTTCTAAACACCTCACGTACAATCTCGCACGCCTCGTCCAGATTCTCCAATGTCATATTGTTCTGAATCATACACCGCGAAATCTCATTGCTTAATATCGCGCTCTGGTCTTCTCGGAATTCTCTATCAAGCATCTCCATAGCCAACTTAATCACTCTCCTTTCTCTTCTGTCCGTTTTATTGACAGCTGATCTGCATGCTACTTGCTATTCTCCTCCACCTCTCCTATACTGTTAATACAGGCACTGCCATGCCGAGTATTATGAAAAGGAGAGATACTATATGTATGATGTTTATTTTTCATATTTCGATGGAAATGATCACTTGTGCACGAATGTAGATAAAATCGAAATTCCTACTTCATCCGGAATAAGAACATATTCGGGCGATGAAATTGCATCTCAGCATTTTAGGATTCACTCAGAGATTTACCTGTATAGTTCTAGTACAAGTTACACAATTTCTACAACTGGGTTAAAAGCCATCGAAATCAGAAAGAAATAATCTTTCTATATTAGAACCTCTATACTAATTTCTGTATGGGGGTTCTCTTTCTTTAATTCTTCTGCTTTCTTCAAAACATCACTAACATCGTCCATCCTTGTTATGTGAAAAATTATTTTTATTCTCATTATTACCTTCACCTCCTCTTCTGCTTCAAAGTCATGTTTATCGAACACCTTTCCTGTTACACTACTCTAGGAAGTACTCAATAGATACTCCGAAGTAGTCGGCGAGGATTTTTAACTTGTCAGCTTTTGGATTGCTCCTGCCCGCCTTCCAATTTGAAAAAATGTTTTGACCAATTCCTGTATCTTTCGATACCTGATACGCTGTTTTGTTGGTTTTATCCAATAATTCAGCAAATTTTTCGTACACTTTTGCACCACCTTCCTTAATTAGCGTTATTGAATTTACTTTCAATATGTGATATACTTCCAATTGCAAAACCAATTAAACATTATTCGAAAGTACATCACATATCGTAAGTTCGTAAGACGCTTACTTTCGTTTGCGTAACTAAATACTACATCAGCATTCGTTATTAGTCAAGCATTTTTACTTACTTTTACGAAAGTATGCTATTTTCGTGAAAGGAACACAAAAAATGTATGAAATATTTGAGCAACTTTTACAAAAATACGGCATTAGTGCATACAAGGTAGCTAAAGAAGCAGGGGTGACACAAACAGCGTTAAGTAATTGGAAGAACGGAAGGAATACTCCATCTGTGCCTACCCTTCAGAAGATTGCTGAGTATTTTGGAGTAACTGTCGACTACCTTATGACAGGAAAGGAGGAAACTGAAAAAGAGCCAAAACTGAAACCTAAAGACGAAAAAGACATAAAAGAGATTCTTGCCAACACCGAGCAACTGCTCAAGCAGGATGGACTCATGTTTGACGGTGATCCGGCATCCCCGGAGGCGATCGAGTCCATCCTGTCAGCCATGCAAATCGGCATGGAGATGGCAAAGAAAAAGAACAAGGAGAAATACACTCCGAAAAAGTATAAAAAGGATTGATGTTATGAATATTAAACGGCTGGTGGATTCTCTGGTCAGAAAGTACAAATCACGGAATCCCTTTGAGATAATCGAGCATTTCAATGTAATAGTTGTCTTTTATCCCTTACACGGGGTAAAAGGATTTTATCAGTACTTTCAGCGTAACAATATCATCTATATTGATGAAACATTATCCGACAAAGAGAAACTGTTTGTTTGTGGGCATGAGCTGGGTCACATGTTCTTGCACAAGAAAGCGAATGCAATCTTCATGGACTCTCGGACGCAACTCAATACTACTAAGTACGAAATAGAGGCAGATCGATTTGCGATGAATCTATTGCTTTCCGATGCAGATATAGAGGAGCATTTAGATTTTTCTACAACACAGTTCTCACGGCTATTCGGGTACAATAAGAAGCTAATAGAATTACGGCTGAAAGATTTTAATTAATGTGGTGTTTTCTCGGAACAAATACAAGAGAAGAAAGGGAAACTTATGGGATTCACAGATATATTTAAAGGAAAACAGTATAAATCTGAGTTGGAGACGCTGCAACAAAAATATGAAGATTTACAATCATTATTAACCCCGGAAATGCAAAATGCTTTTGCTTTACAAAACAAAATCAGAGATTTAGACTCTATTATCCAGCAACGCAACCAGACAATTTCAGATTGTGATAACACTATAATCTCCAAAAATGCACAACTTGAAGACATTGAAAGACATATCTCTGACAGGAAAACAGAACTTGTTTCCGTGGATGAAGAGATATTGGTTCAGGAATTCGGACTATATAAACCGCATTATGATTTCGCAAATGCACTGGAGTATAAAGAAAAGCTATCCGAAATAAGGGCAAAGCAAAAAGCGATGATAAAGAATAAAACTGCTGTATCTGGCTTTACTTCATGGCAGGTTAATGGTAGTGCTTCGAAAGGAAAGAAAATGGTTTCCGACACACAAAAATTATTATTACGAGCGTTTAACAATGAATGTGATGAAGTTGTCGGGAAAGTAAAATATACTAACTTTGATGCTTCTTTAAACCGGATAAATAAATCTGCGGAAACCATTTCCAAACTTGGTACAATAATGGGAATATCCATAAATCGCCCGTATCTGAATTTGAAGATTGAAGAGCTGAAACTAGCGTTTGAGTACCAGCAAAAGAAACAGGAAGAAAAGGAAGCTCAGAAAGCCGCTCGCGCCGAAATGCGGGAAGCTGCAAAACTTCAAAAAGAAATCGAAGCTCAACGAAAGAAAATAGAGAAAGAACAGACACACTATCAAACGGCCTATGAAAAATTGTTAAAACAATTAGAATCCTCACCTGACGACGCTGATTTAATTCAGAAGAAATCCGAACTCGAAACTCAGCTTCAGGATATAGATAAAGCTATGAAAGATATTGATTACAGAGAAGCAAACCAGCGCGCTGGATATGTATATATAATTTCAAACATCGGCGCTTTTGGCGAGAATGTATACAAAATAGGTATGACGCGCCGTCTTGATCCACAAGACCGAGTTGATGAACTTGGTGACGCATCCGTGCCATTCAACTTTGATGTACATGCTATGATATTCTCTGATGATGCGCCAGCTCTCGAAGCTGCGTTACATAAAGCGTTTGAGGATAGAAAGCTTAACATGGTTAATACAAGACGAGAGTTCTTCAATGTTACATTAGACGAAATAAAAGAGGTTGTTAAAAAGAATTTTGACAAAACAGTAGAGTTCATCGATGTGGCTGATGCCGAGCAATATCGCATCAGCCAAAAAATGAAACATCAAAGTAAATAAAAAACCGCCCCGGTGCGCCAACACCAGGACGGAAATAACTAACGTCTCCTGCCCCACAGTGGCAGGGGAACAACTAAATAATGTATTTACCCAGACAGCCGAGGGGCGTGCTGGTTCCCGATCCAGTCTTGTGGAAAGGGGAAATACTTATGAGTACATATGAAGAAATGCAGATTTTACTTACATTTGCTCTGCTTGTAGTTGCAATTCTGAATTTGAAGCATAAGTAAGCCGCCCTGTATCTTGGTCGGATAGGACGGCTTACTTTGTAAACAGTTATATTCGCCGGATCGGGTAGCTTGCACCTACCTATCGGCTGTCTTGTTAAGTACATTATAGCAAATGTACCTAAAAAGTCAAGAACCGCTCCTGCGCCAACAGGAACGGCTCAAGTAACATTCCGAAGAATGATACCCCAACTCAAAAATATTGTATCATCTTCGGTCAGCTATCGCAATCAGAACATTTGTTTCTTGATAGCTGTTATTTTTATACTCATTTTCCTGCTCTGTCAGGAATAGAATGAATCAACCGAGGTGATGTCATGAAAACTAAATATTGTTATGGTTATGTTAGGGTATCCACATCCGGCCAAGAAGAACTCTCTCCTGATTCGCAGGCAAAACTGTTGAAAGACTTTGCTAAAAAGAACGATATGATTGTCCTGCAAATCTTTTATGAGCTCGGTATTTCCGGTCGGAAAGCTGACAAGCGTCCGGAGTTTCAAAAGATGATCGCTCTTGCCAAATCAGACAAACATCCTGTAGATTGTATCATCGTGTGGAAATTCAGTCGATTTGCAAGAAATCAGGAAGAGTCTATTGTTTATAAATCTCTTTTAAAGAAGAAGCACAACGTAGAAGTCTTGAGCGTTTCCGAGCCGCTTGTAGACGGTCCGTTCGGCTCTTTGATCGAGCGCATCATTGAATGGATGGACGAGTACTATTCTGTCCGTCTTTCCGGCGAAGTGACACGAGGTATGACAGAAAAGGCAAAACGCGGCGGCTATCAGGCGCGTCCTCCGCTTGGATATAAAATCCAAGAGCGCGGAAAACCTCCTGTTATTGTGCCGGAAGAAGCTGAAATAATTAAAATCATATTTGATAAATATGTAAATGAACATACCGGAATATTCGACATAGCACGCTATCTAAATTTGTGTGGGTTTAAAACATCTCACAACAAACCGTTTGAACGCAGATCTATTGAATACATCTTACAGAACCCAACTTACTGCGGTATGATCCGATGGAACCGTACCGTAAGCGAAACAAACGAAATCCGACCGGAATCAGAATGGATTGTCTCTGATGGTCAGCAACCTGCTATTATATCTAAAGAATTATTTGACAAAGCGCAGATCCGTTACAAAAGCGAATACAAACCATCCGGCACCAGACCTTCCTCTACATACAAACATTGGCTTTCAGGTCTTATGAAGTGCCCTGTATGCGGAAGAACCATGATTGCCAAAACAGTAAATAACCAAAAATCATACTGCTATTTTACATGCTATGGGTACTCAAAAGGAAAATGCCTTGCCAAGACATCTGTAAGCTCCTTGAAGCTGGAACCAGCGGTACTTGCATCCATAAAAGAAGTTCTGGACACTGGCAACATCATCTACAGGCACGTTGAACCGGTGCAGGAAACTTCTGTGGATCTAAACGTCATTATTACGGAGCAGTTAAGAAAGAATGTGGAAAAATTTGACCGCATCAGAGAAGCGTACCGTAATGGAGTAGATACACTTGATGAATATAAAGAAAATAAGCGCATGGTTCAGGAAGAAAAAGAGATGCTGGAAAAGCAGCTTGCAGACATAAAACCAGCAGAACCTACTATTGATACTTCTAAAATCGCTATGTTAGAAAAAGTAAGAAATGTATATGAAATCATAGAATCTGACTCTGTGGACTCCGTAACCAAAAATGAAATCCTAAAGAGCGTGATAGAAAAGATTATATATGATCGCTCAAAAGATGAGCTGAAAGTTTATTACTACTATGCGCCGGAATCTCAGTAAAATCAAGGGATTTCGCAGTTTTGTAGGTTATAACAAAAAGGTCA
>ENA-ORTU01004579-ORTU01004579.1-human-gut-metagenome-genome-assembly--contig:-NODE-4579-length-10483-cov-9.352417_pt1 | contig 10483 bp, 10 predicted proteins | sample MGYA00241910_ERZ509184 | MGnify/ENA primary metagenome ERZ509184 (study PRJEB26280, sample SAMEA2338847) | human gut metagenome | biome: human gut; feature: human-associated habitat; material: faeces...
GGTTCGGGAAAAAAATACAAACAATGTTGTGGTAAATAGCTTGTTTTATAAAAGTTTGTGAGTTTATCAATAGTCAAAAAAAGGCAAAAAATTGTGCACATAACGCCATTTGTGCACATTTTGTGCTCATAAATGAAAAATATGTAATACTATCTATGCTTCATAGTGTTATATGTACTGGAAAAAAGTAATCTTTGAGTTTGGTAAGAATCATAAACAACGTTGTAGTAAATAGTTTGTTTTATAAAAAAATGGGATGGTGAAAATATGAAAATAGTTTTAGGCTCTATGAATGTTTCTAAACAAAGATCAATTTTAATTGCAATGAATGAATTAGGATTTGATGATATTTCTATTGTCCCTGTTAATGTTAATTCTTTAGTAAGTTCTAAACCTATTAATGATGAAACTTTAATAGGTGCAAAAAATAGAAATCATGGTTTATATAATTATTGCATGGAAAATGATATTTCATTTGATTTACTAATTAGTATTGAGGGTGGATATGAACAGATAGATAATACATATTTTATTGTTACTTATGCATCAATATTAGACCAAAATGGTAATGAATTTATAGGAAAATCAAGTGGTCTTCAAATTACTGAAAGAATGTTTAATTATGTTAAAGATGGAAAATCTTTGAATAAAGTTATTGAATGTATTCTTGGTAATAGTAGTAATAAAAAAGATAATGGAATAACTGGATACCTAACAACTGGGTATTATAGGAGAGATATATTTGAATCCTCAGCAGTTATAAGTGCAATGGAAACTTTATTAAATTTTAAATCAAATTACAAAAAATTAGATAAAAAAATAGATAAAACACATAACGTTGAAAAAATTTGAAATAATTAGTAATATCATATATGATGTTATGCTTTTTTGAATATGTGATGGGAACAATGTGCACATTTTGTGCTCACAGACTAAAAAATGTATGGTAAAAATAATACTATATGTAACATTTATACCAATACTGTTCAGACCTTTAAACCTTGAAAAACCTATAATACTATACATACTTCATAGTATCATATATACTGAAAAAGGATGAACTTGCGGAAGTGGCAAAAAGTATAAAAACTGTTGTGGAAAGTAACATAAAATAAGGGAAAACTAATAATTATAAAAATTATAAATTAGTTCGAGTTATATAACTTGTCCACGTAATGTGGTGAAAACCTAAGTAAAATAAGGATGTAGACAACGTTTTAAATGTGGACATCATTTTTTCTATAATTAATGGTATAATATATGTAGGAGTTGATAGTATGCTTTATTTAAAGAAAATAAATTTTGAAGATGTTGAGGAAGAATATAAAGCAATAAAGTCCATGCCAGCACAAGAAAATGGATTTGAAAATAAATATCATGATGTTACAAATGAAGAATTTATAAATGAAGTAATTCCTAAACTGTTAAAAAATTCTGAAGGGTTAGATTTACCTGATGGATATGTCCCAGATACGTACTTCTTTTTGTGGGATGATGATAAGATAGTCGGATTATTCAAAATAAGACATTATTTAAATGATTTTTTAAGAAAAGGTGCAGGCCATATAGGATATGGAATATTACCTGAATATAGAGGAAAAGGTTATGCTAAAAAAGGATTAGTTTTAGCAATTGAAAAATGTAAAGAAATTATTAAAGAAAACGAAATATATTTATCTGTTCATAAAGATAACCCCGCTTCGTTAAGAGTACAATTAGAGTGTGGAGCTTTTATAGTTGGAGAAACTGAAGAAGAATATTTAACTAGAATAAAATTGAAGTATAATAATATTACTTTTGGATTTAGGGACTTAAGAAGAGATGATTGGAAAAGAATTACTGAAAAAGAAGTAATAGTTGAAGATGAAAAAAATGATTTTTTTGAAGGAAAAGTATGCTTTTTAGATATGCAAAAAGTTAAATCTCCTTTATCAGTAGACTCACCAGTTGGTAAAGTTACTATAGCAGATAATAACTATAAGAATTTGATATTCGCCCCTAAAGGAAAAAATTGGTGGCTAACTGTTATGTTTGATGATCAAGATAATTTGATAGAAAGTTATTTTGATATAACTAGAACTAATGATTTTAGTAATCCAGAAAATCCATATTTTGTTGATATGAAATTAGATGTTTGTATACCTAATGGGCATGAACCAACAATAATGGATGAAGATGAATTAAAAGAAGTATATGAACAAGGTTTGATTACAAAAGAAGATTATGAAAATGCATATAATATAGCGAACAAAATTATAAGCACATATAATTCACATAAAGAAGATTATTATGAATTTATATATAATTTATATAATAAATATAGAAATAAAGAATTAGGAAATATTAAAAGTAAGTAATATTTAAAAGTATTGACAGTAATTGTTAATGCTTTTTTTGATGTAAAATGTTTTTAGAAAGAGGAGGAATAAGATATGATAAACATACGTAAAAGAAATAATCTGTATGAATACAGATTTGAAGTAGGAAAGGTTAATGGTAAAAGAAAACAAATATCAAAATCTGGTTTTAAAACAAAAAGAGATGCATATATAGCAGGACAAAGAGCATATGAAGAATTTATTAATGGAGAAAATACAAAAGAGTGTAATATGTTATATTCTGAATATTTAGATTACTGGATGAGGGAGTATTTTGAAATAAATTATAAATATTCTACAGCAAAAAGATATAAAGAATCTTTTGGTAATATTAAAAGAGAGTTAGGTAATTATAAACTATCTGCAATTACTTCATTTTGTTTAAATAAAACATTATTAAGATTGTATCAATCTTCTACTACAAAAGAAGCATTAAGAAACTATCAAAAAGTAATTAAAAGTTCATTAAGAGACGCTACTTACAATTTTTAGGTAATTTTAACTTGAAAAAAGCGTTTAGATAAGTTTTAGATAAGTTTTTTTGCCCAAATCAGCCTTAAAATTTAAAAAGTGTGTTATAATTTTAAAAAATATGTTACAATATTATTAGGAGGAATTACTATGGAGGATAAAAATATTATTTATAATAAAACAAATGATAATATAACACCAATTGATACATCAGCAAAAGACTTTGCTTTTGAAGCTGATACAGCAAAGGCAAGAAGACAAATGGAAGAAAGAGCTAGAGTTATGAATCAACCAATTGATACATCAGCAAAAAATTTTGCTTTAAAAGCTGAATTAGAAAAAGCGAAAAGAGCATTACTAGAAGAGCAACAAGCTATGTATCAAGATATTGATGTAACACATAAAACTAGATAAAAAATAAATTTATGAATTTAGTCTTTGAATTCTTTTTATTTTGATAACAAATCAAAAGATAATATATGAAAAAATAATTGCTAAATCTATTTTTTTAGATAAGTTATTAAATAAGTTTAAACTGCATTGTCAGAAAATTAGACATAACTTTTTTACAATTTCTGAGTAATTTATTAAAACTTATGAGTAAGAAAGACCAATTTTAAAGCAAGAAATTACAAGGCTGTTTTAATGGTTTACCATGTGGTTCGGGTCGAAAATATAAACAATGCTGTGGAAAGTAAGATAGAATAAGGGAAAACTTAAAATTACAAAAGTATTAAGTTGGTTCGAATTTTATAACATGTCCACATGAAACTGAGAAATCCTAGATAAAATAAGTATGTGGACAAAAAATAATTTGTGGACAATTAAAATTTATGATATAATATGTTGCAAAGCAGTGACGAAGGAATATTAATTAGTTAAGCATAAAAGTGAGCTTGGTATAGTGTGAACAAGTTATGATACTATTTAATTCCTACCTTCAGAGTGAAATGAAAACATTTCCGGTGAATAGCCGTTATCAAAATTAAGTAAAATAAAGGATGGCACCGTGCTTTTGCGCTCCTTAAGTGCTATCCTTTTTTGTTTAAAGAAAGGGTGAATAAAATGAGATTAAGTAGGTTAAATATTAAAAAGATTAATCTAAATGATATTGATAGTAATTACTCTGGTCAAGATATTTTAATGAAACTAGGAGAATTATATCAATTTGAAAGTGGTATTTATGGTTATGGTAATTTATGGACAAAACTAGAAAGAATAGTTGAAAATATCATAATTGAAGAATTAGATAAGGCAGGATGTATTCAAGTAGAATTTCCAAAACTTCAACCAAGAAAAATATGGGACCAATCTAATAGATGGGATACCTATACAAAAAATGGAGATATAATGTTTACAATAAACAATAATTTAGGTGAATATGGACTTGCTCCAACTGCAGAAGAATGTGCTACTTTATTTGGTGCCAATAGATTATCTTCATACAAAAATTTACCAGCCATTTATTATCAAATTGGTGAAAAATTTAGAAAAGAAATTAGAACTAGAGGATATTTATTTAGGCCAAGAACTTTTGTTATGATGGATGCTTATTCATTTGATAAAACTGAAGAAGATATGCAAAAGACATATGAACTAATGCATCAAGTATATTTAAATATATTTAAAAGACTAGGTATCAAAATTATACCAACTGTTAGTGATAATGGAGTTATAGGTGGTAAAGTAGCAGAAGAATTTCAAGCAATTACTAATTTAGGAGAAGATAAAACTCTTTATGATGAAAAAAATGATATTGGGATTAATAAAGAAGTTTTAGAATTTGATAATAAAGATGAATATCTTAAACAATTAGGAGTAACAGATGTTACTAATTTAAGAGAATATAGTACTGTTGAATTAGGAAATAATTTCCAACTTGGAACAAAATATTCTGATAGCATGGGACTTTTCTATATGGATGAAAATAATGAGAAGAAACCATATTATATGGGATGTTATGGAATTGGTTTAGGGAGAATAATTGCTTGTTTAATAGAAAATAATGTTATTAAAGAAAATGATAAAATTAAAGGTTTTGCATTACCATATGATATAGCCCCTTATAAAGTACAAATAATATATAATGAAAACAATAAAGAAGAAGGAGAAAAACTATATAATTACTTACTACAAAATAATATTAATGCAATAATTGATGATAGAGAAAATTTAAATATTGGTAATAGAATAAATGATGTTTATGTTTTAGGAACACCTAAAATGATAATATTAGGTACCAGATTTGATGGAAATAATTACGAAGTAGAAGATACAAAAACGAATAAAAAAGAAGTTGTTAACATAGATAACATAATAAATATATTAAAATAGTAAGATGAGGCAATTAATATTATGTCCTTTTTAATAAGATTTAATTTGGTCGAATTCGAGCAAATTGATTGTTATATAATATAAAAAATAGTATAATGTCTATTATAAATTAACTAAAAATATTTTGAAAAGGAGGATAAAACATGGATAATAAATTCATTGGAAATGAGAAAAATATTTTGTTTTATAATGATGAAGAAGGCAATACAAAAGTAGAAGTACTTTTAGAAAATGAAGATGTTTGGTTAAATACAGAAGCATTAGCAGCACTTTTTAATGTTAAACGACCTGCAATTACGAAACATATAAATAATATTTATGAAGATGAAGAACTTGAAGAAAGACGCACATGTTCCAAAATGGAACATATGGGTAACAATGGCAAACAAGTTTATAATACAAAATATTATAATCTTGATATGATTATTTCAATAGGTTTTAGAGTTAACTCTAAAAAAGCAATTAAATTTAGAACTTGGGCAAATAAAATAATTAAAGATTATATGGTTCAAGGTTTTGCATTAAATGATGAAAGATTTTTAAAAGCAAAAAAATCTGATCAAGAGTATTTTAAAAGATTACTTGAAAGAATTAAATTAATTCGTACAAGCGAGAGAATGTTTTATCAAAAAATTACTGATATATTTGCTGAGTGTTCTATTGATTATGATAAAAATAGTGATACTGCAATAAATTTTTATAAAACTATTCAAAATAAATTTCATTATGCAATTACTGGAAACACTGCTGCTGAAATAGTTTATAAAAGGGTAGATTCTAAAAAAGAAAATATGGGACTTACTACCTGGGAAAATTCACCTGATGGTAAGATTTTGAAATCTGATGTAATTATTGCCAAGAACTATTTAAATGAACAAGAAATTAAAAATTTAAATAATTTAGTAAACTTATTTTTGGATATTGCTGAAAATAATGCAGAGAGAAATATAACAATGTATATGGAAGATTGGAAAAATGAAGTAGAAAATGCCCTAAAAGTCTTTCATTATGAAGTTTTAGAAGGAAAAGGAAAAATCTCACATAAACAAGCAGTCGAAAAAGCAGAAAATGAATATGAAAAATATAAAGTTATACAGGATAAGAATTATGTGTCAGATTTTGATAGACTATTAAGTGAAACAAAGCAAATTGAAAATAAATAAATTGCAGATTGGATAAAAAGGCAAAAATTGATATAATCATATCAGATGAACGGATGTGGACAATGTCCAAAAGAAGTCCACGTTAGAGAAATACTTATAGTACAGATAATATCATAAATATGAATAATATAGATGTTACCTAGTTCGATAAATAAAGAAATACTCATAATACTATAAGTATAAATAATACAGATAATATGGGAGCATCCACTACATGTGGATCTGGTAAGAAATATAAGAACTGCTGTGGAAAATAAGCCAACAAACCCGCATAAAATAATGAGTTGCGGGTTTTTCTATGATTACAATATTTAGGTAATTTTACTTCAAAAAAGGCGTTTAGATAAGTTTTAGATAAGTTTTTTGGTATAAAAGCTGCAAAATTAAATAACAAATGTTATTTTTTATATTGACAAATTGAAAATATAGTGTATACTAATAAATAACAAATGTTATTTTATACATTTGTGAGGTGATATTTATGGCGAGAACAATTAAATATTCTAAAGAAGATATATTAGAAAAAAGTGTTGATTTTATAAAAGAGCATGGTTACTCAAAACTAACAGCTAGAGAACTTGCTAAATATATAGGTTGTTCAACTGGGCCAATATTTAAAAACTATGAAAACTTTGATATGTATAAAGAAGATCTTAAATTTTATTTAAGAAAGGACTATTCTTCTTTTATATATAAATATGTAGATATAAAAGATTATTTATACACAATAAGTTATGCATATGCTTTTTATGCTAAGAAAGAACCAAATGCATTCTTTTCATTATTTATGGCTGATCTTGCTGGTTCTAGAACAGTAGAAGAAGTATTAAATACTGATAGAAACTTTGAAACAATTGAAGCAATGGTAAAACAATATAATATAACTTTAGAAGAAGCAAAAAGAGTATACCGTGAAGTAAGATTCTATACTCATGGTATAGCAACACAATTGTGTGTTAATAGTATTAAATTAACAGATAGAGAAATTAAAGATTTAATTAGAAATAATATAGAAATAAATTTAAGGAGGAATTAACTATGAAAATCAGACAAGAATATGAACAATTTATTAATGAAAAATTTGCTGGTCAAGCTAGAGAATTATTGTTAAAAAATGTAAAATTATATTATCAAGAAAACATTGACGTTAAAAAGAACAAATATAAAGTGGGTGATAGTGTATTCTTAAAAAAAGGTTCATTTATTCATGGATTAGGTGGATCACCCGATTCATATAATAATTTTAAAATATTTGATTATGTTTGTGAAAATGGTTTTATTGGTGGAGATTTTAATGATAGACCAACAGTAAAAATATTAAATAGTGTTGGTATGTGGAACATAAAGAAAGATATGTATTTAAAAAATTACATACAATTATATAGTGGGGTAACAGTTAAATATAGAGTTGGAGATAGAGAAAGAGGTTTAACCGATTACTACGAATTAGTTCCTTATGGAAAAATAGAAGAAAGATTTATTGAGTTAAACAATGAACCAGATGTATGGCAATGGAGTGCTGAGCAAACAAAAGAAGTAAGATTTGTACCAAGTTTATTTTCAGATAAAAATCAAATAGCTTTTATTCTAAATATGGAAAGTGACTATGCAAAAGAAGTATCAAAACAAGATGTATGGAATCCTGAATATAGAACTGAAGAAATAATGAAATATTTCTGTTCAAAATATTTTTTACCAGAAATGCTTGAAGGAGATTTTAATGCTGCAACCACTGATAGAGAATCAGCAATAATGTTTGGAATTACACCAAGATTAATTGAAGGTGTATTAGTTGGTAGAAAAATTGAAAATGATGAAGATGCACTTAATTATATCAAATCAAAGTTACCAGAATGTTATGTATGTAACTTAGATGGAATTGTCATAAAAAAATAAAATATTTTTAGATAAGTATTTAGATAAGTTGGGTGAAAAAAACTTACAATATCTGAATAAAAAATTATTAAATTAAAATAAAAAATACCAATTTAAAAGGAAAAAATTACTTGCTTGTTTTAATATTTTACCTTGCGGAAGTGGTAAGAAATATAAGAACTGTTGTGGAAAGTAAGATAAAAATTTATATCTTATCATTAATATATTAAATAGATATAGCAAAATAAAGGTGCCACCATGAAATAATGTGCTGGCACCTTTTAAAATAATAACGAGAGGGGGAAAATTAAAATGAATAAGAAAGTAATTGGAAATGAGAAAAATATAATTTTTTATAATGATGAAGAAGGAAATACAAAGATTGAAGTTCTTCTGCAAGATGAAAATGTTTGGTTAAATATAGAGGCACTAGCAGAACTCTTTAGCATTGATAGAAGTGGTATTGTTAGGCATATTAACAATATCTATAAAGATAATGAGTTAAATGAAAATAGCACATGTGCAAAAATTGCACATGTGGGTAATGATGGTAAACAGAGTTATAATACAAAGTACTATAATTTGGATATGATTATTTCTATTGGATTTAGAGTTAATTCTAAGAAAGCAATTAAGTTTAGAACTTGGGCTAATAAAATAATTAAAGATTATATGATTCAAGGTTTTGCTTTAAATGATGATAGATTTATGAAAGCAAGGAAATCTGACCAAGAATATTTTAATAGATTACTAGAGAGAATTAAATTAATTAGAACAAGTGAAAGAATGTTTTATCAAAAAATAACTGATATATTTTCAGAGTGTTCTATTGATTATGATAGGAATAGTGAGACTGCACTTAACTTTTATAAAACTATTCAAAATAAATTCCACTTTGCTATAACTGGAAAAACAGCAGCAAAAATTGTATATGATAGAGCAGATGCCCAAAAAAAGAATATGGGACTTACTACTTGGGAAAAATCTCCTGATGGTAAGATACTTAAATCAGATATAATTATTGCTAAAAACTATTTAGATGAAAAGGAAATTAAAGGATTAAATAACTTAGTAAACTTATTTCTAGATATTGCAGAAAATAATGCAGAAAGAAATATTCCAATGTATATGAATGATTGGAAAAATAAATAAAAAAATGCATTTTACATTAAAGTGTATCTTTTTTTGAAACTTTTTTATTTATATATGGGATAATTATAGTGTAGGTGATAATATGACTAGTCAAGCAAACCTAGATAAGTTTAATGAATTTTATAAAGAAACTTATTCTAATATTCTTAGATATATTATTATTAAATGTCATAATATTAATGATGTAAATGATATTATTCAAGATGTTTATTTAGAATTATGGAAGATTATGAATAAGAAAAATATTGATGATACTAATATTAATAGTTATTTAATTGGAATTGCTATTAATAAAATTAAGAAGTATTATTCTTTAGTTATGAGAATAAGAGATATTTCTTTATTTGATAAAAATAATAATGACTTAGAAATTATAGATAAAATAGATTCTTCATTTGATATTGAAAGTTTTCTTATTAAGAATGAAGAATGGAAATCAATATGGAATTTTATTAAAAAGAAAAAGAATCAAGATATTCCAAAAGTATTTTATTTATATTACAAAGAAGAAATGACTATTAAAGAAATTAGCAAATTACTTAATACTAAAGAATCTTATATTAAAAATCTTATTTATAGAACATTAAATGAATTATGCTTATATTTTAAGGAGTGTGATTAAAATGAATAATGAAGATAAATTAAATAAAGTTATAACAAATGATTTTGATATAAATAATAATTATACTTCTATTAGAAAGAAAATGGAAGGAGGTAATAAAATGAATAAAATATTTAAATATAGTCTAGTACCTATGGCTATAGTTATAACTATGACTGGTGTATTTCTTTTAAATAAAAAGAGTATTACAAATAATGTATTAGATAGTAATGTTAAAAATAATGATGTTATTATTGTTAATAATATTGATAACAATTTTGATAATGCAAAGTTAGATATTGATGGAAGAAGTGAAGAGATAACTACTGATGATTTATATAAAATATATCCATTACTTAAAGATATTGTAGTACCAAATGACTATAATATAAATGGAATAATTAAATGCTATTTATTCAACGATGATACTAGTAAATATGATAAATTATATGGATATAATATTATTTATAGTGGTGGTAATAATAAATATATAGATATATTTATTTTAA
>ENA-ORTU01004585-ORTU01004585.1-human-gut-metagenome-genome-assembly--contig:-NODE-4585-length-10471-cov-3.808948_pt1 | contig 10471 bp, 4 predicted proteins | sample MGYA00241910_ERZ509184 | MGnify/ENA primary metagenome ERZ509184 (study PRJEB26280, sample SAMEA2338847) | human gut metagenome | biome: human gut; feature: human-associated habitat; material: faeces...
GAACAGCTGAATTAATACGACCGATTTTAAGAGGACGTGATATTAAACGTTATGCTTATAATTGGGCTGGTTTATATCTTATTGCGACTTTCCCTTCCCGCCACTATGACATAGAAATGTATCCAGCGGTTAAACAGTATCTTTTGACATTTGGTATTGAAAAGCTTGAACAGACTGGAAAGGCCTATATCGTTAATGGTGAAAAAATTAAGGCTCGTAAAAAGACTAATAACAAGTGGTTTGAAATTCAAGATAGTATCAGCTATTGGGAGGATTTTTCTAAGCCAAAAATCGTATGGGGAAATCTGAACTTGACTCCTAATTATGCTTTAGTAGAAAATAATAGTTTTATTAACGCACCATCTTCCATGATTGTTCCAGCAAGTAAATATTTATTGGCTATTCTTAATTCCAAAATAGCAGATTTTTATATTAAGCTACTTGGAGTTACTCGTAATGGGGGATATTTTGAATATAAACCAATGTTTATTGAGCAGCTTCCTATTCCACAATTAAAAATCGAGAATAAGGAGCTGGCTCAAATTGAACGGTTAATCGATAATAATAATTATACGGAAATTGAATATATCGTATATAATTTATATGGCTTAACACAAGACGAAATTAATTATATAAATTCTCTATAGCACGTATTTCTTCATTAGTTAATTCATAAATCTTGTACATCAATTTATTGCTAAAATCTTTAAAATCAGAGATAGACATCTTGCCAGCCTTTAAATTTTCAAAGGCGGCAAGGTGTTCTTTCTGTTGCTCATAGTTGGGTTTTGCTACAATTAATTGTTCTATTGTATATTTTTTCCATCGAATTGTACCAACACCTGTAGTTGTTCCTGTTTTAGAGAACAACCATTCTGAAACAGATGAGTTTAAGGCTGTTAATAAATATTCTATATATTCTCCATTAAGATAAAATGTAGTAGCTTCTGGTATATATTCACCTAAAAAGTCAAAAGCAAATTTTGATTTATCAGAGATTTCACCCCATACTATTTTTGGCTTAGAAAAATCCTCCATATATGCGCAATTACGCAGATTGTAAGGAGTATCACCTTTATCAGCTCTTGTAGAGATTTTCTCCCAATATTGGTCTAGATGAGCCTTTATAGCTGGATAATTCTCTATTTGAATGCGAGGTATTTTACCTTTTATGCCGTTATGAGTATTAATTAGCCACAAATTCGCCCAGTCGTAACTATATCGCTTTATATCACGTCCTCTTAAAATCGGTCGTATTAATTCAGCTGTTCTGGTACGTTCGTCTTCCGTTTGACAATTTGCCAATATCTCATTTCTCTTCTCTGTAGATATAATGAAAGCGTCATTATATCCAGTAAGGACTCCACGATATATGTTAATATTCCAGTCTTTGAGTGGAGTACCTATAGTATCTATTTTTTGTTTGATACTTTGCTCAATAGGTGAAAGTATCACCCATGAATCAGAAGAAGCGAATCTACACTCCACAGCCTGTTGCTGCACTAAAACGCTCAGTTTATTTAGGTCATCTGTATTAGAAATAATACAAGCTAATGTATTTTGAGTATAACTTTCCTTTTTTGCTATCAAAATATTAGTTTCAACAGTTGCTGCATCAAATATCTTTATCCCTGCAAAATCAATTAACAAAACAGGATTTGTTTTTGCAATAAAATATTGGCGTAATTCTTTTCCATATCCGGCTCTCATCCACTTATTGGAAGTAATATAACATAGGCAACCATTGGGCTTAAGCAAATTCATCCCTTGCTCGTAGAATAAACAATAAATATCTCCAGTACGAACATAAGTTTTATACTTCATTCGTTCTAAGACATCAGCATCCGTACCCATAGATTGCAGTTGAATATAAGGAGGGTTGCCAATAACACAATCAAATCCTATAAAATTTCCATCCGCATCCAATACTTCTGGAAACTCTATACGCCATTCAAAAGCCCCCAAATAAATCTTGTTGGAATTGATTTCCTCAAAATAACTTTCAAGTTCTGCTATTTCCTTTTTAACAGCATCCACTCGTTTCTGCCAATCCTTTTGTTCTTTTTTACTCATTTCAAACAGCTGAGGCGCAAGCAAATTCACCAGTTCTGCCCTACGCTTATTTAATCTGAGTTTTTTAGGGTCTTTTGCTCCGATTTCAGTGGTAAGCTTAGATTTAATTTCTGCTATTATTGAATCCAGCTCCCACTTTTCAGCTTTATCTTGAGCATTCTTATACTTGTTCACAGCATTTCTATATTGGCCAATAGAAATACCAGTTTCTTTTAATACAGACTTAATGCTATCCGTTAAATCAAAACGATGCAAAAGAGAGTTTCCGCATTTGATATTTATATCAATATTGGGTAAGGTTTCCAATTGTTTATAATCACTCTCTGCTGTATAGTAAGCATTTTTAAGCAATTCAATCCACAAACGTAACCTACATATTTTCACAGAGTTTGGATTAATATCTACGCCAAACAAACAATTCTCAATAATTATCTTTTTCTCTTTGAACAATGTTTCTTGAATGCGTCGGCTTTCCTCATTCAATGGATTATACTCAAACAAATTGTTTTCTGCATCCGTTACAATCAGTTCATCGTTTTCGATAGACAGTGTGTAATCTGATTTTTTAATACGTTTACCTTCGGAATCCACTAAAATTCCTAGTTCATATTTCAAACGTATTAACTCGTTTAAAGCAGATACCAAAAAGTGCCCTGACCCCACAGCCGGATCACAAATTGTGATACTGTTTATAAGCTGGTTAGCTTGTAATATATCATCTATTTTATTATACAAATCTGTAACAGACGTACAATTCCAGTTATAAAAATTATTGAATTTAGTCAAGACCGAATTAGCAACGGCTTCACGACACATATACATTGTAATAAATCCGGGAGTAAACACCGAACCATCTTTATGTCCGTTGATTTTTTCAAATATAAGTCCTAAAACAGAAGCGTTAATCAAAGTCTTGGCTTCTTCTTGAACTTCCTCACTGCCTTCGCTTGCAAAATTATATGCATCCAAAAAAGCAAATAAATAATTCAAAGTTGGAAGGCTATTGAACTGTTGTTTTTCTTTACGATTAATTAATACACTATTAGTAAATAGTGGTAATTCAGACCGCTGCGATAAACTATTTATCTTTATTGTATTACTTTCCAGTTCAGTAACTTCAAAGAGTGAGCTATTCAAATAAGGAACAAACTCAAAATCTTTCAATATAGAAGCTGTCCTTTGATGAACATTTCGTGCCAGAACTTGAAAAAATAAAGTGTTCAAATCATCGAAATCACGTATTTTCTGTATAGAAAGAAATTTGTAACATTGCTCTCCATTGTGGTATTTCAACATTTGAGCTTCCAACAACTTCAAGAACAAGATTCGATTAATCCAAGTAATACATAATTCCATAGCCACATTGAACAAACGTTCTTCTTGGGTACTTCCATAAATTGCTATATTGGGAACTTTTCGCAAGCAGTCTTCTGCATCAAGTTGATTGATTGTATTTTCCAACAAAGAAGCTTCATTACGCCGTCCAACGGCTTTACGTACAATTACAATCTTATTATTTTCTTTCTTCTCTTCAATGCCAATGATATGTAATAATTCTGCATAAAACCTCTTATTTAAAGAGTTACTATCATTCTGAAACGGTAATTTCAATAAATGCACATCACTGAATACCTTATACAATTCGATAAGTTTTTTTGAAGCTGTATTCTCACCTAAATATTTAGCGTAAGAACGGATGTCAAAATAGGTATAGTCAAGACTATCTGCAACTTCTTCGATAAATGAAGAAGCTATCCCAGAATAAAAGAAGTCTGTTTTACGACTTGTTTTTCTACCATCCTCAAAATCCTGGAACTCTTTTTTCAGTTTCTTATTTTGATAGAATTTTTGCTCAAACTCTTGGGCATCAAAGATAAAATATTCATATACATTGGTAGCTATCAGATATTTAATATCTGAATTTTTCTTGGATATTCTTTCTCTTAAATAATAAAGCAAAAGTTCCTGAAGAGCTTTCCTGTTTAAGTTACCAACAGAAATCATTTCATTTTTGTTGGTTGTACTCTTTACCTCAATTAATAAACCAATATTCGACTTACTTGTTTTATCTAATCTTACAGCCAAATCAATGTCTTCTTCTGGAGCCATATAGTATGGTTTGTAAAAAGTATCACTTAAAAAATTCCTCAAATGTCCCTTTTGTGTTTCTTCTCTTTGACCGTCTGAAACAGTAAGTAACAATGTACGAAGAGCATCTTTAAAATGATTAAAATCCTCAGTTTCAATTGAAACCTGTCGATATGCCTTACTTAATACTTGACTTGGTTTTAGCTGTCCCATAGCATTTTCTCCTTTAATAAAACTACATGACAAAAGTAATTTAAATAAATGATTAAATGAGTAAAACACGAAGTATAATTATACTCACCTGATTTTCAGATTAATCCAATAAGAAATTTTACCCCTTTCTATGAGCCAGTAAAACGTTGAATTTGATTCAATCTTGCAGAATCAATTCCCCAATGCACAAAAAAAATGGATTTAATAAATTCTGCTTAGAGAAATCTATTAAATCCATTTTTCGTGCGCCTGATAGGACTCGAACCTACACGCCTCACGGCACCAGATCCTAAGTCTGGCGCGGCTACCAATTACGCCACAGGCGCGAAGTAAAATATAACTTAAATCAGTATATATTTCCTTTTTGCGGTTGCAAAGATAGACTATATTTTTGAATTTGCAAAATATTAGAGCTAATTCTTTAATATTTTACATGCTGTTTCTATAATAGTATCTTTTCCTTGCTGCACATCTTCGCTTGTCATGTCTACTTTCACGTCCGGATCGATGCCAAACTCCAGCTGATTCATTTCCGGATCGAACATCGGACTAGCAGAAAAGCGGATAGACCAGCCGTTAGGTATTTCAGAACTGAACGGCAACCCTGAGCCTCCTCCGGTCTTATCGCCTACGATTGTGACATTCGGAAACTGGTTCATGCTGTTGACAAAATCGTTTGTCGCACTATAAGAGCGCCGGTTGGTGAGCACTACTACCTTTTTCTGCCAGCGTATACCGTAGGACGGTTCTATATAAACAGGCTTTGGTTCGGAAAAGTCACTGTGTCCGGGACCTGTCTTGTGACACATGTATCCCACAAGCACCTTCTCGTTTGTAAACCGTGCAGCCAACTTCTGTGCTGTCGTCAGGTTACCTCCTCCGTTATTCCTCACATCAATAATCAGCCCGTCGCAAATAGCAAGCTTGTTCAGCGTCTGGTCCAGATTACCATCGCCTATCCCATTGGAGAAACTGGAGCAATAAATATACCCGATGTTGTTCTCCAAAATGCTGTAAGTTAGTCCGGAAGAATTCGTATAGTCTTTTCCCAGATAAATACTCTGAATACTGTCGCTGAAATTGCGCGGATAACTGTCGAACCATTCCCGATACTGTGACGTAGCAAGTGAACTGGAAAGATTCACATGGCCGTCGCGTAACTCGTTTACCATATCCGACAAGACCTCGAACAGGTTTTCCCAAGTCATATCCGACGTGATACGACGGGCATACCGTTCGTGCACTTCATTCCAGTCGAGTCCATACTCCTGGTTCTTATAGTCGAGAAAGCAATACTGTTCATCTATAATCTTCCACAGTGCCTCAAAATTATCTTCAGGCGTATTGCCGGAAATATCTTCCCGTATACAGGAATTAAAAATCAGAAGTCCGGACAAAGCAATATATACAATACACGCAAATCGTTTCATAAGCTAAAAGGGAGTTACTTTAAGTGGCATGCTGATACGTTTCTTCCCGCGAAGCAAATACAGGTTGCGCACGAAGCCTATCATAAAATCGTGTGAATAGGTATGGCTTTTCAGGTTGTTGACCTTTGCCTGCTGAATGTCGCACACATATCCTACACGCATCACGACATTGCGTACCGGAAAGTCCAGCGTAACCATCTGTCGCAGTGAAGGATTATTGTGCAGCGAAGTAAACAGCACATTCCGTCCTCCATTGCCTAACGAAAAGATTTCATAATACGACTCACCGTATTCGGGCGAGAACATAACGCCCAGCAGCGGAAGATTTGCCTGATAACGCACCGTCAGCGGATAGCGTGCGATGTGAAATTTGTAGATAACCATACCCGATGCTCCCAACCCTCCGTATGCCTTAGCCTGAGCCGGATTGTTGGAATTACGCCGGTTATAAACCACACCGCCGTTCAGGTCGAGCATCGGTCCTACAAGAATCTTCAGCTTATCATCGTTCATGCGGAACTGATAATGCAGGGCATAGCTCCAGTTTACCAGTCCGGCATACATCTCAGCAGTCTGAGAAATATTCTTGTTATACGAGGCATTGATCTGAAACAGACTTTGCCCGGATACGTTTCCTCCCAGCATACGTGTCATACGCATGCTTTCGTGCATAAACCTGACTTCCGTTCCGCTATATTCCAGCGGAGAAAGATATGTTTCGAATACGTTGCTGTGTCCCACTCCTACCATTGTAGAGCGCATTACGTAACGCGTGGCCCGCAAGCTGTCTTCCTGCGCATACAAAGAAAAAACGGTCCCGAGTGCGATGAACAGCGTAATAAGCTTTCGTTTCATTGTTCCGGTTTTAAAATAATGTCATTTGTTCATTGTCTTCTTCCGCAACATTATCATTTTCCGTTTCTGGTGTATCTGCATCTTCCATATCTTCCTGTGGTTCCGGACGACGGGTAGGCTCCAGCTCCTCGATGCGGTCTACCGTAAATGTAGTCAGACGCTTGCCTTTTGCCTTGAAGCTCTTGACACCTACAAAGTCGCTTGCCTCTATAATCAACGCTTCCCTGAAGCTGTCGTGTCCGCCGAACACAACCTGCAAACGGGGATAAACTTCACCCGAAAGCAGAATCAACTGGTTGTGTTTGTTTTCGCCCAGATAGTTCAACCGTTTGGCTGTCTGCTCGAACGTAAAGCGTTTCAGATATGGATAATTCTGCTGGTCGGCATCATAGAGCACTGCTGTCCAGACCTTCTCAGCATCAAATTTCTCAATAAACTGTATATCGGCGTCGTAGTGGTTATTCAAGTCGAAATCGGTTGTATAGAATTCACCGTTCTTATGCACAACCAGAATGCTTTCCCCACTCTGGAATTCTCCGAGATACTGTCCGCGACCGTCGTAATTCAGACGAAGCACATCATGGTCGAACCATACCTTTCTACCTCCCAGTGTAGAGCCTCCACGCTGTTTCAGACTGATTTTATGCACTTCATATTTGGTCAGCAGATTACCCATCGACTGTCGTCCCTTGATGTTAATGGTACTGAAGTCTTTTTCGAATATCAGCTTCTTGATACGCGGATTCGGGCGGAGTGTCACCTTGATAACCTCAGCTTCCCCGTTCGGATTGGCTGTGAAATATACAATTTTCGATCCGGGAGTTCCCTGTGTCACATCGTATTCACGGTCGCGTATCATCGACGTTACATTGAAACGCTTGATATAGTGGAATCCTTCTTTCCCGTCACGATAAATCACGTTATAGATCGTACGCTTGTCGTTCTTCTTGAAGATATTCACGTAGAGAATGTTCTTGCCTACGAACAGCTTGTCGGAAACACGTACGATTTTATATTTTCCATCTTTATAGAAGATAATCACATCGTCGATATCGGAACAGTTGCAGATATACTCGTCTTTCTTCAGTCCCGTACCGATAAATCCTTCCTCGCGGTTGATATACAGTTTCTCGTTGGCCTCGGCCACCTTGGTTGCCACAATCGTATCGAAGTTTCGTATCTCCGTACGCCGCGGAAAATTCTTTCCGTATTTCTCCTTGATGCGTGTATACCAGTCGATGGTATATTCAGTAATATGAGCCAGATGATTGTCTATTTCTTCGATATCCGCTTTCAGCTTGGCAATAAACTCGTCCGCCTTATCCTTGTTGAACTTCAGGATACGCGCCATCTTTATCTCCATAAGCTTGAGGATATCCTCCTTAGTCACTTCGCGTACAAACTGCGGATAGAAAGGTGTCAGCCGTTCGTCGATATGTTCGCATGCGGCATCCATATTCTCAGCCTGTTCGAACTGCTTGTCCTTGTAGATACGCTCTTCGATGAAGATTTTCTCCAGCGAAGCGAAATGCAAGGTTTCCAGCGTTTCGTTGCGCTGGATGTTCAGTTCCTGACGAAGCAGCGAAAGTGTATTGTCTACCGACTTACGGAGTACCGCACTGACAGAAAGGAAATGCGGCTTCTTGTTGTCGATGACACAACAGTTGGGCGAAATATTCACCTCACAGTCGGTAAAGGCATACAGGGCGTCGAGTGTCTTGTCCGACGAAACGCCCGGAGCCAGATGTACCAGAATCTCCACCTTGTCGGCGGTATTGTCGTCCACCTTCCGTACCTTGATCTTACCCTTTTCGATAGCTTTCAGGATAGAATCAATCAGTGAAGAAGTTGTTTTTCCGTACGGTATTTCACTGATGCAAAGAGTTTTATTATCTATCTTGGAGATTTTGGCACGTACACGCACTACTCCCCCACGCTCACCGTCGTTATAGCGCGACACATCGATGGAACCTCCTGTCTGGAAATCGGGATACAGATGAAACTCCTCTCCGTGCAGGTAAGCAATGGCCGCATCACACAGCTCATTGAAGTTGTGCGGCAATATTTTCGATGAAAGACCTACGGCAATACCTTCCACTCCCTGAGCCAGCAGCAGCGGAAACTTGACAGGAAGCGTCACCGGTTCACGGTTTCGTCCGTCGTAAGAAGCCTGCCATTCGGTTGTCTTCGGATTGAACACCACATCGAGCGCAAACTTCGAAAGACGTGCTTCAATGTATCGGGGAGCAGCGGCATCATCACCGGTAAGAATATTTCCCCAGTTTCCCTGACAGTCGATAAGCAGATCTTTCTGTCCCAGCTGTACCAGTGCATCGCCGATGGACGCATCACCATGAGGATGGAACTGCATGGTATGTCCTACGATGTTCGCCACCTTGTTGTAGCGTCCGTCGTCCAGGCGCTTCATAGAGTGCAGGATACGTCGCTGAACAGGCTTCAGTCCATCGTTGATATGAGGAACCGCACGTTCCAGAATAACATACGAAGCATAGTCCAGAAACCAGTTCTGGTACATACCGCTCAATTGGTGTTTTACAGTTTCGTCGCCCTGGTCGACAGGCTTATAGTCAGAATGTGCTTCTTTATCGCTTGATTGGATATCGTTTTTATCGAAAATATCTTCGCTCATATAAGTGATTTAGTGGAAAAACAACAGACAAAAATACGAAAAAAAATATTCCTATTATATATATTGCTGAAAATAAACCTGTATTTAGTCGAACGAATCTTTCATACGGATGCTATTGTTTTCAAGAAAATATCAGCTTCTTTTCCTAAAAACATCAGCATATTTTCAGGAAAATTTGTACAGAAAATCAGTGTACGGACAGTGGGCCGCAAAGGCTTCCCTGCACCATCCGGCAATGAGAATTTTATTTTTTCATCTCATTCAAAACAGGAATGGTAAGCGGAATAGCAAGCAGGAACGAACAAAGATCGGACACCGCCTGACACATTTCCACCCCCTGCAAACCGAAGAAATGAGGGAGAATCAGGATGAAAGGGATGAAAAACAGTCCCTGCCGCGCAGAAGACAAGGTGACGGCACGTACAGGCTTGCGGATAGTCTGCAACATCATGTTACACAAAATGACCCATGCTCCTAAAGGTAAAGTAATGAGCTGCCAGCGTAAGGCACGTGTTCCGGTTTCGATAACATGCGGATCATCGCGGAACCACGATACGATCTCGGGAGAGAAAATGTAACCGATAACCGAACAGACAGCTAAAAACACAACTCCTGTCTTGACACAGAACCAGAAGCCTTCGCGTACACGACGGTAAATGCCTGCTCCGTAATTGAATCCGCATACCGGCTGGAAACCTTGTCCGAAACCAATCACAAAAGAGTTGATAAACATACAGATACGGGTAACGATAGACATTCCGGCAATGGCTGCATCTCCATAAGCTCCGGCTGCCACGTTCAGCAGAATGGTAGAAAGGCTGGCAAGTCCCTGACGACAAAGCGAAGGGCTTCCACCGAATACGATTTCTTTCAAATATGCCGGTTTCAAGGTAAAATTTTTGAAACGGATGCGGATATTTGTACCTCGGCTGTCCATTACGAGCAACACCAGAAAACTGCATATCTGGCTCAGCAAGGTAGCCCACGCAGCTCCCGAAATACCCATATCGAATACAAAGATCAACAGCGGATCGAGCCCGATATTCAGAACCGCTCCTACAATGATACCCACCATGGCGTATACCGCATTCCCCTGAAAACGCATCTGGTTATTCAGCACCAGCGAAGAAGCCATAAAAGGTACGTCGGCTTCGAATGCCCC